>Ga0114951_10000772_pt1 | contig 43034 bp, 39 predicted proteins | sample AM7aDNAmetaG_FD_88677 | JGI IMG/M metagenome (GOLD analysis project Ga0114951, IMG submission 88677) | Freshwater microbial communities from Finland to study Microbial Dark Matter (Phase II) - AM7a DNA metaG | ecosystem: Environmental > Aquatic > Freshwater > Lake | place: Finland: Lake Alinen... | reverse complement strand
TTCCCGCGAAAGCGGGAATCCAGTGTAATGTAAAATGTAAATATCAAAATGAAAAATGACAGTTTAAAATGTAAAATGTCCGAAGCAAGTGTGATTTCATTTTGAATTTTGCCTTGTCATTTTTCATTTTGATTTTTGAATTTTCAATTAGTGTTCAACACTGGATTCCCGCCTTCGCGGGAATGACACAGCACATCCGCTGTCCACAGAATTTTAGAAAAACCTTTGCATTTCTTTGCTATAATTGGTCTAGCATGGCCATATCCTACCCACGCAAGCAAACCTTTTTTATCTTTCTCACCAGTCTGATCGCTGTCGGCGCCACGGCTTTGTATATTTATGGTTGGCCAAGTTTCGGCCAGGTTTCATATTCTGACAATTCACTGGCTCAAATGCCGATTTCGGCAACTGGAAACGCGATAGATTCCGCAGTCAATACCGATTGGCAAAAACAATTCTACACAAACGACAAAAGTGGTTCTTATAAGGCCCCAACCAAAACCACCGCATCGTCGGCAACCAAGGATTTGCCTCTGACGGCAACAGATTTGCTTGGACGGAATTTCTTCACCAAATACGTCGAGCTCCGTCAGGCTGGTCTCACCAACGACACCGCCGCGGTGAACAACGCCACTAAACAATTGATCGCCGACAGCGTCGCTGGAGTAGCAGAGCCAAAGAAATACACCTTAAGTGATGTCAAAATTATCTCGGCGGATTCCGACCTTTCCTCGACGAAAGCCTACGCCCAAAAAATCACCGATATTCTGAAATCTTCGATGCCGGTGCAAAATGAAGCCGAAGTGACGATGAATGCTTTTGACAAAGGCGACATGTCTTTGCTCAAAAATATCGATGTGATAACAAATGGTTACAAATCTGCCTTAGCTCAACTCCTTGCAACACCGGTCACCCAAGCGTTAGCAAATGACCAGCTTGATCTTATCAACGGGCTAAGTCTTCAAATTTTTAACGCCCGCGCCTTGCGCAGAGCCGATGTCGATCCCGTCACAGCTTTGGCGGCCATCAGTCTGGAAGTTAAAAGTCTGCAAACGATTGCAACTTCAGTGGGGAATATGCAAAATTTTTTCGCCAAAGCAGGAATAAGTTTCGTGCCGCCGGTTTCCGGTTCAATACTCCAATAGTATGTTCTGCAAAATCTTTAATCCAATACAAAAACCTCTAGTCACCATACTTATTTTGGCAATGTTGGTTATGTCTGTACCGATGCCAAGTTATGCCGTAATAGGAGCTGGTGACACGGTTGTGGTTGTCGGAGACGTCAGTCCGACTGGCATCATGAATAACGTCAACCATACAATGGAACGACTGAAAAATTTCGTCTTGGACCGGCTTGCAACCTTGATCGCCAAGCAAATTCTCCATCAACTCACTATGAGTGTCGTTAACTGGATCAACTCTGGCTTCAAAGGCAGTCCGGCCTTTCTAACAAATCCTGAAGGATTCTTCCTGGATGTCGCCGACCAAGTTACTGGCGCATATTTGGCAACCGATGGTCCATTATCGTCACTCTGTTCACCTTTTAGTATCGACATCAGATTAAAATTGGCCTTGAGTCAGGCAGCCCTGACTGACCAGCGGTACACTTGTACCCTTAGTCAAATAATTAAGGCCCAAAGCGGGGGACCGACCGTGACCGTCAACGGAAAAACTGTTTTGGCGGCCAATTCGATTACCGGTTTCACTGGCGGAGATTTCAATCAAGGTGGCTGGCCGGCTTTCGTCACGATGACGACCGAATCACAGAACAATCCTTACGGGGCTTTTCTTTCCGCTCAAAGCGATCTCTATGCCACGATCGGCTCCAAACAAAACACCATTCATGCCGATCTTTCGCTCGGCCAGGGCTTCATGTCCTGGGAAAGTTGCAAGGACATTCCCGGCGGATCCAAGATCGACCTCAATGATGAAGCGGGAATCGAAAAATCCAAATCATTCGCCAACGACAAAGGTTCGAAGCAGGTCCAAAACAAGGATGGCACAGTCACCTATCAGCAATGCGAAACCCAAACGCCTGGCTCGGTCATTGCCGGAACTTTGCAGACCAACCTGAATGTTCCGGTTGTCGAATTGGAGTTGGCCAATGATATCAATGCTATTGTAAACGCTTTGGTGACGCAAATGGTCTCAACTATGCTGTCTTCCGGCCTGCACGCTCTCTCTGGTGGCAGTTCAGGCGGTGGCACTTCTTATACTCAGCAGGTGATCAACGATGCCAATTCCAACACCGCCGCTCAAGCCTCTCTCGGAGATTTGAAAGCCAATATCGGTCCGGCTATCGACAGCATCAACAGCTACCTCAGCCTATATGACCAAGCAATCACGCTCCTGAATGACAGCCGAACCCGCTATGAGACCGCCCGTTCCTGTTTCGCCAATCAGCTGGCCGGCAACCTTTCTTTGACCCAAACCAGGCGCCAACAATTCCAGACCAACATCACCAACATTGACAACACTATCAACACCAGCATTGTCTCGTCACTAAATAATATGAACGACAAATACGCCAACGGCGTAGCCGATCGCACCCAACTCGAAGATATAACCTACGCTATTTCCGGCACAGGATCGGCCGCCGAAGTTCAGGCTCAGGCTCAGAAATATTCCGACTTTGTCCAGGCCGGAGGTTTGAATATGCAATCCAAGATCGATGCCGCCCAGACCGCTTTGACCACAGCCCAGCTCCAGTCCAAGACATACAACGAGGATGCCGCACAACTCTTGAAGGATTGCAACAATGCCGGCGGGGTAATATAAAACATGTTCAAAAGATCATCATTAAAATCAAAGCTCTCCTTGACGCTCATCGCGGTTTTGATGTTGGTCGGCGGATTGGTCTTCCTGAATAATGTTCATAGCGCTCAAGCCCAAGAAGCCGCTGCGGCAAGCTCCGCCTCGACCGCATCATCCGCTTCTACGGTCAGTTCCGCCACCGGCGCCTCCGTGGTCGCCCCACCAAAGGGAACAACCGGCGGGATCGCAACGATGTTCAACATGGGATTGACTGATCTCTTGAACAACTTCTTGGCCAATATGGTCAACGGTCTTTTGAGTATAGCGGCTTTCATCCTCACAATGGCGGCTTCGATCCTCGATGTCTCAATGGTCCTCACTCTGCATATCAAGGATTTCGTCGACGCCACACCGGCGATATATACCATCTGGCAAGTGATCCGCGATGTCACCGGGCTCTTCTTCATCTTCTTCCTGCTCTATGCCGCCATCCAGATCATCATCGGCTCGAGCAATAACTACGGCAAAGTGATCATCAACATCGTCGTCGCCGGCATCATGATCAATTTCAGCTTCTTCATAACGAGCGTTCTTATCGATGCGTCAAACGTCGTCTCCCAGGCGATTTATAACTCCATGAATCCCGGCGCGGCGGCGGCCAAAGTTGACATGGGCAGTCTCTATAATCTGGCTTCTATGACCGGTCTCGGCAAAAGCGGCACGACAGCCACGGGAATTTCAACTATTTTCATGAATAGCCTCAAGATCCAGTCCATTTACGACACCTCCGGAAATAAGTTGAGCACCGTCATAGGCAATCCTGTAAAAATCATGCTGGTCGGCGTCATTGGCATTATCATCATGATCACCGCGGCTCTAAGCTTCCTCCTGGCCGCTTTTGCCTTCACCGCCCGCCTGATCATTCTCCTTTTCCTCCTGGCCTTCTCCGCCCTCTGGTTCACCGGCGCCGTCATCGATTTCCCTCAGGTGAACAATTACATAGGCAAATTCAAGCATAACCTTACTTCTCAACTCGTCTTCATGCCGGTCTATCTGCTCCTTCTTTACGCCGCGCTAAGGATCCTCAACGAAAGCAACCTCATGGGCGCCGCTAACGCCTCTATCGCTTCCTTACCTACCGGCTCCAACTGGGCCTTCCCCTTCGTCGTCCTCTGCGTCAATTTCGCCATGGTGATAGTTATGCTCAACCTGCCGCTCTACGTCGGGCTCTCATTGGGCGGTGCCGCCACAGAACTTATAAGTAAAAAGATGAAATCGTGGGATGCGGGAAGTATTTGGAAAGGGTTCAGAAGCACTGCTTATACTGGAACGCTTAGCAGAGCGGCAAGCGCAATATCCAGAAGTGAAGGCTTCAAAGATTTGGCTAGCAAAAATAGTGTGGCAGGAAAAGTTGGACGCCTTGCTTTGAAGGGTACAAGAGGAGTTGCTACGGATTACAACAAAAAACTTGAAGGTCAGGTTGAATCAAGAACGAAATTTGCAGAATCATTGGGATATGACGAAACACAGGTTTCACATATGGAAAATGATCTTAGATTCTTGAGGCAAAAGCAAGCCAAGGCAAAGGCGGCTAACGACAAGGCTGCGGAAGATTTGAACAAACAGGTTGCTGATGATCTAGAAATTCGTATTGCGAATAAGAAGAAGGAGCGACAAGCGAGTTACGCGGAAGACTTGGCAAGTCTAGGAGTGATCAGTGGCGCTCCAAATCTTTGGCTGAAAGTCGCCAGAAAAGATAAAGTTGCGGCTGCTAAAATAAATGCCGGTGTCTGGCAAAAACAGCTTGATGCAAGAAAAGACGACCTCAAGGAAGCCAAGAATGATCTCAAACAGATTGAGCGTGATATCAGAAATGGTGTAGGTGTCGTTGAGAATACAGCTAAACAGACTCAGCTTCAGAGTAAGATTGCAAAACTGGTGACAAATCCTGATCATGATGGAAATATCTCACAAATGGGAGTAAACGATATTCAGGATCTTATCGATAAAGCCAAACTCGTCAAATAAACTATGGATTTCGACTACAAAATCTTAGAGGAAAAGTTCAAACAATTACCTGAAGAGATCCAGGAGGTTTTGACGTCGATCGAGGTGGCCAATAACATCAAGTCCATTGCCGATAAAAACGGTCTGTTGCTTGAACAGACTTCGGTCCTATCTGATCTAGTCAGTTATATACTGCTTGGACTGGTGCACTCGAACGAGTTTGTAAAGATTCTTTCTCGACAAGCAAAGATCAAAGAAGTAGTCGCCAAAGAAATCGCCGATGAAATCAACGTTGAGGTCTTTGGAAAAATCAGGTCTTCAATGAGAGAACATTTGCAGAATCAAAACAGCAACACGAGTCAACATGACATTTACAGAAATTCTCCTGAGACAAATCAGGAGAATCTTGAAAACAACAAACCCCCGCATATCGCCGAACTGGAGAGGGCAGGGGGGTTTACCATAGACGACGGGACGATCCATCCGGAACATCCGAGCGTCACGACAGCGCCGAAAGTGCCCGAGCCGACCCAAACACCGGTCGTTGAGGAAATGCTTCTACCAAAAGCAACACCGGTTATTCCAATAACAACCCCACCTCAACCACCAATTCAACCTCCGACATATTCTCCGGCCCCTATTCTGCAAAGAGTCGAACCGATCATTGCCTCGCCGCTCGTTCAGGAAACTCCTGACACATCATCATTTGGTCCGGTCACTCCGGTGATAAATCCCGCCATCAAAGAAAAAGCCGTTACGGAAACCCCAAAACCGGTCGAGGTAGCCCCGAAAATTGAAGTTGTGCCGATTTCTTCTGTTCAAGAAAAAGCAATAGAGACACCAAATCGTGTCGATATTCAGCCAATTAAGGAGAAAATGATGACTTTGGATGATTATTTCAAGTCTCAAGAGAAAAATCATAAAGTGGCGGAATCAAAGCCTATTGAAAAGAAAAAAGAAGAGCATCCGGCTCCAACACACAAACAACCGGCGGAAGAAAAAACTGTCATCAAACCGATAGTCAAAGAACAGGAGATTGGCGAGGATTTCAAAAAAGAAACGCATCAAACGACTCCTATTGTTGAACAAAAAACTCCGATTATTAAAAAAGAAACCGCGGAGAACAAACCTGTCCAGCTAAATATATTAAGAGAAGCAATCGAAAAAGCAAAGATTGAGCCGCCAGCAAAAGTTCCCGAGAAAATCGTGTCAGTACCACCACCAAATCTGCCGACTGAAGAGAAACCAAAAGCTGTCACGCCGCCACCGGCTCCGATGACCAAAACCATCCAAGCTGTTCCAACTGCTTTTGCCACCAAACCGGATCAAAAAGTTAAAGTTGCCGAAAAATCGCCTGCCGTTCCTCAAAAACCGGCGAAAAATGATCCTTACAGGGAGCCTCTAGCCTAGTAATGCTGTATAATATAAGAAATGAGATTCCAAGTACCCCAATTCATAGAGGTTGAAGACAAGATTTTCGGGCCTCTGACCCTGAAACAATTCATCTACCTAACTGGCGGGGGAGGACTTTCCTTCATGGTTTACGCTTTCCTGAACAGCCTTCTTTGGGCCGCCATTCCCATGGCCATAATCATGGGCATTTCCATTGCCTTCGCCTTTGGCAAAGTCAACAGCCGGCCGTTCGTAACCGTGTTGGAATCGGCCTTCAAATATTATTGGGGCAACAAACTCTTCATCTGGAAAAAGCAGGAAAATTCCAAGTCAAAAAACGCCGATGAGTCAGCCATTATTGAAGCCAAGAATTACGCTTCCATGATGGTCCCCAAGATTTCCGACAGCAAGCTCAAGGACCTGACCTGGAGCCTGGATATCAAAGAAAGCTCTTACGCCACTAAAAAATAGACAAAATATGGCGACCAAACCCCAAACAACCCAGAATTTCGTCCCCATCCAGGAGATCCGCGACGGGATCATTATCCTGAAAAACGGCGGCTTGCGCTCTATTATTCTGGCCTCTTCTTTGAACTTTGCTCTCAAATCCCAGGATGAGCAGGCTTCCATCCTCATGCAGTTCCAAAATTTCCTCAATTCCCTCGATTTTTCCATCCAAATCTTCATTCAATCAAAAAAATTGGACATACGACCTTATCTAGCCCTTTTGGAAAACCGCTATAAGGAACAGGTCAGCGAACTCATGAAAATTCAGGTCCGCGAATATATCGGGTTTATAAAAACATTCGTCGAAACGACCAACATCATGTCCAAAAGCTTCTTCGTCGTCATTCCCTACGATCCGGCCATCATCAATGCCGGACGCAATCCTCTCACCAATATGATGCCGGGCAGAGGCAACGGCCAAAGCGAAGCCCAGAGCGCCGACGCGAAATTCCAGGAATACCGGAGTCAACTCGAGCAGCGCGTGGCCGTCGTCGAGCAAGGCCTCGTCCGTTGCGGAGTCCGCACTGCCGAGTTGGGTACTGAAGAGGTGGTAGAATTGTATTACAAGCTGTTCAATCCGGGCGATACCGAGAAGCCGATGCAGATCACATGATGAATTCAAACTACACACAGATAAGTATGCGCTGTCATTCTCAAAAAGATCTGCTTTGTCATTCCCACGAAAGCGGGAATCCAGGATTATCACGATTGGACTCCGTATTTAAATTTGTAATAACAAATATTTCGGTTATATCCTGGATTCCCGCTTTCGCGGGAATGACAACAAAAGTGAAACCTTAAACCACTATGTCACTATTCAACAAACTATTCGGAAAAAAAGAGAAGGATCCAATCGTTTCCGTCCTGCCTGAGGAAATCTATCAGGCCGGGGTTTTGGAATTGCGTGACGTGATCGCTCCTTCAGCATTAAAGATAAGTCCCAAGGAGCTCAATCTTGGTGAGAAAGTCGGCCGAACATTATTTGTCATCTCATACCCGCGCTTCGTTGACGAAAGTTGGTTTGCCCCTATCATCAATCTAGATAAAGTCTTCAATATTTCCATCTTCATTCACCCTGTCGATACCGCCAAGATCCTCCGCCATTTCCAAAAGAAAGTCGCCGAAGTCCAGAGCCAGATCTCCAGAAGAGAAGAAAAGGGCCTCGTTCGCGATCCTGCTTTGGACACCGCTTATCAAGATCTGGAACAGCTCCGCGATCAGCTCATGCAGGCCCAAGAACACCTCTTCGATGTCGGCGTCTATATTACTATTCTGGCCGATTCCGAAGGTGAATTGGACAAACTGGAATCCGAAGTCAAATCAATCCTTGAATCAAAGCTAGTCTACGTCAAACCGGCTTTATTCCAGCAGGAACAAGGCTTCAAGAGCGTTCTGCCAGTTGGCGACGACCTCTTGGCTGTCCATTCAAAGTTAAATTCCTCGCCGCTCTCTTCATTATTCCCATTCGTCTCCTTTGATCTTACTTCTGATAAAGGAATATTGTACGGGATCAACCGACATAATTCATCGCTTGTTCTTTTCGACCGTTTCCTATTAGAAAATTACAACTCGGTAACATTTGCAGTCGCCGGCGCCGGCAAGTCCTACTGCACAAAACTTGAAATTCTAAGAACCTTGATGTTTGACACTGATGTCATCGTGATCGACCCTGAAAAGGAATACGAGTACATGTCCGAAGCCACCGGGGGAAAGTATTTCAACATTTCCTTGAATTCCGAGCACCATATCAACCCTTTTGATCTTCCAATTCCGCGAGAAGACGAATCAGCTAGCGACGTTCTCCGTTCCAACATCATCAACCTAGTCGGTTTGTTCCGCATCATGCTCGGCGGCCTTTCTCAAGAAGAAGACGCTATTATCGACAGGGCAATCACCGAAACTTACGCTTTGAAAGACATCACCGCCGAATCCGATTTCCGCAATATCGAACCGCCGCTATTATCTGACTTTGAACTAGTTTTGGCAGGAATGGAAGGCGCCGATTCGTTGGTCCAGAGACTGACGAAATACACCAAGGGAACCTGGGCCGGCTTCATCAACCGTCCTTCCAACGTCGACATCAACAAGAAATTCGTCGTCTTTTCACTGCGTGACATGGAGGACGAGCTCAAACCGGTCGCCATGTATATAGTCACCCACTATATATGGAATGCCATTCGCAAGAATTTGAAAAAGCGCCTTCTGGTCATCGATGAGGCCTGGTGGATGATGAAATCCGAAGATACCGCTTCATTCCTCTTCGGCCTGGCCAAGAGAGGACGCAAATACTTCCTTGGATTGGCAACTATTACACAAGATGTCGATGACTTCCTAAAATCCCCATACGGCATGCCGATCCTAACCAACTCATCCATTCAGATTTTGCTAAAACAATCACCGACTGTCATCGACCATATCCAACAAACCTTCAACCTGACTGACGAAGAAAAGTATTTACTACTTGAATCGGACGTCGGAGAAGGAATGTTCTTCGTCGGTTTGAAGCACGTCGCCATGAAGATCGTCGCCTCCTACACCGAAGACCAGATCATCACCACCAATCCAGCCCAAGTCATGCAAATGGCCCAGGCCAAGAAGGAGTTGGAGGCCGCTGGGCAGTAATCAGAAGTCTGGCATTGTTCTTTTGGCGACGGCGAGTATGCGATTGTTGCGTCTGTCTCCCCGATGTGTCGGGCTATGACGCTCCGCAAACCACAAATATAGCAGGTCTAATACGCAGCTGCGCCAAAAGAACAATGCCAGACTTCTGATTACTGCCACCAATAAAACATAATGTCAAAAATTGGAAAAGGTGAATGGATATTTCTATATATTTTTACGGCTTTTTTGGACGTGATCCAATGGCTACTCGATCTGACCGGAATCGGAATAGGGATCAATGCCGCCGCAGACCCCTTTATCGGTCTTATTTTGGCAGGATATTTCCAGATAAGGGGCGTCTCTCTTATTAAACATCCGACAAGATTGCTTTCACTTGTTGGAGTCACATTAATCGAAGAGATTTCCGGCGGTATCGCTCCCGCCTGGGTCATCGATGTTTGGTATATCCATCAGACAGTAAAGCGTGAAGACGCGGAATCAAAAGCTCAATCTGAGACCGATAATATGTTCCAACCTAATATTCGCAAGCCATTATATAAGAACGGAGTCAGACAGCCGGACAGCGAAAGGGTTGAATCGACCGGACAGACATTAAACGATAAGGGTATTAGACCGCCAAACGGGGGATTAAGATAGGCCAAAAATCCCCCGGCCTACCGGCCACCCCCTTTTCCAAAGGGGGATCCTCCAACATACGGCTTATGTAATATATGGGGATTTTTTATCGCACTTGTTCATGGTAAAATAAACGCAATGAATCGTTTTATTCCTATGCAAAAGTTTGTAATCTTCGTAACAATAAGTATTTTCATTTACCCTTTTCTTACTGGAAAAGTTTCCGCCCAAAGCATCCCCGTAAGCGCCACCGGCATCGAGCTCACCGCTTCTATCGACAATCCAGAACCCGGTCAAAAGGTAACACTTACAGCCCGCAGTTATAGCGCCGACATTTCCGCTTCGACAATCACCTGGACAGTCAATGGCAAAACAGTTCTCAAAGGCGTTGGTGAAAACGTACTTGAAATAGAGGCGCCCGCTTTGGGCAAAACCTTGGCCATCAAAGTTACCGCGTCAACACCAAACGGGGCAGTCCTTTCAAAATCTCTGTCGCTGAAGTCCGGTTCAGTCGACATGATCGTTGAAAATAGCGGCTACATTCCGCCACTCTTCAAAGGTAAAATGCCAGTCTCCTACCAAAATACCTATAAGCTCATCGCCATTCCTCATATCGCCAATTCTTCCGGAGTCGAATACGACCCGAAAACTTTGACCTATCAATGGAAGAAGAACGGCCAAGTCATTGAGGATCAATCGGGATACGGACGTCAAACTCTAACCTTGACCGGTGATATCGTGCCAAGAGCTTTAAATATTACGGTTACCGCCTCGACCCGTGATCAGTCTCTGCAAACCCAAGGCTACGCTTCTATATCCTTCGGTCCGCCTTCTATTTCTTTCTACGTTGACGATTCTTTGTATGGACCGCTCTTCAACAAGACAATAAATGACGCTGTTCGCATCGGTACCCAGAGGGAGACTGGTATTTTGGCGGTGCCGTTCGGATTCAACAAACCAGCCACTGGTTTGGGCAATCTTGGCTTGACTTGGTTCATCAACGGCTTGGAATATCCTGATCTGTCCTCAAATGAATCCGTAGTCTTACGAGCGCCGGATAATACCGAGGGTTCGTCCAATATTCGTCTTGATATTCGTAATAATAAAGAAATTCTTCAAGGCTCTTCCGCCGGCTTTTCGGCCGTTTTTACCGCCAGTCAGAATAGTTCATCAGATATCGTTAATTTTTAATACCATAATCCCATGAATTTCAAAACTTTTTGCAAGAATTTAATGCTGGCTTCGATTATTCTCACGGTTTTTGCCTTACCACTTCTATCAAATGCCCAAACACCCACACCAGCCGCCAATACAACTTCCGATTCTTCCTATCAAGTATTAGCGCCTTTGCCTTGCGTTGAAGGCGGGGGAGTGACCTGTCCCGGCGGCAATGGTTCGCTTCAAGCTAGCACCACATTCCAGACCTATGTCCAATACTCCTTCAATCTTCTGATTGCTTTGGCCGCCGTGGCCGCCGTAGCTATGATCGTCTATGGAGGCCTCGAATATATGCTTTCAGCCATTCCTTCCACCAAAGGCGACGGTCTCAAAAAGGTTCAAAATGCTGTTATTGGTTTAATATTGGTTCTTGGTTCATATTTGTTGTTAAGAACAATAGACCCGCGGTTTGTGAATATTTCGAGCACGCTGGTGCCGAAGATTGATTTAAAAAGTCGGATGACGACACCAGTGACGTTGGCTGAACAACTTCAAGCTGAGGCAGATAAGTTTGAGACAGACATTTCAAAGATAAAAAATGAAATTGCTTTGGCAGACAAAAAGATCGCCGATATTCAATCACAAAAATCTAGTTTGGAATACCAAATCCTTGCGCTATCTGGAAGCTCAGCATCGGACGACGCCAGCGCTGACGCTCAAATAATTTGTCAAGGTGTGCCTACTGGTAATACCGAGATAGACGCTGATTGTTTAAAGATAGCAAATCTTACCAATCAGATTGATCAGGTAAAAAATGAACAAACTCTTACGACGGCAAAAGGCATAATCGACTCTGTCGATTATGCCTGCGGTGTAACATCCGACCCATCATGCTTTGATGACAAGATAAATTTAATAGCAAAGAAATATGGCAACTTCGTGGGCAAATTACAACCTGACCAACTTCAAGAGCTATTAAGATATGCGGAGTTTGCGCAAACTTCATTAGAGATTGACCAACAAGCAGCCTTGGTTTACGCAAAATTACCCAAAGACGACAAGGGAGCTGTGTATCTTTGGGTTATGGGAGTAGCCGGATCGGTGATCGGCAAAGATGCTGCGACAGTGAAAAAAATAACCGACCAACAGAAAGCTTCAATTGATCAAATTAACAAGATTGTCAGCGACTACGCGAAAGATCCTAAAACTGATAAAACCCAACTACAGGCGTTAAAAGATCAACAAACCAAGACGATTAATACGATTAATGCAATGTATAAAAAAGGAGGAACAGGAGTTATATAATTCAAAGCGTTTAAACAATGTCCAAGAAATCCAACATTCTCATAGCCATCGTCATAGTCCTGCTTCTAGCAGTCGGTTTTGCCTACTGGTATCTCTTTTTCTACGGTCCAGGCAATCAGGTGACACCGGTCGTGACTAGTGGACGGCCTTCGACGGGATTTACTCCATTCAGCTCTTCGCCGGTACAAACACCGGACAATAATGGAAACACGAACAATTCCAATACGACACAAGCTTCGCCGGCACCCGATTCTGGTTCTGCGTTGCCATCATTACGACTTCTAAGTAACACTCCGGTTGGTGGCTACAGCGCCAGCACGACAGCTAATACAAAACTTGCCTCTAGCACCACATTCATCCGCTGGATCGATCGGGGAAGGGGAAACGTCTATGAAGCCAGAAAAGATTCACTGGATATTACAACCCTTTCCAATACATTACTGCCAAAAGTCTATGAGAGCGTCTGGAATAAGAACATCAATGCCTTTATTGGCACCATTCTTGGCGATAATGACACGCCAACCGTCCTCTATTCCCAAATAATCGCCCAAACCGCCCCTGCCATCGTGAAGCCGATTACCGCTTCAAGCACCGACGTTTCTACTGCCAACACTCAAACCCTGACTCCATTCCAGCTCAAGGGCAAAAATCTGCCCAAGAACATGATCGCTTATGCCGCTTCACCGGACGGAAGTAAAATATTCATGCTGACCAATGAAAACAACGCCGGCGTGGGCTATATCGGCAATTTTGACGGCACCACAGTCAAGAAAATCTTTGATACGCCGCTCACGCAACTCAATGTCGAGTGGCCGGAAGCCAATACCATCGCCATTACCACCAAAGGATCCGCCAGCCAGCCAGGCTTCCTGTATTTTATCAATCCTAAAACCGGTCTTTGGAAGAAAATACTTGGTCCGACATTCGGCCTCAGTGCCAAAGTCAGCCACGACGCAAAATATGTGATCGCTTCCGCCGCCGGCAGTAACCAGAGCATATTCACCAGTATTTACACCGTGAGCACGCTCAAATCCAGCGACCCTATCATTAGAACCCTTGCTGACAAGTGCGCCTGGGGTAATTTCAACAAGAATATGGTCTACTGTGCCGTACCGACCCAGATCGACCAAGCCACTTACCCTGATGACTGGTATCGAGGTTCAGTTTCTTTCATTGATAAAATCTGGCAAGTTGACGCCATTACCGGTGAAGTCCATCTCGTTACCTCCATTGTCGACCAATCTGACAGGATCATCGACGCCTACAACCTTGGTCTCGATGCCAAAGACGACTGGCTATTCTTCATGAACAAGAACGACCTCTCCTTGTGGGCCTTTGATTTGTTTGCGAAACAATAGAGATAAGAGTTAGGAGGTAAGAGGTAAGATTTTAAATCTCTGCTCTTTTCTCTTAACTCTTAACTCTAATCTAAATGCCTTTTCTTGATATACAACTCCTGAAATAGTGTGAATAGGGAACTAACCGACCAATAGATCGCGATGATCGATGCCGCTTGAGGGAAACTGGCCGGAATAATCCAGTAAACCGAGGCAAAGGCCAAAACCGGCAGCATATATTTCATCTGAGAATTCATTGAGTTGGCCAGTTGCGCCGCCGTATCCAGTTGGCCGCCATTTTTGATGGTATTCTTCGATACGAGAGCTTGTTGTCTGGCCGCCACCGAGTAGTGAAGCTGAAGATACTGGATAACTCCCGTAATAAGAGCCAAAATTAGACTTTTCTGAGTCAGATCAAGTCCAAGAAGAGTTGGCTTAACAACCGGTAAATCAATAAAGCTGTATAGGAGTGTTGGATCAATGGTCGGAATGATCTTATAAAAAACTGAAATCAAGGCGATGAGGATCGGCAGTTGGATAATGAGAAGTAAGATGCTAGAAAAAGGCTTGATATTCCTAGTCTTATAAAGCTCCATGACCTTAAGAGCCTGAGTCTGCTTGTCATTGGCGTACTGGAGCTTGATCTTATTGGCCTCCGGTTCGACTTCTTTCATCCTGACCTGCGTCAGCAAGGCGCTCTTCGAAAGAGGGAAGAGGATGAGCCTGATCAAACAAGTAAAAATAATGACGGCTACACCGACATCTATTCCCGGAATAATATCCATGATGCCGACAAGACCGTTATAAAGGGGAAGGAAAATGAACTGGTTGTACATCAGACCATTCTACTTCAAGAGCCGGCTTTTTACAAAGAGATTTTCGATATCCTTTTTAATTTCTTCAAAATTAGCCTTCAAAGCACAATCTTTGGCAATGATTATGATTTCGGTGTCGGGAATCACCTTCGGCATTATTGGTTTGACCGCCTCATATATAATTCTCCTCAGTTTGTTCCTACCAACGGCCGTTTTGGAGACTTTCTGCGGTACTGCCGCCGATAGACGACTTTTTCCCTTCACAGTCAATATTCTGGCGTAAAAAAAGAGCGAGTGGGAAACTCTCCCTTTCTTTATGACCTCGTTGAATTGTTCAACAGAGAGCCTCTGTGAACGGGGAAGCATATTTATACGGCAACGCGCTTGCGTCCTCTGGCACGGCGTCTGGCAAGAGTTTTGCGACCGGCCGTCGTCTTCATCCTTCTCCTGAAACCATGGGACTTGGCTCTCTTGCGCTTTTTCGGCTTGTAAGTGAATGACATGTGAATACTATTACATATTTGTGTTGTAGTTACAAGTTTCCCAGAGGAACCTCCTACTTTCTTATTGCATCACGACGATAATTTGCGACCAATGTACTGTTGTATTTTCCAAAGGCTGAGTGAATCCCTGGAGCGAAGCCTTTGTGAAAATACCAGTACATTGGGAGCAAAGTCGGAGGGATGCAATAAGAAAGTAGGAGGTTCCTCGTATTCGAGCCAGGCTGATCGTGTCCGAGAAAATACAAGTGCAGAGGTTTGTGTGCACTATAAACACCTTATCAACATATTTTATGGCTCTCCACAAGTTTGCAGAATTATAAACAGGTATATACTAGGTACACCTATGCAGGACTATTCCAAAATGTGGCAGACGGCTTTGATCGAGATTCAGACTGGCGTCTCTCAGGCAAATTTTTCAACCTGGTTCAAAGAAACCAACATAGTCAAAGAAGAAGAAGGAACGATTTATCTTGGCGTACCCAACTCATTCACCCAGGAATGGCTCGTCAAGAAGTTCCACAACTCGATATTACGCATTCTGCGCCAGATGAACGAGCATGTCCGGGCGCTCGAATACGTGATCGTCAAGGATGAGAGTGGCAAGAAGTCCGAAATGAACAAAAAGTCCGCCAATACCCCGACCATGTCCATGCCGCTTCAGGATTTCTACATCAACAAGGAGGACAACCTCAATCCCCGCTACACATTCGAGAATTTCGTTGTCGGACCGTTCAACGAACTCGCCCACGCCGCCTCCCAGACCGTCATCAAGAGCCCGGGAGCCATCTACAACCCTCTTTTCATCTACGGTTCCACCGGCCGCGGCAAAACCCACCTGATCCAGGCCGTGGGGAACCAGATCAAGAAAGTCTATCCCAACAAAAAAGTCTACTATATGACTTCCGAACGTTTCGGCTCGGAATTCTTCGTCGCCATTCAGGACGGCAAAGTCCAACCATTCAAGGACAGATACCGCAAATATGACGTTATGATCATGGATGACGTCCAGTTCTTCTCCCATAAGGAAAAATTCCAGGAAGAATTGTTTCATTTCTTCAACACTTTCCATGATACCGGAAGACAGTTGGTTTTCTCGTCCGATCGGCACCCTAATGTCATTCCTGGGCTCGAAGATCGTTTGAGAGGTCGGTTTAGCGTCGGTATGATCGTCGATATACCGGAACCTGACCACGAATCAAGAATGGCCATAGTCCAGACCAAATGCGCCGTTCATAGCATAACCCTCTCCACTGAGATTATTGAGATTATTTCCAATTCTATCGAGGACAACATCAGGGAAATTGAAGGAATTATCAACGTTATTGCTTGCCAGACCCAACTCCGTAATAGGGAACTTAGCGTGAATGAGATCAAAAACATTCTCAAGAACAGCGCCAAACCCAAGAAAACCGTCCAAATCAAGGATATTGTCAAAATTATTTCCGATTTCTATAATATCGACGAAGATAGTATATACAATAAAACCCGAAGAAAAGAGGTTGTCCGGCCAAGACAGGTCCTCATGTACATTTTGCGTGAGGATTTCAGCATCTCTTTTCCTTCGATAGGTGAGAAGCTTGGCGGACGCGACCATACAACCGTCATCCATTCTTATGAAAAGATTAAAGAAGAATTAAAAGGCGATCCGGTTTTGTCGCAAGAGATCAATCAGGTGCGGTCGATGTTATAAATTGTGTATATGTTGTTAATAAGTTGTTCGTGGAGCGGTGTATAAACAAAGAATAAATTGAGAAGTTTTGAAATGATTTTAAATGAGTTGAAACTATTCAGAAGATATTCCTTAGAATAAATTCTGGCATCAAAAAAATATCAATTAATATAAGATTATTCTAACTATCAACATATCCACAAGACTAATAGTAATAAAAATTTATCTAATTAATAACTTATCAACATAATATGAAACTGGAAATAAATTTTCAAAAGCTCAAAGAAACAGTTTTATTGATCGATAAAGTCGCCAATAAACATTTAACTCTACCCGTCCTTTCTTGTATTCTTATAGAAGTCAAAAAGAACACTGCTATTTTCAAAGCTACCAATCTTGATGTTGGTATTGAGGTTTCTGTTCCAGTCAAAGCTAACGAGGATGGAGTCTTGGCTGTTCCGGCTTCAATCCTCTCTTCTTTTGTTTCCCAAATATTCAATGACAATCAAGTCGCCAAACTTGAGACTGTTTCCAATAATCTCAACCTGACAACCTCAAAATCCAAAGGCACGATCAAAACTGTGCCTTTTGAGGACTTTCCAAGCATTCCGCAGGTTGTTGATGGTCAAAGTTTTTCACTGGCGCCGGAGTTGTTCGTTAAAGGATTAAAGTCGGTTTGGTACAGCTCCTCAGTTTCGAGCGTCAAACCGGAATTATCCAGTGTCTATGTCTACAGCGACGGTAATAATCTGATATTTGCCGCTACTGATTCCTTCCGTTTGGCTGAAAAGAAGATAAAAACCTCCTCAACCTCGCGAATCAGCGACATTTTGATTCCTTTTAAAAACATTCCCGATATTATTCGAGTTCTTGAGAATATGGGGGAGAATGCCGATATTCAACTCAGTAAGAACCTGATTTCTTTCAAGGCTCGCGATATTTATCTGGTTTCGCGTTTGATAGATGGAGTATTTCCGGATTACCGACAGATAATTCCCAAAAATTTCAGCACCGAAGCCGTTCTGCTTAAACAGGATCTAATAAATGCTTTAAAGATTTCGAATATCTTTTCTGATAAATTCAACCAGATTCACATGGTTGTGGATCCGAAAGGCAAGGTTTTCGAGGTTCAGACCAAAAACAACGATGTTGGCGAGAACAACACCACGGTTGATGCCGCCTTGACCGGTGAAAAGATCGAGATAAACTTCAACTATAAATATGTCGCCGATTGTTTCCAGTCAATCGAGGCTGACAGCGTTTCTCTGCAGCTTAGTGGGGTCAATCGTCCGATGGTCATCCGGCCGGTTTCTGGCGACCAATCTTTCATGTATTTGGCCATGCCAATGAACAGGTAATATGTTCGGAATATCGGAATTCTTCAAAAAAGTCCAGAATTCTTTCACAAAGGAGGTGGTTTTGCGCACAACGATCAAAGAAATGATAAAGAAACATGTCGGGATCGATGTTCCTATAGAGAATATCGCGCCAAAGAACGGGATTGTTACATTAAAAAATATCAGTCAGTCGGCAAGAACGGCGATATTTATCAAGAAAGAGAAGATATTAGAAGAATTGAAGGGGGAAAGGGTTGTTGATCTGAGATAAAAATTCCTAAAAATCCCCCGGCCTGTCGGCCACCCCCTTTTTCAAAGGGGGATCCACCAACGTACTGCTAATGTTGTACAGATCGTCATTGCTTAATTACTCTCTAGGTTAAAGATTAAACACAAAGAGTGTTTAGAACCATAGTGAGTAATATTTAAAAAATGGTTCGATGGAAAATCCTCCTTTGAAAAAGGAGGTGGCTCTGAGCGAAGCGAAGAGACGGAGGATTTTTGGGACTATTGCGTCACGAAATTCACCTCCGCCTGGCCTTTGTTGTAAACCGAGTCATAGATCGTGAATGATAGCGTATTGCTTTGGGATAGACTGCTTATATCGGATGGCACAAAAGAGAAATTGAGAGGATCCCTATCGGCAGTCAGGACATATTTGCCGTTGAGGTAGACGTCGGTCTTTTTGGCCGGATAAGAGCCTTGAACCTGAAGTTTGACGTACAATGTCTGGTTTGGATCGATCGTAGAACCGGATATCGGTGAGATCACGGAAATTTTCGGGGTCTTGTCGGGTGTGTGGATGTCATCACTAGCCGTTGGCGCCGCCAAGTTCGTCGTCTCTTTGAAATCGGGATGGGAAAGTTTCCAGTTGTCGAACCATTTGCGGACCCCATATTCCCAATATTGATATTGCGAGTCTTGGCTCGGGTTTGTCGGGGCCGGGCCCAAAGGATTGTCTTTGTTGACCCACTGCAGGATCGTGTGGACATTGTCGAAAATGATCTCTTGTGTCGTTTCTGGGGGAGTAAATTGGGTGGCAAGCTTTCCGGAGACCGTGTCGATCTTGTAGGACGTGCCGCCTTGCCAAATGCCGCGCAGAACAGGTTTGCCGTCGGTGAGCGGGGCGGGAGGAATCTGGAAATCCTCAGGAGGGAAGTTTTTGGCCGCTTGGGACATGAATGCTCCCCAGAGAGGAGAGATGATGAGACCGGCGACATTGTGTTCCATCGGCGTGTTGTCGTTGTTTCCGGCCCAAGCCCCGACGACAAGATTCGGCGTATAGCCGATAGTCCAGACATCGCGATAGTCGTTGGTTGTACCGGTCTTGATGGCAACTTTGCGGCCGGTGCTATCGGCGATCGGTTTCAAACTGTCCATCCTGACTGTATTGTCCGAAAGGATGCTGGAAATATCCCTGGCGATCGGCGCGTCCAGTTCCTGTATCGAGTTGGTTGTGGATTTTTCCAAAACGTTACCTTTGCTGTCATCTACTTCAAGTATCGATCGGCTTTGATTCCTGATGCCATCGTTGGCGAAAACTCCGTAAGCACCTGTTATTTCCAATAGGCTTACTTCACCGCCGCCGAGCACAAGCGTCAGGCCGTAACGATTGGGATCATTTAGGCTTGTTATGCCCAAATCATGGGCTGTTTGGATCGATTCCGGTATTCCTGCCAGATAAAGAGCCTTCACCGCCGGAATATTTCGGGATTGGGCCAAAGCCTGACGGATCGTGAGGGGTCCTTCAAAGATATTGTCATATTCTCCAGGCTTGTAGCAGACTTTGGCCGGATCATCACTCGGATTCATCGGTTTGCCTTCAGGTGTACAATATGTTGAAAATTCAGTTTCGGCGTCAAATAATATCGTTTCCGGAGTGTAACCTTTCTTGAACAGAGTTGAATAGACGAAAGGTTTGAAGGTTGAACCGGGCTGTCTTTGGGCCAAAGCGATGTTGAAATTCCCGTCGATGTCTTTGCTGAAGTAGTCTTTTGAGCCGACCATGGTCAGAATATCACCAGTTTTGGGATCTACGGCAACAATAGCCTCGTTGGTTGCTTTAAAATTGGTCTTGAGCGACGGGGCAAATTTGGCGATGACTCCCTCGGCTTTTTGCTGAAGTCCGTAATCCAGGGTCGTCAAAACACGAAGACCGCCATTGTTTACCGCATCCTCCCCGTATTTTTGGACCAGATAATCCCGGACATACATCACGAAATGGGGAGCCCGAATGCCGCCGGCCTCTTTGGACAGGAATTGAACTTTTTCCTTAAGCGCCGTGTCATAATCGGCCACAGAGATCATCCCCAGACTTTTCATCCGATCCAAAACCAATTTTCGCCTGGCATCCAGGGCGGTCCGATGTGTTCCGTATGGCGAGTAGTAAGTAGGCGCTTGCGGAATGGCCGCAAGATAGGAAGCCTGCGCCAAGGAAAGATCCTTGGCTGACTTGCCGAAGAAAGCCTGGCTGGCTTCCTCGACGCCATAGATTGTGCCGCCATAAGATGACTCGTTGAGGTAAGTTTCCAAAATCTGGTCTTTCGTCAGAATCTTGGTCAATTTGATGGCCAAAACGAATTCTTTGATCTTGCGGGTCACAGTCTTGTCCTGTGTCAACAGGGAATTCTTCACGACCTGCTGGGTGATCGTCGAAGCCCCCTGGCTATAGTCTCCGGAAATGAAGTCGGCGATGACGGCGCGCAGGATGGAAGTTGGCTCAATGCCGATATTGTGGTAAAAATTGGAGTCTTCGATGGCTATGGTCCCGAGCTGGACGTATTTGGAAATGTCCGCAAGGGCGACAACTGTCAGTTTGGCGTTGGATCCGGTGTCGTAGAGCAGGATCGTGCCGGTCCGATCATAAATTTTTGTCGATTCGACGATCTTCCGATTTTGGAACGAATTCAGATCCGGCATTTGCAGGGTCGCTACCCAGAGGGCTCCGAGGCCGACAACAATCAGTATTATTGAAACCACCAGCAAAATCAGCGATTTGGCGGCGCGGAACCTCTTTTTATGTCGGGGAGACATGCGATTATTATAGCAGAAAAGAATTTCTAATTAACCTAATTACTAATTTCTAAGAAATGACCAAGCACCAAATCCCAATAACTAATTAGTTATTGGGATTTGGTTATTTCTTAGAAATTAGGTCAATTAGAAATTAGAAATTTCCTTATCACTGTTCCCACTTGTCACCAAAGGGGTTTAACTCATCGTCATCCAAGGTTACTTCATCCGCTGCCGCTTCTTCGGCGTCCTCGGCGACGGTTGATTCGTCGTCGGCTTTTTCTTCGACAATAGCCGTTTCGATGACGTCTTCCGGAATTTCTATTTCTAGAGGCTTCTTTGACTTTACCACATCGATCATCACAGCTTCGCCATCCTCTTCTTTGGCTACGCTTTCCGCCGGTTTGCTTCGGGTCTTTATAAGTTTTTGATGCGGAGTTTTTGTCCGTAACATAGGCTTTGGTTTTACTGTTAAACTTGTGACTATGTTTTAGCAAACTGTATGATTTTTGCAAACTGTGGATATCTATTTCTTGTTGATGGCCGAGTGAGTCAGGGCCACGGCAATAGCGTCATATTCGTCATCCAAAGCTTTTTTGTCCGGCAAAACGATCAAGAGTCGGACCATTTTTACCATTCTGGTCTTGTCGCTTGTTCCGTCGCCGGTAATGGCGCATTTGATCTCCATCGGACTGTATTCAAAAATGGGAATTTCTCTTTTGATCGCCTCGTAGATGATGATGCCGCGGGCTTCGGCCACTCGCATGGCCGTTTTTTGGTTGGTGCTCAAAAAAAGCGTTTCCATGGCCATGACATTTGGCTTGAATCGGTCCAGGACCCTGGATATCTCCTGACCTATCCGATGTAATCTCAGGTATATTGGATCTTTCGAGGAAGTTTGAAGACAGGTCGAATATAGAACGGCTTCTTTGCCGCGCTCAGGTTTCTCTATTACAGCCAGACCGAGACGGTCATAGCCAGGGTCGATGCCGAGGATTTTCATTATTCCGCGTTCGTGAACACCTCCTGTACGTCTTCATTGTTCTCCAAATCTTCAACAAGCTTTGAAAGCAATTCAATGTCGGCATCTTCAAGTGGCATTGTCGTCGTCGCTGTCCAACCTTCATGGGTCTTTTGGAAAGCCCAAGAGGCACTGCCTGGTGAAGCCAATTCAAATCCATTCAAAGAGAGAATGTGTTTGATCTCCTGCGCGGCCTTATTACGATTATCCGTCAGGACAGAAATGAGAACAGCGACACCGCCAGGCCCGTAAGTTTCATAGGTAATATTCTCCATCGCCGCACTGTTATCGGTCAGGGCCTTCTTGACCGCGCGATCGATCGTATCATTGGGCATATTTTCTTTGCGAGCTTTATCGATAGCGGCCGCCAATCCTGGGGAAGTCAGGTTGCCTTTGGCCGATTTGGCTTCAACGGTGATCAATCGGACCAGTTTACCGAAATGCTGGCTCTTCTGCGCATCATTCTTGGCCTTGAGATGTTTAATTTTGGAAAATTTGTTGTGTCCGGACATGGTGGTTAAGTTAAGTTATTAAAAAATCCCCCGCCCCTCGCTTCGCTTCGGGGCACCCCCTTTTCCAAAGGGGGATTTTCCATCAGACTCGCTATGATTTTCTAAGTGAATATTTTATTGAATTTCTCTCTATTACCAAAGAATCTCGTTGGAGGATCCCCCTTTGGAAAAGGGGGTGGGGGATTTTTAAGATTAAGTTTGGATATTATCATAGTAATTTGGCTGCTCCCTTAATTTTCAAATGCCCATAAGCTTTATCTGTAGCTATCCTACCTCTTGGAGTTCTTTCGAGCAATCCTAGCCTGATCAGATACGGTTCGTAAACCTCTTCAATAGTCGCTTGTTCTTCAGAAAGTGCGGCTGCAATTGTATTTAACCCTACAGGTCCGCCGTTGAACTTATTTATGAGAGTTTTTAGAATATCACGGTCGGCATTATTCAAGCCAAGAATGTCGATGCCAAGAAGATCAAGGGCTTGATCGACCATATCCTTGGTCAAGGAAGTTTTCTTGATCTGGGCGTAGTCTCGGCAACGCTTCAGGTAATAATTGGCTGTGCGGGGCGTAAAGCGCGAACGGACAGCTATTTCATTGACGGCGTCCTTCTCTATATCTATACCCAGAATTTTGGCCGAGCGTTTGATAATCTGTTGGATCTCTTCTTCGGAATAAAATTCTAGCTTAAAGACTCCTCCGGAAAATCTGGAGCGCAATGGCGAAGAGATCATCGCTATCCTTGTCGTGGCGGCGATAAGGGTGAAAGAGGGAAGGTCCAATTCGATCGTGCGGGCCGAGGGACCTTTGCCGATAATAATGTTTAAAGTGCCGGTTTCCATGGCTGGATACAGGACTTCTTCAATTGCTTTGTTTAATCGATGGATCTCGTCTATGAAGAGAATGTCGCCGGCTGAAAGATTGGTCAGAACGGAAGCTAGGTCGCCAACTTTCATGATGGCCGGACCGGAAGTGACTTTCATCTGGGCACCGGTCTCTTTGGCGATCAGATGGGCCAAAGTCGTCTTGCCGAGTCCGGGCGGACCGTAAAAAAGGATGTGTTCCGGCGGGTGCGATCGCTCCTTGGCGGCTGTAAGAAGTATGTTAAGATTGTCTTTTATATTCTTCTGGCCGATGTATTCGTCCCATTGGGAAGGGCGGAGGGTTTGGTCGAGAAACCCCGTTTCTTTGTCGGTATCGGGAGCCTTTTTGGAAATGCTTGACATTTGTGATGGTGTATGCTAGTATGGCGGAGTAACGAGTGAAAGTCATAAAAATAGCCCCAAGCACATTCGAGCTCGGAAACCTCTAAGCAATGGCCTTCCCAGGTTTGGGTATAGTTCTAAGGACATTCTGGTTGTAAGACTTCGGTCTTACTTACTGGTGTTATCCTCGGGACTCTACCTCGCATAACGCATCACGCGATATGATATTGCTTAGAGATTCTCGCTCTCGAACTCTAATTCAATAGCGCGGGTCTCTCTATCTTTTTCTTTCCGCATCCTAGCGCTGTCCACAGGAAAAAAGCAATTGACAAGGTTGATTTAATCCTGTTTTAACGTAGTTGGATATACCCTAAAATGAATATCAGAGATGAGGTATTTCTTTGATGCCTTTGACGTTGGCCTTGCGAAGTATTTTTGATTGTTCTCGCGCAACTTCCTCCAGTTTATGTTGTTCGGTTGCTATTTTTCTCTGATCCTCCATCTCTTTTTGTTTCAGACTTGGCATTTCCCGGTCCAATTGTTTCAATTCAGTAGTCTTAAGCTCCAACTGCTTCTTTAATTCCGCAATTTCTTGAATCAAGTGCGGCTTCTTTTCCTCATGTTCTTTCAATTGGGCTTGAAGCGCTTTATATTCACCGGTAATCCGGTTAAGTTCCTGTTTGAATTCTTGGCTGGCCTTTTCAAAATCTCTGTCAAATGTTTGCATATTGTTAAATTAGTCTTGTAATGAAATAACTCTTTCCAACTCTTCCAAAGAAGTGATCCCTTGGAGGATTTTGAGTACACCATCCTGTTTCATGGTTAGAATGCCTTGACCCTTGGCGGCCAACCAAATCTCACGCTCACTCGGATTCATTTCCACGGCATTTTCAATTTTCTCGTCGGTTAAAATAGCTTCGTAAATGCCAATCCTTCCTTTGTAACCCGTCTTATTGCACTTTTCACAACCGACTGGTTCCCAAATCTTCGAACGATCGCCAGGAATTAGATTCTTGTCTTCGATGCCGTTAATAACCGTTTCGATTTCTTGTTGAGAATCACCCTCGAGCTTGATTTCCTTCCTGCAAAATGAGCAAAGCTTACGGGCCAAACGTTGAGCCATGGCCACGCGCACGGATGAGGTGATCACTTTTGAGTTGACCCCAAGATCAATCAAGCGTGGGAAAGTGCCGGCGGCGTCGTTGGTGTGCAAGGTAGAGAAGACCAAGTGACCGGTTAGGGCGGAATTGACGGCGATCGTGGCCGTCTCCCCGTCTCTTATTTCGCCAATCATAATAATGTCCGGATCCTGGCGGACGGCCGCACGCAAACCTTCAACGAAGTTGTAACCCTTGTCATTGACCTGGGTTTGAACGATTCCTTCCAGATGATATTCGATCGGATCCTCAATGGTAATGATCTTTACGTCCGGGCTTTTGATCTTCTTCAAAAAAGCATATAGCGTCGTAGTTTTACCGGAACCGGTCGGGCCAGTAGTGAGAATCATTCCGTCAGGTCTGGCCATTTCTTTTACGAGAATGTCGAGCAGTTTTGGATTGATCCCCAATTTATCCAATGGAACATCGATCGATTTTGGATTGAGAATACGCATGACGACAGATTCGTTGTAGGCTCCTGGCAGAATGGAAACACGGACCTCGATGTCGCCGCTAGCCATTTTGATGCTGAAGCGGCCATCTTGCGAATCTTTCTTGATGTTCAGTTTCATTCCGGAAATTATTTTGATCCTGGAGAGGAGCAGGGCATAGGTTTCAAGGTCAAAATGAATGGCTTCCTGCAGAACGCCGTCCAAGCGATAGCGCAGACGAATATAATTCTCCTCCGGTTCAAAGTGAATGTCGGAAGCGTCAATGGCAATGGCTCCGGCCACAGCCGTCTCTAAAATTCTGGAAACCCGGTAGCTTTTCTTGGCGGCCATCGTTTGTTCAAGAATGGCAATGATCGCCGGCAAATTGCTGACCTTGTTGGCGATATTGCCTATTTCCTCGCTGGAAATTTCCAACGAACCCGCTTTGCTCTCGTAAGAAAAAGAAAGGTCGCCATAAATCTTCCAGGCTTTTTCCAGGCTTTGGGTGGAGGTAATAAAAAGTTCTGGAGTAAAACCTTTGGTTTTCAAATCTTCAATGACAGCGATCACCTTCGGATCCTGTGGATTCCTGGCCGCCACTTTGATCTTCTTATCAACGATCGCGAAAGCGGCAACTAAGCCTTCTCTGGCGACTGGTTCATCGATCAATCTTAAAGCATCAGCACTGACTGGAATGGCAGTCAAATTAACGTATTCAAGTCCATATTTGCCGGACAAAATCTGAACAAGGTCTTCTTCTTCCTTATGGTGCAAATCTGATAGTTGACGATTTTGTTTGTCTTCGTCGAAAGAGAGAGTCATGGGAATAGTATAACACTAGGGAGTAGGTTGTAGGGAGTAGGTTTTAGGTTGTAGGGGGTAGGAATCGCAAGGACTTTTCGTTTGTCATTCCCGCGCCGTGCCCTCCGTAGCTTCAGCGAAGGCGGGAAGGCGGGAATCCAGTTCTTACCATGTCTGACATGGTAGGTACGTGAATCCGATGGCTCTAATAAGCCATTTCTTTCGATTAAGCTTGACTTTTATACACTAATCGTGCTATAATAGTAGGCAGAAAGTAACCTTGGAAATGAATCCGAGGTGAAAAAAAAGGAAGTTCTCATGAAAATCAATTTGTTTGTTAGTCTCTCGATTTTGGTTTTGGCCATAACCTCTGGTTGTGTGACTCGATATGATGTCGACGATCGAGAAGATGTAAGTGGTCGTTCGCATCGGAACCGTACGATTACTACGAATCCATTTCTTCTAATGGATAGTGGAAGTAGTCAGGGAGGAATATCTGGTGCCAGATTGACCTTGGGCGGCTCCTATGGTTACGCCGATGGATATGGTGGATATAGCTACGGCTATGTCCCCAGCGGAATGGGTGGTGGCTACTACGGCGGTTACGGAATGGTCCAATCGGATCCGCGTAATCAACGTCAGAACTGGCACGAGACTCAAGAAGCCTACGGGCTTCGAAATGACCACGGTCACCAAGGTCAAACTCCAAACCGGGGCCAAGGCCGACAAGGAAGTCTTAGTTACTAAACTTCCTAGAAAATATTTCACATTAGCCGCTTTCTTCCAAGAAGGCGGCTAAATTTTTTGCTAGGTTGCACCTAGTCGAATGTACGCTATTATAATCTTATGCAAAAACTTATTTCTCATTCTCTGGAAGAGACCCAAAAGATCGCCCACGACTGGTTGGGTGATATTTCCAATAAATACAAAGATACTGACAAAGCGGTTATTGTCGGATTGTCGGGACATCTTGGCGCGGGGAAGACGGCTTTTGTCAAAGCGGTGGCCAAGGAGTTGGGAATAAAGGAGACGGTGACAAGTCCGACTTTCGTACTGATGAAGATATATCTCCTTGAGGAGAGACGGATTCCACAAGCTCACCGCAAGCCTCAAGGAAACTGGAAGCGTCTGATTCATATCGATGCTTACCGTTTAGAGAGACCAGAAGACTTGGCCGTTTTGAATTTTGACCAAATCATCGCCGATAAAGACAATCTAATAATGATCGAGTGGCCGGAGAATGTTGGTTTGGAACCTGGAGGGTGCACTTCCAGGTTGGGGTTTGAGGTCAAGGATGGGGAATATGAGATTACGAGCTTTTTGGTTTGAAAATTGCTATTATTGTGGCATGAATAAGTGCCAACTTACAAACGAGCAGAAACAGAAGATTACCGACATTCTTCGCGCCAATGGCGCGGTTGTGGGCTATCTTTTTGGTTCCTATGCCCGTGGCACGGCCGGACTGCTTAGCGATATCGATATTGGCGTGGCTTTTCCAAAGGTATTTCGAATCATCGAACAGGAAAATAAGGTAGAAAATATACGCGCTCGCCTCGAAGATATTTTCGGGCGCGACAAGGTTGATATTGAAAACGTGCCGATGATCAGAAATCCGCTTTTGCGTTATATAATCACTCTTGGTGAAGGAGAGATACTTTTTTGTGACGATTTATCGGTCAAGAATTATCTAGCCAATCTTGCCCGCCGCGAGTACGAGGACACTGTTTATTTGAGAAACATACAGCGGCAGGCGCTATCCGGTTTATTCGCTTAAAAACTTTATTTTATTCAAATATGACTCCACTAAAAATAGAAACAATCCAAGACAAACTTTTTCGCATCAATCAGAATGTTACGTTCATTGAGGATATTCTCAGAAGCCCAAATGAGGATATTTTGAAAGATGTAGCTCGATACAACGGTCTGGAGCATATGTTACAGCTTTCCATTCAAGCCATACTCGACATCGGTGCACACATTCTGGCGGAAGAATTCCAGGAGAATCCGGCAAATTATCAGGACATTATTGCGGCTCTAGGCAAACATGGAGTGATTGAACAAGCATTTGCCACTGAACAGGTTGAGATGGCAAAATTCAGGAATAAGCTTATTCACGATTACGACGCTGTCGATACCAAGAAGGTTTTACTTTATGCCCGCACAGCCCCTGACATTTTTCGTACTTTCGGTAAAGCTTTTGCGGATTTTATAGCTAAGAAATAATATTTTCCGGATCAAACATGTCCTTTTTTGTAATTATTGTACCAAATGTACAATAGACTTTGCTAATAATGATACTTTGTGACTAATATTGTAGTCTTTTGGCTAACAATGGCAGAAATTATACCTAATTTCTATCCCGAAGTATCACAATTTAGCATATTCTGTATACCTAAATTTCCATTTAACCTTCTAATACCCCAAATTGCCCATATTTAGGACACCATACTACCCTAAATTATGCAATTTTGGGGCAGTAGGTTTGGATTAAAAAAACCGCCGGATGGCGGTTTTTTTGTTGTTTGAATCTTACGAAGGATTTTGAATACAAGCAACCGAGCTAAATACATCCTGCTGATGGGGGATCGTACCACCTGAACCATTATATGCTGAGAATGCATTATAAATCGCAGTATTTGTAATGGCTGGTTTTCCTATAGGTCCACCAGTATAGAATTTTTGTGTGTTTGCTGGACAATTTATTGTTCTGTCCGTACTTGCGCTATTGTCACAAATTGCGGATGTTGCGGTTCCATAAATCACTACACAGTGCGAGACCACGTAACCGCCTGCAGGATTACTCATCTCATATCCGGCTACAATCGTTGTTCCCGGAATAGCAGCACCACTGCTATTTGCCGGTTGCCACTCCGCAACCCCATTACCGTTTGATGTCAAAACATAGCCATCTTTATCATAATTAGAACCTCTTACCTGCAAAACCCCTGTAGTTAACCCTCCAAAAATAGCCGTACCGAAACCACCTACATCTACGTCAAGACTATAAGGTGTACTCGGATTAGAGCCGCCAATTTTAATTGAATTACGAAATACACTAGGTCCGGTAATATCCACCCCATGTAACGCCGTAAATGAATCAGCAGCCAAGCCTCCGCTTTTGGTTTGATAGTCATTGCCAACATTGATCGGCGCGCTTGTATTGCAACCAGGCGGGGAACAAGGAGCGGCGGTCCAGGTACCCGCTATGGCCGAGAGTGCGAAGGCTCCCAAAAGCAAACCTGTAATAGAAGCGATGCGAGCAATGAGCGGGGTGTTTTTTTTCATATTATTTGTAAGTTATTAAATGTAATCATTATTTTGTAATCGCCTTCAACAACGCGTCGTGTGACGACTTTTTTTCGGCGTCAGTCAAAGGAGTAATCTTTTTTGAAAGTTCTGCATTAAGTGCAGTCTTTTCCTTGTCAGATATTGGAGCCATCACTTTTTGCAGTTCCTGGATATTTTGGCGGTTAATGGCGTCCTGTTGTTGTGCCTCGCTGTTTGCTTGATATGTTGTGTAGGCTGAATTTGTCCAAACGCCAACACCGGCGATGATACCGATGACCAAAACGACTATAAGCACAGTCAAAAGCTTGCGATGCTCGTGATGTTCGAGACCACTGCCGGGGATGACTGAAGAGGCTAGAAATTGATCGGCCATTTCATGAATATTATACCATTCAAGGTGTTGTAAAAGTTAATTGGCTGTGGATAGCGGAGGTGCGGTATGATAGGGATATGAAAATGGCATCCGATCCTGCAAAAAAAAGACTTATCTTGCTTGACGCCCATGCCATTTTGCATCGGGCTTATCACGCTTTGCCGGATTTTGCTACGGCCAAAGGCGAGCCGACCGGCGCGCTCTACGGTCTTTCAACCATGGTTATCAAGATTATCGAAGATTTGAAGCCGGACTACATCGTGGCTTGTTACGACGTCAAAGGTCCGACATACCGCCACGAGGTTTACCAAGCCTATAAAGCCCAGAGAAAAGTCGCCGATGACGATTTAATAGTTCAAATGAACAGGTCACGGGACATATTCATGGCTTTGAATATTCCAATATATGACAAGCAAGGCTTTGAGGCTGACGATATGTTGGGAACGATTGTGGAACAGCTTACCAAAAAATCCCCCGCCCCTACGGGGCAACCCAGTGGCGAATGTGCTCATTCGCCCCTTTTCCAAAGGGGGACTCTCCAACGTGATTCTTTGGTTAAAGAAGGAGAAATTCAAGAAAATATTCACATAGAAAATCATGGCGAGTTCGATGGAAAATCCCCCTTTGAAAAAGGGGGTGGCCGACAGGCCGGGGGATTTTCTGAAGATAATGCTATTCTCGTACCCCCTAACCTCGAAATCATCATCGCTTCCGGCGACATGGACACGCTCCAACTGGTCAAAGGTGAAGATGTAAAGGTTTTCACTTTGAAGAAGGGGATTAAGGATACGATCATGTACGATGAGAAAGCTGTTCGGGAACGTTTCGGTTTCGGTCCAGAGTTAATTCCTGACTATAAAGGTCTGCGCGGTGATCCTTCTGATAATATTATCGGTGTTAAGGGTATCGGTGATAAAACCGCGACTATTTTAATTACAGCTTTTGGTTCCATTGAAAACATTTACCATGAATTGGAAAATGGCGGCGAAGAGAAGTTCAAGAAGGCCGGAATAAGCCCGCGGATCATTCAACTTCTGAAAGATAATAAAGAAGAGGCGGAATTCAGCAAAATGTTGGCGACAATACGCCGTGATTGCCCGATTTCTTTTGTTTTGCCGGAAAAAACTTTCAAGGAAAATTTGGATGTCAAGAAGATCAGTTCGCTTTGGCATGAATTGGAGTTTCGGACGTTGACACAGAGGTTGGAGAAGGTGGTGGAAGAAAAATCCCCCGCTCCTCGGCTGATCGCCTCGGAGCACCCCCTTTTCCAAAGGGGGACCCTCCAACGGGATTCTTTGGTTAAAGGAGGGGAAATTCAAGAAAATATTCATTTAGAAGATCATGGCGAGTCCGATGGAAAATCCCTTTTTGGAAAAGGGGGTGTCTCGACCGAAGGGAGGGACGGGGGATTTTCTGAAGACAATGGGGGTACAGAAAACAGTACTGTCGATTCAGCACTGGATTCCCGCCTTCCCTCCTTCGCTGAAGCTACGGAGGGCAAGCGCGGGAATGACAAACGGGAAGATCTTGATCAAGTTTCTCTCGCTCTCTGGCTGGTCAATTCAACAATAACCAATCCAAAGATCGAAGACATCCTAAATTTCGCCAACACGGAAAATTTCGATGAAGCCAAGGAAGCGATCTTCAAGGAATTGGACAAGAAGGATTTGCGCAAAGTCTATGACAAAATAGAACTGCCCCTCATTCCTGTAATAAAAAAAATGGAAGAACGTGGCGTGAAGATTGACCGAGTGATTTTGAAAAATTTGGCGGAAACTTATCACGCTGAATTATCCAAATTGGAAAAGAAAATTCATGAATTGGCCGGAATGGAATTTAACATTAATTCACCAAAACAGTTGGGAGAAGTCTTGTTTGATAAATTGCAGTTGACGGCCAAGAATATGAAAAAAACCAGTGGCGGTGCCCGTTCAACCCGCGAGTCAGAATTGGAAAAGTTGAAGGATTTGCATCCCATTGTTCCGCTTCTATTCGAATATCGTGAGCTGGCCAAACTTCTCTCAACATACATCGACGCCATTCCGCCGCTTCTGGATGCCAACGACCGCCTGCATTCCAACTTCGTCTCTTCCGGAACGACGACCGGCCGGATGGCCTCGATCAATCCCAACCTGCAGAATATTCCCGTGAAGTCCGATCTGGGCAAAGCCATACGCAACGCCTTCATAGCCGAAAAAGGCTTCAGTCTTTGCGGTTTTGATTATTCCCAGATGGAACTGCGGATCGCCGCTTTTCTTTCTGGTGACGAGAAACTCATTGAAATATTCAAGAAAGGCGAGGATGTCCACACTTCGGTGGCCTCATCGGTCTTCAAGGTTCCTATGAACGAAGTGACTTCAACGATGCGCCGTCAGGCCAAGGTTATCAATTTCGGAATTATTTATGGCATGGGCGTTATGGCTCTCAAACAGAATCTGGGCACGACCCGCGATGAGGCTCAAAAATTCTTGAATGATTATTTCGAAACTTTTTCGACCCTGGCCAAATATTTGAATGACGTCAAGATTCAAACAGCCGAGCGCGGATACACGGAGACATTTTTCGGTCGCCGGCGCTATTTCGAGGGGATTAATTCCAAAATCCCTTACATCAAGGCTTCCGCCGAAAGGATGGCGATCAATGCGCCCATTCAAGGCACGGAGGCTGATGTCATCAAGTTGGCGATGGTAGCGATCGATAAGTTCATTGTTGAGAATAAACTGGAGAAAGACATTTTCCCGCTTCTTCAGGTCCACGACGAATTGATTTATGAAATTCGCGAAGATAAAGCCGCCGAGATTGCCCCAAAAATTGAGAAGATTATGGAATTCATTATGGATCCCAAAGATACGAAAGGTATAATTCTCAAGGCTGAGGCGGCGGTGGGGAAGAATTGGGGAGAGTTATAGAATCCCCAAAATCCCCCGCCCCTACGGGGCACCCCCTTTTTCAAAGGGGGTGGGGGATTTTTAGAATTCGAAAAGGGTGCTCGAAGTGTGTGGATTTTGTATACTTAACCCATGCTCTACATCTTTCACGGCTCAAATACTTCGGCTTCTGGCGACAAGGCTCGCTCACTTTGCAATTCTCTAAAAGTGAAAAGGCCTGACGCGGCTTTTGTGGAGATTACAGCCGACAACTGGAATCCGACGATTATAGAGGAACATTTGGGTGGGCAGGGGCTGTTTTCCAATAAATACATCATCTTTCTGAATCATTTGGCGGAAAAGTCAGAGATCGAGGAAAAGTTGATCGAATTCCTATCGGCCATGAAGGAGTCGGCCAATATATTCATTGTCTCCGAAGGGAAGATTAAAATCGAACTGAAAAAAGCTTTTGATCAGAATGGTGACAAGGTTGTCGTCACCGATGAGGCCAAAAAGAATTTTTTTGCCCAGGAATTCAATATTTTTTCCTTGGCAGACGCGACCGGTGAGAGGAATCGATTCAAAGCCTGGTCCATTTACCGCCAGGCCATGGAAAAAGATTTGGAAGCCGAAAGCATTATTGGAACTATTTTCTGGCAAGTGAAGTCGATGGCCGTCGCCTACGATTCCAAATCGGCATCAGAATCCGGTTTGAGCCCCTTTGTCTATTCCAAGTCAAAAAAATATTGTGCAAATTATTCCAAGGATGAACTCCACAAACTTCTCTCGGATGTGATCGTTTTGTATCACGACGGCCATCGGGGGATGGTTGATCTGGAATTGGGAACGGAGAAGTGGTTGTTGGGGATGTGAAACACTACTTTCTGAGAATAAATTTTTTATTAACTGCCAATTGGGCAACACGAACGTCTTCATGATCCATATATCCGTCCTTTTTTCCAAGTAACTTTTCGCAATCTACATTTGTCTGTCCTGACAAGATAAGATCGTCAATTCCGTCCCCATTTATGTCCTCGAATATTGCGTACAACTGACCCAATTCGTATGTTTCCCCGCAGGTATAATATCCATATTTTGTAAAATTGTCCGGGTTCCATATTGAATCATTCTGAATGTCAACCGCAGGTGTTTCAAATATTTGACGAGCTTTTTGATCATCAACTTCGTACAGATGTAGAGCTCCATATCCCATATGAGTCTGTCCGTAAACTTCGAGAATAGGATGGCTAAAACCTTTAAGGTGGATAAATTGCGCTGATCGAATAGATATTTCGTCCGGCACATTTTCAATACGTATCCATTTAATTTCTTTGCCATCCCAATTTCCTAATGCCAATTGTTCAAACCAATCTTTTTCTTCCTCTATTATTGCCGCAAATAATGACGGATCTGCTTTGTCATAAGTTATATCCACATTCTGAATTTCCAGTCTGGTATCGGCATCAAAAAAGTTTATTATTGTTGATTTTAAATCTGGACTTCCTTGACCAAAGAGAAAAACGGCAATTAAAGGAACACTTCCAATAAAACTCCATAATTTTAAAGTCGTATCCTTTTCTTTCTTAATGCCGTCTTTATAAATACTCCAGACACTTTCAGAATAATCCGCACCCGGAGGTCCGTATCGTTTGACCGCTTGTTTCCATGTATCCCAATATCTGTGTCCTTCCTGGTCTATATGTTGTGCTTTGTGATACAGCCAACGAACTCCCCACATGAAGCTATCCTCTACACTGTTAACTTGCGCATCGTACTTCAATTGAATTTGTTCGCCATTATGAATCCAATATTCTTTGAGTTCTCCTTTCAATGTTCGAAGGGATGGGTCCCACAATTTGCCGACTTGCATAACGTTAATTCCAGAAGCCTTATCATTTCCCACACGACTTTCCTGATATGCAATTGTCTTAACCAAATTTGGATCGAGTAATTCCCGGGGCGGATCTGTGTCTTTTGAAAATTCATCATTCCAATAATCAACAATCTTCTTAATAAGTTCATCATATTGATTATAATTCTCATCACCGTTTACTCCCTTATATGAATATTTCTTTATTTCTATGGCAGAAATAACGGATCTAATCTCTAACTCAATATCAAAAATCGCTTCTATTTTTCCCCAAAACATCCACCAGGACTTCTTTTCGCGCACTTTTACTTGAAAAGGAATCTGCCATACTTCCCCCGATGAAATATCGATGTTTATTTTTGCCTCAGTTTCCCCGCTATCACTGAATGCCAAATCTTTCTCGATAATCTTAATTTGAGTATCTGCCTGAAGTACCTCCTGCTGTGACTCTACGGAACCCAAAAACTGATTAATTTCTGTGTTTTCTCCAAGCCTGATTCGTCTTTCCAGATTGAAAGATTTTCCCAGAATTTTTATTTCAATTCGTATATCGCGACCGACGGATCTACCGCCGTAAGTAACTCTTTTAAGTATGAGGTCTAGGGACTTTAACATAGCTGAATTATATCATGGAATAATTCAGAAAATTCACGGTGCGCCCAGCTGGATTCGAATAGCTTGACCCTCTACCACGAACGATTGTGTGCGCTGTGGGACGATATTAGAACGGAATTGGCTTGTAATATGGTCAAAATGTAATCCCCAATTTTGCTTGACTTTTAAGCCCCAATTGCTTAGTATAATAAATGTCATTCGCAGACCGTCACGCTTCGTGGCGGTTTGTATTTTATACCTCTTTTCGGATCTTCATCTTCCAACTATCTATATTAATAAGGTCAACTGTTCCTTGTTTGTGTTTCTTGATAATATCTTTCAATCTTGTAGATAAACGCTTGGTATTTAGGCCAGGCTTTTTGATTCCAGTATTTGATGAAACGATGTAGACTTTCGTACCCTTTCCCACAATCCTATCAACCAGGTAATCAAAATCTCCATCGCCGGTAAATATTAGGAATTCCTTGTCTGGGCCAGCTTCTTCCATGGCGTCAACGGTTAGATCAACATCACAATTTGATTTGCGGTTATAACCCATATCTACGACCTCAGCATTTTCCTTACCACATGCAACACACTTTATCGAAATAGTCTTATCAGTTTTCTTGTATGAGAAAACCGTCCTAGTTTTGACGATACAACCAGCTTTTCTCAATGATTCAAATTCATTGGCAGTTTCGTCGTCGCCTTCGTCAATGCCAGAGTAGTAGAATACTTTCTCACACTTCCATTTGTCTGTGAGATACGAATAAAGCTTGTGCCAATCAATCAGAAAGCCGAGCAACTTACGGGTAGTGCTTGCAGTGTTTTGAACATCAACGAAAGCATAGCGCTTTTTTGGTTTGGTGACTGGCATAAGTGGTATTGTATCATTATTTCCGTGTCCACTTTATGGGGTACACTTCAATTAGTTTATCGGTGCCCTTTTCCATTTTATTAAAATAACTAAACCGATAATCACGAACAAGGTCATTGACACCATCGCGATACGATAACTTGTATGTTGTATTCCTAATCCAGCAATAATACCACCCCAAGCTAAAGGACCTAGTAATGTCGCAAATCTTTCAAATAGAGTATAAAACGAGAATCCGTAACCAAGATCTTCCTTCCTTAACAATTTACTTAAATATGCCCTTGTTACAGTCCAAACAGATCCTATAAGCGAACCTACTAAAATCGAATAAATGGATAAAGATACCAACCCTTTTGATGAAGCAATTAAAGGGATCAAGATTATCCAACCCACTAAAATATATTTTAATGTTTTGAGTTCACCAATTTTATCCGCGATTCGGCCGGAAACTAGGCCCCCTATGGCGGACATCAATAAGATACCCATTAGTAAAATATTCTTTGTCATGTCGGCTACGGCAAAAACCCTTTCCATATATATGGGGTAGTTATTTGAGATGGTTATGAGTGCATCATTAAAGAAAAAGAATGACACAAGCATCGGTACCGCAATTGAAACCGAAAAGAAGGCAACAATTTTTTTAAAATATTCCTTCCCACCGTCTTTTAAAGTATTGATGTTAATTTTCCTTTCTTTTGGCTTGCTATCTTTAAAGAAGATCATCATTGGTAAAGCAAGTAGAATAAAAATAGCCAATGAAGGAAACAACGGTTGCAATCTACTAGCTGACAAAGGTATGGCTATAACAAGACCGATCACTTGTCCTAAGCTATTTGAAAATTGTCCGATACCCGAAGCTCTCGCTCGGTGTTCAATGTCCGCAACATCTTCAATTAATGTATTGTAGAATACAAACGATAGCTGATAGAAATACTGTCCAATTAAAAAGCAAAGAGTAATTATAAAAATATTTTGTGCCCCTAAATATGCAAAAACTGTCGCAAGACCATAACCCAAAAAAGTTCCTATCGTAGCGAAGTTAAGTAGATATTTTCTTCCTCCATGTTTATCTGTAAATGCGGCTAAAGTAGGAGCGGAGAGAAACAATAATATTGAAGTAATTGCAAAGATTGCATTGTACCAAAAATCTGAAAGCCCGCCGTTAACAACCATCCACTGAGAAAAATATAATAGAAAATTTATGAAAATTATCGAATTGGCGAAATCATATAAGGACCAATAAAAGAGTTTTTTCTTATTCATACGATACTAAATGTTATAGTTTGAATCCCTTGCTGGTTCAACCATTGTAGCATGTTTAAGATATTCACAATCCATATTCGCCTCCCGTTCTACCGCCTTTGGAGGGTAGGTGGTGCGCGTGACGCTTGGTAGATAAGGGCGCGTTGACCTCCGCCCGTTACCACTAAATCCATTCGCGCCTAGCTCATGTTGGCATGGCGAGAGCGGCCGACTGTCTGTGCGTTACAGACTGTCGGGTAAGCGGAGCCATGCGAACAGGAGCGTAAGGCGCGCCACATACCCTATTAGGGCGGAGGTGTACGCGCCCGTACTCTCTACTACCAAGCGCACTCGTGCAAGCGGCCGCGCACGACCTGCCCGGAAAAGGCGGTTGGATCGGGAGGCGCCATAGTCCCCCGAATTTGGTATCGCTTTTTATTCTAAGGTGTAAAATTAGCTAATGCACGCCGATTACATCAAAGTCATGGAGATCATCAACTTCAAGCTTCAGAAATTTTGGACTGATCATCCGGGCAATTTAGAGAATTTTCTACCTCCGGAAATAGACATCACTGAGGAAGATCTCAAAGAAGTAGGTATCAATAGATATGCTTGTTCAACCTGCTTAGAACATTTGAAACTCAAAAATTATCTGCAAATCGATTATGTCCGCGACCACGAAAGCATTCTTAACATGGATCATGAACAAATCGATGAACCATCTTCTGTTATTTTCCATCTTTCAATTTCAAGAGAAATCTTGCCTTTAATCGAGCGCTACAAACTAGGTAAAGTTGAAGACATCCCAAGGGGCGTATCATTTGATTGCGAGAAAAGCATTTTGAAGATCGGCGATAAATTGGTCCATATCCAACAGAAGAACGACAAACCGAACAGCCATTACATTCTTGAATACATTTTCGAGAATCCGGATGGCCTCGAAGCTAAATCATACTATTCTGAAATTATTGACGATAAATTTCATGATGAACACCTAATACAACGCTCAATGTGGCGAGCCTGTGAAGCGATCAATGCCAAGGTCTCAAAACAAGCGGGGATTAGTAATTTTCTTTTGATTACATCTGGAAAGACGGGCTATGTTCAGATAAATCCAGAATATCTCGAAACCACAATTTCATAACATATTGTTACCGTAACGGTACGGGTACAATCCGGTAAAAGAACTGGAATAGCATGTGCTCATGCAACACCGGTTTAACGAAAAACTTATTACGAGGCTCCAGACATACTGGAAAACCCGCACCGGCGAGGATATTTCTGATGCTACGGCAAATGAATATCTTAATTCATTTGCCGATCTCTACGAATCATTCCTAGAGTTCGCCAATCCGAAATATGATGCATTTTCAATCACTGGAGAGCGTCCCGTCCAGCCAACGCTTTAGCGCGGCGGACGGGACGCTGTGTGACTTGCTGTATAACTAACGTAAGACTATGAATAAAACACAAAACTCAATGGATATGCAGGATTTGATCAGACATAGTGTAATTTCTAGACTTGACCTATATCACACTCAATCAGAAATTATTGTCATTCGTAATCAGAATTTCGTGAAAAATTTGCGTAAATATTTTTCGGAGCGTACAATTCTCTCAATCACATTCTAATAATTATATTATCAACCTAATTTATTTTAACTTCATGAAATATATTCTCTACTGTCGAAAATCAACAGATACCGAAGACAAGCAAGTGTTGTCTCTAGAATCGCAGGAAAAAGAGCTGACTGATCTGGCTAAAACTCAAGGCATTGAGATCGTGCAAACCTTAACTGAAAAGAAATCAGCCAAAGCACCCGGCCGCCCTATTTTCAACGAAATGATCGCCATGATCTCTGCCGGCAAGGCTGATGCTATTATCTGCTGGAAAATAGATCGTCTTACGAGAAATCCTGTTGATGGTGGTCAAATTCAGTGGCTATTACAGACTGACAAAATCAAGTGCATCCGGACATTTGAGAAAAGCTATTTCCCGTCTGACAATGTGCTTCTGATGAGCATAGAACAGGCTATGGCTAACCAGTACATCCGTGATTTGAGTACGAATGTGAAGCGTGGTAACAGAGCTAAAATGGAACATGGTGGCTGGCCTAGCCGCGCACCATTTGGATATGTAAATGATCGTGGCACGAAAACCATCAAGATCGACAAGAAAGTATCACCCTACATCATCCGAGCTTTTGAGCTATATGCTACAGGCGGCTACAGCGTTAAGCAAATTTCCGACATTTTATATAACGAAGGCCTACGAACTACATCCGGTGGCAAGGTCTGCAAAAATCAGATACACAGGAATCTATCTCACAAATTCTACATGGGGCTAATGGAAAGAGACGGTAAGATATATGAAGGCAAGCATACGCCACTTATTTCAAAAGACCTATTCGACAAGGTTCAAAATGTTCTCACTGGCAAACTACACCCTAAGGTCAAAAAGCATTTCTATTCAGCCCGCGGCTTCTTAACATGTGCCTCCTGCGGCTGCGCTCTAACTTGCGATACCAAAAAAGGCTTCAAGTATTACTACTGCACTAACGGCAAAGGTAACTGCGAGGAACACAAAAAATACATGCGCTCAGAATACATTGACGGACTCATCTCACAGAAATTCCTAGACCTAAAGATCGACGAAGAAATGATTGCTATCTCCGGAGAAGCTTACAATGTCAAATACAATGAGCAGGCAGACCGTACCAGATTACCTCTGGAAAACCTCTCCAATGAGCTCAATCTGCTCCTAGAAAGAGAGTTGACCCTCACAGACGGCTATAGCTCCAAACTTATCCGGGAAGAAGTCTACAAGCTCAAGCTACAGGAGATTGAAAACAAGCGTGTGGAGATCAAGAAACAGATGCGAGATATTCAAGCCAAATCCGGACCAACAGTTGCTACTTTCGAACAGATAAAAAATGTATTCCTAGACGGCAACAAAGCCTCGGCTAGATATTTAGTGGTTGATGACCAAGAAAAGCGAAAGATGCTAGAAAAGTTACTTTCGAACGCTTCGATCAAAAATAAAACCGTGGCTCAATATCAATTCAAAAGTCCTTATTCTGCTCTCGCAAAAGCACCTAAAAACAACGATATCAAACTAATGTGCGCCCAGCTGGATTCGAACCAGCGACCCTCTGCTTAAAAGGCAGGTGCTCTACCGGGCTGAGCTATGGGCGCAAAAGATGAATTGTGAATGTTCCTGCATTCACTATTTCAGCGAATGCCGCGACTATACGAATCTAGTATGGGCGCAAATGAGAACCTGTAAACAATAACACAATTTTGAACCATGGCAAGAAACTGAAATTCTATTTCTGTGTTCGTGATGAATATCTTTTGGCAAGTTCATCCAAATCACCCTCAAGAAGTTTTCCTTCGCGCCCCTCTTTTTCTGCTCTCAGGACGGAATTAATCGCTTCTTCCTCTCGTAGCAAAACCAATGCTTTACACACGACGTCAGCTTTACTTTTTGCATAGCCATCGTCGATCATGTCTGTCATGAATTCTTCAAGGAATGCGGGGATTTGAAGGGATATCGTTGACATAATGTATGTAGAGTTAGTTTTACAACGGCATGTCGAATGCCAAGAATCCCGCTCCGGTAAAGAGAAGGGAGATGGCCAAGACGAGAAGAATAAGATAATAGTTGACCCCATCGGTCAGGAATGACTTGTTTTTGATCTTGTAAGCCAGACGGACAATGAAATCGATAACGATGAAAAGAGCGGCAACCTGGGTCCAAAGGCCGATGATGAGCAAGATTCCCGATAGGGCTTCGACGATGCTAAGGGTTTTTTGCTGGAGACTGATTGAACGCTTGGAATAGACGCGGTATGCTTCAAAAATGATGACCAGGCCGAGAATGAGCCGAATCAAAAGGGGTGAGAGCAGTTGAAGAGATAATAGAGAAGGAAAGACGGAAAGCATGTTATTTGTTGATTATGTTAATGTAGGGTCATTATAGGGCTAAAATGTTAAAACTCAAAATTCAAAATTCAAAACCAGAAATGTGTCTTTTGTTGGACAATATAAGGAGTGTTCATAATGTCGGCTCAATATTCAGGACGGCGGAGACGGCCGGCATCTCAAAGATCTACTGCTTAGGAACAACACCTACACCGCTGGATAGATTTAAACGTAAGCGCCAGGATTTTGCCAAGGTTGCTTTGGGTGCGGAGGAGTTGGTTGCTTGGGAATATGTTAAGAGTGGTGTAATTCTTGTCAAAATACTTAAAAGAGAGGGATTCAAGATTATTGCTCTTGAACAAGCTGAGAACTCTATTGATTACAGAAAGGTAAAAGCGACCGGCAAGATTCTTATAATTCTCGGCAATGAAGTCGGTGGCGTTTCTAAAGGTCTTTTGAATTTGTCGGACGAGATTGCTGAGATACCTATGAGAGGGAAGAAGGAGTCGTTGAACGTTTCTGTGGCGGTAGGGATTATGATGTATGAAATGTTGCTTGACTGATGTCAGTATAAGAGTAAAATGCAATTATTATATGAAGAAATTATCCTTAAAAAGTCTTGTTTGGAAGGAGGGGAAATATTATGTCTCCCAGGCGCTTAATATTGATGTTTCAAGCTTCGGGAAGTCACACGTCCTTCTATTGTGGATAGTGTAGTTGCTTATGCCTAAATTGTATTCTTCGAGATACGTTGTCAAAATCCTGGAAAGACAGGGTTTTTATTTTGTCTCACAAAAAGGCAGTCATATGAAATACTGTAAAAATGAGTCAGCAATCATTCGGGTTTTTGATGTCCACTACAATAATGTGTCGCTCTGCCTCCGACAACAATTCTCCTGATCTTTCCTTTACAACCTCTTTTCAAGCATTTTTCACCGGTTCTCTGGTAAGCCTGATGATGCAACTGGAATTTACCTTTGGAGCCGTCTACATTCCTGTAATCAGACATGGAATCGCCGCCAAGATCGACGCCTTTCGCCAGCAACTCTTTTATAGCTCGAAACAGCTTAAGCGAGCCGGCTTTTGAAATATCTCGGATTTTCTGTAAAGGATTAATACCTGAATGCCAGAGCGATTCATCGGCATAAATGTTGCCAATCCCTGAAAGGATCGTTTGATCAGTGAGGACTTGTTTGATCTTTCCGTTCGGTTTCAATCCAAGTCGATTTTGAAAAACTTCAAAAGTAAACGCCTTATCAAGCGGTTCAGGTCCTAGGTCATTCAAGTGAACTGACTGATGAATTTGATCCGAATCAACCACGGCGACCTTGGCAAATTTACGCGTGTCCGATAAAGCTAAATGGCGTTTGTTATTAAAAGTAATTACGAATCTGACTCTTTTGTTGAATGGATCCTTCAATGATTCCGGTTCTAGCGGTTCCCATGGATCATTTGAATTGGCGACATTAAATCGGTAGCGGCCGTAAAGCAAATGCCCGGTCATTTTCATGTGGACAAGGATGGTTTTGTTGCCGCTTAAATTCATAAGAATGTTCTTGGCTCGTCTTTCTATGGCAATGATTTTCTTGCCAAGAATTTCTTTCTTGAAGTGCTTGAAATAGGCCGGATCTTTGATGGTTTCCGATCCTTTGAAATAGGGACTATTATAATTCGTCCAGACTTCTTTGATGATTAGTCCGGTGATGTACTTTTTTAAGCCATTGATCGTTGTTTGGACTTCGGGCAATTCGGGCATAAACTCACTATAATGTATAATATGCGTATGCGCCACATTCTCGCCGTCATCTTCGCCATTTTGGTCTTGGCCGTGCCTTGGCTCATGTAT
>Ga0114951_10000771_pt1 | contig 43042 bp, 43 predicted proteins | sample AM7aDNAmetaG_FD_88677 | JGI IMG/M metagenome (GOLD analysis project Ga0114951, IMG submission 88677) | Freshwater microbial communities from Finland to study Microbial Dark Matter (Phase II) - AM7a DNA metaG | ecosystem: Environmental > Aquatic > Freshwater > Lake | place: Finland: Lake Alinen... | reverse complement strand
TACCCTTTACCTCTTAAGATCGCAATCTCATTCCGTTCGCTTTTAGAAAGATGCGAAAACTTTTTCGGAGTTTTTTCATCGCCTAATCATATCAAAGTGTTCGGATTCAAAAGAGAATGTTGGGGTGCATTTGAAAAGACGCGGACCAAAAAAGTTCGGAGAATCTTTTTGAAGAAAGCACAAATCTGTTCATTGTCAGTATTCAATCCAAATGGAGTCTTATGAAAAGAATAATACTTGGTTTAGTTTTAGCAGTTTTGGCTATGTTTCAATTTGATGTTGCTTGTGGCATCTTTGATAAAAGCTTTATTTTGCGGCAAGGATCGAATTCAATTCAAACAACAATTGCAGTGTTAGCTTTCCTAATTGTGTCGATCAGTATCTGTCTTATTTTTTTTGCAGAAATGATAAGGGCTGGTCAAAGTATTGCAGCTTCATTTGTTTTGTCTCGCGGCGAGGTTTTCAAGGTGATCGCTGTATCAAAACAAAGCCCGTTGGATATCAGATTTGGATGTCTCAGTATTTTGGCTGAAATATATTCTGGGAAAGTGTTGTATGTCAGGATCAAATTAACTGAGGAACAAAAAGAGTCTGCGTCTTTGAATCGTTCTTTTTTGGTAAATGGATATTACTACGTTTATGACAAATTGGGCGAAATTGTTCCATTGTCAATAGGAAAACGCGAATAATTATCAATTTGGATTGGTATTACCTTCTTTGCCCCCTTAGCTGTTAAAGCTTTGGGGGTATTATTTATATTTACTTTTTTCATTCCCGCACAAAAAATGTTCCTTGAATAGATTGCAAATATTTTTAAAGTGGTAAAATCGAATGGACCTGCCACCCTGTCTGTTTATTAGTTTTAATATATTACTGCGATGAATATAGAAATTCACGACTCTTTAGAATTGGGTGCCCCAAACAAAAGATTTGAAGAAATAAAAGAAATTGACGAAAATGGCATTGAGTATTGGAGGGCTAGAAAATTGATGCAAATTTTGGAATATTCGACTTGGCGTCGCTTTGAAGATGTCATTAAAAAAGCAAAAAATGCTTGCGTTCGAAGCGGACAGTTTCCGTGGGACCATTTTGTCGATATCGGCAAAATGACGGAAATTGGCTCTGGAGTGGTTAGAAAACTTGACGATTTCAAATTAGATAGGTATGCCTGTTACCTCATAGCCCAAAATGGCGATCCGACAAAACAGGCGATTGCCATGGCACAGACTTACTTCGCGGTTCAAACACGGAGACAAGAAATGTCATCTTCAGTCTCGGATATTGAGAAGAGAGTATCCGTTCGTGCAGAAGTCGCAGATAAGAACAAAAAACTTTTTAGCACGGCAAAAACCGCTGGCGTCTCAAATTTTGGTTTGTTTAATGATGCAGGATATAGAGGATTATATGGAATAACCCTACGTGATATTGAGAATCTAAAAAACATTCCGAAAGGCCAGTTATTAAACTACGCCGGTTCGGAAGAATTGGGAGCAAATCTTTTCAGAATTACTCAAACGGAAGCCAAAATCAAACGGGAAAAAATACGTGGCGATCTTGATTCAAGAAGGACTCACTTTGATGTCGGAAATAAAGTTCGCAAAACTATCAAAGAGCTCGGTGGGGAGATGCCAGAAAACCTAAAACCAGAAAAACATATCCGGTTACTTAAAAAGGACTTGAAATTAACAAAAGCGGGTACTTCTAAGAAACTTGGATAATTACTCCACTTTCTTCTCTTCAACCTTTTCTTCCTTCACTTCTCCATCTTCATCAGCCTCATCCTCTTCACTACCTCCAGCTGATTTGATATCGATCTTCCAACAGGTAAGTTTGGCAGCAAGTCTAACGTTTTGACCGCCTTTGCCGATAGCAAGAGATTGTTCATCTTCGGTGACTGTGACAATAGCGCGATGTTCTTTCTCGTCCAATTCTAGGGAAACAACTTCGGCAGGTGAGAGGGCCTCCTCGATAAATAGAGCCGGGTCCTCATTCCACTCAACGATGTCGATCTTTTCACCGGAAAGCTCGCTGGTAACAGTCGAAACGCGGACACCGCGCTGGCCGACCATAGAACCGATCGGGTCGATATGAGAATCGTGGGAAATAACGGCGACTTTTGAGCGTGAACCAGCTTCGCGGGCGATGTTCTTGATCTCGACGGTGCCGGCGGCAATCTCAGGAGTTTCGGTCTCGAAGAGTTTGGCCAGGAATTTGGGATGGGCGCGGGAAAGTTTGAGAACGATGCCTTTTGGTCCCTCCTCAACTGCGTACAAATAGGCACGAATACGGTCTCCGGTCTTCCAGCGCTCGCTCGGGATCTGCTCTTCGTAAGGGATAATACCGACGGCTCGGCCCATATCGATATAAACAATGCCGCGCTCAACTCTTTCAACCGTTCCGGCGACGATCTCGCCTTCCTTCTGGCCGAATTCACCCATAACCGAGACCTTCTCGGCTTCGCGGATCTTCTGAATGATGATCTGCTTGGCGGTCTGGGCGGCAATGCGGCCGAAATCAGCTTTGGTTTCGAGAGGGAAGATGAGTTCGTCACCGACGATAGCGTCGCGCTTGATCTTGCGGGCGTCTTCGATGAGCATATGCTGTTCCGGATTGAAACGGATCTTGATATCTTCAACTGCGGTATCCTTGAGGTTTTCCGCAGGTTCCTCGTCACCTTCCATGATAACTTGATTCCTGTCGACGACAATCTTGACCTGCCAAAATTCGACGCTTCCGGTATTCTGGTCGAATGAAGCGCGAACAATCTGGCCTTTCTTGCCGTATTCCTTCTTGTAAGCGGTGGCCAAGGACATGGCGATGGCTTCCAGGGTCTTTTCCCTGGGAATACCGCGTTCCTCTTCGAGTTGCTGGACTACTGAATTGATGACTTTGAGATCAAACATATATTTAGTTGTTATTGATTTGTAATTATTTAACAAACGAGTTCGCCGGTGGGCGAACTGCTAATGGAAATACTGTACCATTATTAGTGGAGAAATACAAACCAACTGTTAACAGTCTCGTATCGTCAGTAGTTTTTATCTGTTATAATTTACATAATGTTCGTTGAAGATACCCAGCTATACAAATTTATCCTCGACTCCGGACTGGTCTCCAAGGAGGACCTTGAGGCTGCCAAAAATGAGAGTGAAAAGAAAAACAAACGCCTAGGTGACATTCTGGTAACTTCCGGAAAAATCACTGCTGACAATCTTCGCAGGATGCAAGCTTATGTTCTGGGTATTCCATTCGTGGACCTGAAAGGTAAAAAACTGCCTTTTGACACAATTTCTCTTATCCCTGAACCGATCGCCCGCGGCCATAACATCGTCGCTTTCAAGAAGACCGATGTTTCTTTGGAAGTGGCGATGTTGGACGTCAATGATCTCTCGGCTATCGATTTCATCAGGAAGAAGGTTAATCTGAAGATCTTGCCGAGACTGACTGACGCTGATTCCATAAAAGAAGTCCTTGTTCAATATCAAAAGAGTTTGAAGGCGGAATTTGGCGACATCATCCAAAAGGAAACGGCTTCTTTGAAGATGATCTCTGAAGAAAAAGGCGAGGCGGTTTCTGAAGCGGATTTGAAAAAGATTGCCGAAGATTTGCCGGTGGTGCGAATAGTCGACACGCTTATCAAGCACGCTATTCTGCAAAATGCTTCCGATATACACATAGAGCCGATGGAGGAGCAGGTTTTGGTTCGCTACCGCATTGATGGTCTGTTGCATGACGCGATGGTACTTCCGAAGCAGGCTGGACCTTCGGTTTCCGCCCGCATCAAAGTCTTGTCCAATCTGAAACTGGATGAAAAACGCTTGCCTCAGGATGGCCGTTTCAAAGTGGACATGAGTGACGAAAAAGTCTCTTTCCGTGTGTCCGTCCTGCCAACCTACTATGGTGAAAAGATCGTCATGCGTCTCCTCCGGGAAAGTATTTCCGGATTTACTCTCGAATTTCTCAATTTCCACGGCGAAGGACTGGAAAGGATCCACAAGACTCTGAATAAAACAACGGGAATGATACTCATGACCGGGCCGACCGGTTCCGGTAAAACCACGACCCTCTATACGATGCTCGACATTCTGAATACGCCGGATGTTAACATTTCGACCATTGAAGATCCGATCGAATATCAAATGGCCAGGATCAACCAGACGCAGGTTCGTCCCGAGATTGGTTTCTCATTCGCGCAGGGTATTAGAACGCTCGTTCGCCAGGACCCGGACGTGATCATGGTCGGTGAAATTCGCGACAACGAAACTGCGGCTTTGGCGGTGAATGCCGCACTCACAGGCCACTTGGTTCTCTCGACTTTACACACCAATTCGGCGGCCGGCGCGGTGCCAAGGCTTTTGGATATGAAAGTCGAGCCTTTCCTGCTTGTTTCAACGCTGGATATCGTGATCGGACAGCGTCTGGTCCGCCGGCTGACTGATTCCAAGCAGGAATACAAATTGACCAAGGATGAATTTTCCCAATTGGGAAAGATCGTCGACCTGGACCGAGTTTTGGAGGCTTTGAAAGCCGGCAAAATAGTCAAACCGACGGAGACTTGGGACAAGATCACTTTTTGGAAGCCAATGGCCAATGGCGAAGGGGATGGATTCAAGAGCCGCGTCGGCATACACGAGGTCTTGCAGATGTCGTCATCGATCAAGGATCTCATCATGAAAGGCGCGACTTCGGATCAGATTGAGGCTCAAGCCAAGAAAGAAGGAATGCTTACCATGATCGAAGACGGAATATTCAAGTGTGTCCAAGGTTTGACGACGATCGAGGAGGTTTTGAGGGTGATCACTGAGTAATGGAATATGACAATGCAGATTGTAAAAGTAAATCACGTCAGCCGCACCCTCTCGCCGAGAGGGTGCGGAGATATCATTATGTAAATAACCATGTCCCATTTCATTTTCAAAGCCAAAAAAGCCACCGGTGAAATCTTTTCTGGGGAGAAAGACGCGGCTGACCGCTATGACCTTTACAAACAGCTCCGCGAGAACGGTGACGAGGTCGTCGAATTCAAGGAAAAAAGGCAATCGGGCAAATTCAATTTCAATATCAATCTTTCCATTTTCAACCGGGTAAAGACCATAGAGAAGATAAATTTTGCCAGGAATCTCGGTTCGATGCTCGAAGCCGGCTTGAATCTTTCCCGGGCTTTGTCGGTCTTGGAAAGGCAGACAAAAAGCAAGGTCTTCAAAGTGATCCTGACTAGCCTAATTTCCGATGTCACGAAAGGCGTTACCTTTTCTGAGGCTTTGGCCAAACATACCAAAATCTTTCCTCCGATTTTCGTCGCTATGGTCCATGCCGGCGAACAGTCGGGAACTCTGGCTGAATCGCTAAAAGTGATCGCTAAACAGATGGACAGCAGTTACAGCCTGGACCGGAGGATCAAAGGTGCGCTCATGTATCCGGCGGTGATCCTAGTCGCCATGATCCTGATCGGTATCCTCATGTTCATCTTTGTGATCCCGACATTGCTCAAGACTTTCACCGAACTCAACGTCAAATTGCCTTTGACGACCCAGATCGTCCTTAACATCAGCAACACTATCCAAAATCAGGGACTGGTTGTCTTGGCGATACTCGTCTTGATCGTCGGGGCGATCGTCTGGTACATCCGCCGGCCTTCGGGTAAAAAAATATATCACGCCTTAATTTTGAAGTTGCCGGTAGTTGGCTCATTGGTCCAGGAGATCAATACGGCAAGGACGGCCAGGACGTTGGCCTCATTGTTGAATTCTGGCGTCGACATCATCGAATCAGTCGACATTACGGCGACGGTCGTCCAAAATGTTCATTTTCGGTCAATCCTCGTCAAAGCCTCCGCCGCCATCAAGAAAGGCGATCTGATGTCAAAAATCTTCAATGAGAGCGGCAAGCTCTACCCCATATTTTTCGCGGAAATGTTGAGCGTCGGCGAGGAAACGGGAAAAACAGGAGAGATGTTGGCCGGTGTAGCCGACTATTACGAGGAGGATGTGAGCCAAAGAACCAAGGATATGTCCACCGTCATCGAGCCGTTCCTGGTCTTGACGATCGGTGGGGCGGTCGGTTTCTTCGCCATCTCCATGATCCAGCCGATCTATTCTCTGGTCGATTCGGTTTAGGCCAGGATTCGACAGCATAACAAAATGTCCGGCATTACCACAAAACAATGGCGCAAAGGTTTTTCTTTGATCGAAGTCCTTGTGGGGACGGCGATCTTCTTGATCGTGGCCATAGGCGTCTACGGTTCTCTCACTAGTCTGCTCAAATTGGCGAACGGCGCTCAGGCCCGGACTTTGGCCGTCCAATTGGCCGACGAACAATTTGAGATCATACGCAATTTGCCGTATTCAAGCGTCGGTTTGACCAACGGTATCCCTGTCGGTGTATTGTTGCAGACACAAACCTTGACTAGGGGCGGAGTCACTTTCATTGTCGGCCTGACGGTCAGGAATATCAATCTTTCTTCGACAACGGTTCAGGCCAGCGACAAACTGGTGGAGGTTGACGTCACTTGTCCCACTTGTCAGAATTTTCAGCCGGTTTCCCTGACGGGGCAGATCTCTCCGGCCAATCTGCAGTCCGCCGGCAACGGCGGAGCGGTCGTCACCCAAGTCTTCAACGGTAACGGCGACCCTGTCCAAGGGGCGACGGTCAGCATGCAAAGCACGGCCACTTCGACGATCATCAACACCGATGTGACCGACAATAGCGGCGTATTGAATGTCATAGGCGTGCCGCCGGGTGTCAATGTTTACAAGGTCACGGTCACCAAAAGCGGCTATTCGACCGACGAGACATACGCAATCGGCGGCTCGGGCAACCCCAATCCAACCAATCCCAATCTGACGGTTTTGAATCAACAGGTCACCAGCGCCAGCTTCGCGATCGACAAGCTCAGTTCCATACATTTTTCGAGCGTCTCTCCTTTGTGCGTTCCGGCGGGAAATGTGCATTTCTCCATGGTCGGGGCCAAACAGATCGGAGCCAGTCTTCCGAAATATTCCCAGAATCTCCAGACCAACGGTTCCGGATCGCTGGATTTGAGCTCGATGGAGTGGGATACGTATACGATAACTTCGACTGACAGTTCATTTGATTTGGCCGGAATAAATCCCTTTAGCCCGTTTACCTTGAATCCGAACAACGACCAAAGCGTGCAGTTGGTCGTTTTGCCGCATGACGGCAACAGTCTGATGGTTACCGTTGAGGATGGCGTCACCAATCTGCCGATCTCGGGAGCGGTCGTCGAATTGTCCAAAAGCGGCTATGACCAAACATATACGACCGGCCAGGGGTATATGTCCCAAACCGACTGGACAGGAGGGAGCGGCCAAGTTTCTTTCACTGACGAAACCAAATATTTTGGCGACAACGGTCTGGTTGATGTTTCGACTTCGACCGGAAACATCCTTTTGAAAGACATATTCGGTTCATATTCCGCGGCGACCGGGACTTTGGAGTCATCGACCTTCGATACGGGCACTTCAAGCAATTTTTATACATTTTCTTGGACCCCTCTCAATCAGCCGCCTTTGTCCGGTGCAAGCAGTGTAAAATTCCAATTTGCCGCAAACGCTAGTTCGACCGACACGGTCTGGTCATATTTGGGCCCGGACGGGACTCCTAATACCTATTACAGTGTCCCTGGGGCGACACTCTCGAATGTTCACAATGGCAAGGAATACGCCCGTTACATGGCCTATATTTCAACCGAGACGGCGACCGTAACTCCCAAAATCGCCAATATTTCCTTTTCCTACACATCCTCCTGCATTCCTCCCGGACAAGTTCTTTTCCAGGGACTTTCGACCGGCACTTATACTTTGAATATTTCAAAGTCTGGCTATGCCAATTATTCCGGTTCGATTACGATCGGCAGTGGTTGGCAACAGAAGACGGTATTGATGGCCCCGTAATTTCTCCAATACTATGAATGTGACTTCCAACTTCCAACTTCCCCTACTACGCTCGTTAAAAACGAGCTTCGTAGGGCAAGCAAATTCCAAATTCCAACAGGGTATGACCCTGGTTGAGGTCTTAGTGGCTCTGTCCATTTTCGTGATCGTCATGATGGCCGTCGGGGCCTTCGAAGCCGGCATATTCACCAATCAGAATACGATCTCCGGTTCTTTCCGGACGGCCCAAAATTCCCAGATAATCCTGAAAACTATGCTCACGGAATTGCGCGAAACCTCACCCGGCGACAATGGGTCTTTTCCTATAGCTTCTGCTGGTAGTACAACCATTTCATTTTTCTCCGATCGGGACAATGACGGATCGGCGGAAAAGATCACCTATACGCTGATGGGCTCGACTCTCTATAGGGCGGTTATCAAAGCAACGGGATCGCCGGCTGTTTACAATGTAGCCAGTCAAGCGACTACCACCTTGCTTTCAAGCGTTACCAACGGAACGGCCATTCCGGTTTTCCAATACTTCGATACGAACTATAATGGGACCAGCTCTCCTTTAACCCAGCCAGTGACGCCGACGGCCATCCGTCTGGTCAAGATCAACATCCGTCTGGATCTTGATCCGAACCGCTCGCCTATCCCGATAATATATTCCGTCCAAGTGAATCTGCGCAACCTCAAATCAAATCTATGAAAATCAACAATGAAAAAGGCGACATCCTGATCTCGGTCATTATCTTCGCGGCAATAGCCGTGACGGTCATAGTCGGCCTGACCAATTGGGGGGCGGCCATGCTTTCGGGGATCCGCAATGTGGCGGCGCGGGAGCAAGCCCTGCAGATCGCCGAAGCTGGCGTCGATTATTACCAATGGCATTTGGCCATAGCTCCGACTGACTACAAGGACAGCACGACAACACCGGGTCCGTATATTCACCAATTCTACGACAAGGACGGCAATCTGCTGGGGAACTATTCCTTGACCATAATGCCGCCGCCGACCGGATCGACTGTCGTGACCATAAGATCGGTAGGAACATTGGCGACTTCAAGCATTTCAAGGACGGTGGAGGAAACTTTGGCCATACCGTCATTGGCGAAATACGCCGTTGTCGCCAACGATAATATGCGCTTCGGGGAAGGAACCGAGGTTTTCGGTCCGATTCAGGCCAATGGCGGGATCCATTTTGACGGTGTAGCCCACAATCTTATTTCCAGCGCCCAAAATACGTATACAGATCCTGATGATGGGAGCAATCAATGGGGAGTCTATACGACATTGGGCACGGACGATCCGCACCCGAATACTCCCGTCAATAACAGACCGGACGTCTTTATGGCCGGGAGACAGTTTCCTGTGCCGGCTTCAAACTTTGTCGGTCTGACGGCCGGCCTGACGACTCTGCAGAATCTGGCTCAGCCGGCGGCCGGCGGCAAGGAATGGACATCCTCCGGCGCCAAGGGTTATCACATAGTGTTCAAAGTCACGGGCGGAGTGACAAGCTATGACATATACAAAGTAAACGCCCTGCAGGATCCGCCGACGGCGGGCTCGCCGGATTGCGGTGACGATGCCACAGCAAGAACTCAAGTAAACGGTCCCCAGTATTATCAGTGGGGCACTTGGAGTATCAAGACGCCGGTTTCTTCAAACCAAACTCTGATCGGCAATTATCCGATACCTTCAAACGGCGTGATCTTTGTCGACGATCATGTCTGGGTAGACGGACAGATCAATGATGCACGGGTGACTATTGTAGCCGGTCTTATCGGCAATACTGATCCGACAAAAAACGCCAATATAACGGTCAACAGCGATCTTCTTTACACGAATTATGACGGATCGGACGTTATCGGGCTCATAGCCCAAGGCAATGTCAATGTCGGAATGCTGAGCGATGACAATCTGCAGATCGATGGCGCTTTGGTGGCCGAGAAAGGCCGTGTTGGCAGATTCTATTACAATACAAATTGCACAAATTCCAGCCGCAATTCGTTGACGCTGAACGGAATGATTGCCACTTATGTCCGATACGGTTTCGCTTATACCGATAATACTGGTTATGTTACCCGTATCATCAACTATGACGCTGATCTTCTCTACGCTCCTCCTCCATCATTTCCTCAAGCAACCACTCAGTATCAAGTTATTTCTTGGAAACAGATCCAATGAGTTGCGTGGTCGGCACTGTCTGTCGCTTTTCTCCGCTCATTTGGTAGAATAATGCCTGTATGAACAAAAAAATAATCATCGGCAACTGGAAGATGAATCCGGAGACCTTGGAGGAAGCCAAAAGTATTGCCGCAAAGGTTCGACAAGTTTCGAGTGATCTCAAGCATATGAGCACGGTCGTTTGCCCACCGTTTGTTTTTATAAATTCTTGCACGCCGAAGATCGGTTCGAAAAACTTCCAAATCGGCGCCCAAAGCGTTTCTTTTGAGGAAAACGGGCCTTTTACCGGCCAAGTCAGCGCTAGCATGCTCAAGGATCTTGGTGTTGAATACGTGATCGTCGGACATTCAGAAGAAAGGCTTCGCGGAGACACCAACGGAACAGTGTCAAAGAAGATCGCCGCCATCTTAAATTCCGGGCTTTCCCCGGTCGTCTGCATCGGGGAAGCGGTCAGGGACAATGAAACCGGTTCGCATTTCGAATTCATCCGCAATCAGATGAAAGAGACTTTTGCCGATATTCCGAAGAATTCCGCGAGCGACATCATCGTTGCCTACGAGCCGCTCTGGGCGATCGGAGCCAAGGAGGTGATGCGTCCGGAGTTGATCTATGAGATGGTCTTGTTCGTCAAGAAGACCTTTGCCGATATTTTCGGCAATGATGCGGTCAAGAAAGTCCGGGTTCTCTACGGCGGATCGGTCAATTCCAACAATGCTTTTGACATCGTGAAGACCGGACAGGTTGATGGTTTGCTAGTGGGAAGGGAGAGCGTGAGCATTGTTGGTTTTACGGAACTTTTGAAGACCGTTGATGTTATTGAACCCTAATTCTGGCGCTTTCCTGATTTGAGTCGAGGACCTGCGACCAGCCCGCACGACTAAATTGTAAAATAGTGCGGGCGCCCGCAGACCAAATCAGGAAAGCGCCAGAATTAGGGTTCGTACAATGAATAATTTATCAAGTTCATAAACAAAATGAAAACACTCAAAGACATAGAATTTCTGGACGGGGTGAAAATATTGGTCAGGGCCGACTTCAACGTCCCCATCAAGAACGGCAAGGTCGTCGACGATTACCGGATCAGGATGGCTTTGCCGACCATTAATCATCTTCTTGAGAAGAAAGCCAAAGTGATCCTGATGAGTCATTTGGAAGCCAATGACGGCGAAAATCCTTCACTTTTGCCGGTGGCTGACCGTCTGAAAGAGCTTGGTGTAGAGGTGATTTTCATAAAAGACTATAAGAAAGTTTCAAGTATTATAGAATCCGGCAATGGCTGTTTCCTGTTGGAAAACCTTAGATTCTTCGACGGCGAAAAGGCCAATGACACTCAATTTGCCAAAGAATTGGCTTCATTTGGCGACATCTATGTCAATGAAGCTTTTTCCTGTTGTCACCGCAAGCACGCCTCTATTGTGGGCGTTCCCAAATTCCTGCCAAATTATGCCGGTTTACAATTGGAGAATGAGATCACCCATCTTTCCAAAGCCTTCAATCCGCCTCGACCATTCATCTTCATCCTTGGCGGCGCCAAGTTCGAGACAAAATTGCCTCTTCTTGAGAAATTCATGGACATTGCCGATCAAATCTTTGTTGGCGGAGCTTTGGCCACGGATTTCTTCAAGGAAAAAGGTTATGAGGTCGGCAAATCTTTGGTTTCAGAAGGCGATTTCAAACTCTCGCGTTTTGTTCACAGTCCAAAACTGTTTTTGCCGATCGACATTATGACGGAGAGCAAGGAGGTTAAAGCCGTGGATGCTTTGAATCCAACCGATAATTCCATGGATTGCGGTCCGGCTACAGCCAAGCTTCTGCGGGAAAGGATCAATGGCGCAAAATTCATCCTTTGGAACGGTCCGCTCGGCATTTATGAGGGTGGTTTCAAGCGCTCAACCCTTGAGTTGGCACAGATTATCGCCGAAGCGACAGCCAATGGCGCAGAATCCATCCTTGGCGGGGGAGACACTTTGGCGGCGATCGAGGAATTGCATCTTCAGGAGCAAGTCACCTTCATGTCGACCGGCGGCGGCGCTATGCTCGAATTTTTGGCGCAAGGAAGTTTGCCGGGGATCGAGGCGCTGGAGAAATAGGGTGTTAAAAAATCCCCCGTCCTTCAGTCGCTTCGCTCCTTCAGGACACCCCCTTTTTCAAAGGGGGGATCCACCAACATATAGCTATTGTAATACAGATCATCATAGTCTAATTACTTTCTGGATTAAGGATTAAACACAAAGAGTTCTTTGAGCCAGGGCGAGTTATATTAAAAAAGTGGTTCGATGGAGGATCCCCCTTTGAAAAAGGGGGTGGACCGAGGCGTAAGCCGAGGGACGGGGGATTTTTAAAGTGCCTTCACGATCTTTCCCCTATTCGTCTCAAAATCATTTTTGTTACCCTTGGCCTCATTGGAAGGATAGACCCAGACGTGAGCGTGAGGAACTTCTTCGCCGACTATTTTACTAAGGACTTGTTCCTGACCAAAAGCTTTTCTCTGGGCATTGGCGATCTTTGCCACAACCTCGAAATATTGACCAATGTTCTTTACATCCCAAACCCAGCGGTAATGCTTCTTGGGAATGACTATGGTGTGACCGGGGGAGAGGGGGCGAATGTCGAGGAAGGCCAGGAAGTTCTCGTCTTCATAGACGACATTGGCAGGAATTTCTTTGGCAACTATTTTGCAGAAGATGCAGGAGGGCATGTTTTATGAGGATTTCCTTGAAGCCAGATACCCTCTTATTATCCGAATGTAATTTTCATAAAGCGGAATAAAGTCTTTAGCAGATTTGTAGAAAATAAAGTTATCCTCATCGAAATCATATTCATGAGTCAAAATATTCCGCAGATTTGAACTTCTTAGGAAGTCCGGCAGAGATTTTTCTTCCAATATTTTCAACTCCGCCATTTTTCTGAAAGATTCTTTGTAAGTATCAGGTATTTGCACTTTCATATCGGCGATAATTTGCGCATTTATGTCGCTTGCCAATTCTATAACAAGCTGAAAATTTCTCTCGGCTGACCGAACATTCCTAAAGGCCGATTTGAATTCCGTAAAAGAGACGCCAAGAATCTCTTGTAATTCCTCAAGCAACCCTGACATCTGTTCGATCTTTTTTATAATGATGTTACTAAGCATATTTTTTCATGATTACCTGTTCGCGCAGACGGCGAAATTTGGCGGTGTCGACGTACTCTTTGAAGGCTCTGACTTTGAATCGGATGAAGTCGGTATAGTTTCCGTCAATAAGCTTCCCATCGCGCGCCACTTCAAATTTTAGCATAGGCGAGGCTGTGGAAAGGTCTACCAGGTCGATCTTGTCTTCATTGATCTTGAGTTTTTCCGATATGAATTCCGCTAAATCTGTTCTTTCAGAAAGCGAAAGGGGATTTTCCTTGAGAACGCCGAAATCAAAGTCGGACATAGTGTTAGCCTGACCCTTGACCTGCGAACCGAAGGCGATGATGAGAGGGCTTTTCATGGGCATAATATAGCAGATTTTGACTATGTATTACTATTGACATTTTTTACTAGTGGTAGTATAATACAGACAGTTCTTTGATACCAAATTTGCGAACATCGCCATAGCGGAAAGCGGCTCAATAAATGGGCCATTCTCCGCTATGGCGATAAGGTAGCCCTCTAGTATGTCGAAAACAAAAAAGCTGACTTCACTGTCGGCTATGAAAGGAAAACTGACCATGGATTCCATGCTCAGCAGAACGCTCCGCGAATTCACAACCGGACCGCTCAATCAGCTCATTGTGAACCTCGGCGGCCAGGACGGCAGTCAATGGGAAGAAGAGCTCAAGCGGTTTCTCCGCAAAGAGCCTTGCTGGGTAGCGACTGTTCTCCAGCGCTTGATCGCCACAGGCAAATACGATTGGATCAATCCCGGCATCACGCAAAAGAACTTTCCTGTGCCCGAGAATTTTGTTCTCGGTGAGGATCCCAAAGTCTTCCATTTCAATCGCGGTATCTCATCAGAGGATGTGATTAAAGAAATGGACAAGGAAGGCTATAGTCTGGCTATGATCTGGGATCTTTTGGACTACGGAGCCAAAAATCCCGAAGAGCAACGGAAGTATCCCATCGTCGGTCTTGGCTCCGTTGGCGAGGTCGATGGCGACCGCGACGTTCCGTTCCTCGGCAGGCACGATTCCGAGCGCGGCCTGGACCTCACTTGGTGGGACTTTGACTGGCTTGCCCGCTGCCGTTTCCTCGGCGTTCGCAAAAAGGTCTCTCAGGCCTCGGCTTCTTGATCCTTTGGACAGTCCTTTGTCCCTTGGAATCTTGGACTCTTGGTCCACGGCGTGTGAAGAAATTCACACGCCGTTTCTCATTTAGCAATGACTTGCTTGTGCATTACGATTTTTAATATATAATGTCCACGACAAGTGAAAAATCTAAGGTCACGGCTTTAGGTAATTTGTCCGCAACCCATACGGTGAGAGTCCGGATGATTACGGTTGTCCAGAGAGTATCATATGGTTGACCAAAAAATCAGAGACAGTTGGTGTGAGAAGCTATGTGATGTATTAAGATCACAGATTCGATACAGCCTGAGCGAAGCTATCGGCAGGCAGTGGCATGGACTGCTTCTCGCACAAGGCTCCGTTGGCAAGGTCAATGGCAACCGCAACGTTCCGTACCTCGACAGGAACGATTCCAAGCGCAACCTGAACCTCAATTGGTGGGACAATGACTGGAATGCCAACTACCGTTTCCTCGGCGTTCGCAACTACGTCCGTTTCTCCTGAGGCATTGCTTCGGGAGTTTTGTTTAATAATTGCCGTTTCCAACCACCAAGCATCTTGCCAATCTCCGCAAATCGTTCGGCCAAGTGAGCATATTTTTTATTGTCTAAAGCTTTGATTTCCCAGGAAAGCTGCAAGAGTAGCTTGACCAAATCGATTTTGGATATGCTCTTGTTCAGGAACAATCGTTTTTCTTCGGTATGCGTATAACTGGCGAGAAAGGCGTATTCTATTGCTTCAAGAAAAAGAATATCGATCTTGGATCCGATGGTATAGCGATTAGTCTTGGGAAAACTCGAAAGGTAAGCTTGCCAGATATTGTAAGTATCCTTCAATTTTAGTACTACGGGAATAAGCCTAGTTTGTTGCGTTTTTACTCTCTCTCTCTCTCTCTCTCTCTCTCTCTTAAATTCCGCTTCAACTTTATTAATTTCAGTTTCTGAATTATTCATGATGTACAACCGTATCATTTCTCTGGAAAATTTGCTAGAGGCGTGGAAGGAATTCCTGAAAGGAAAGCGGAACAAGAAAGATGTCCAGGAATTCCAGTATCGGCTTTCCGACAACATTTTTGCGCTGCATAACGACCTTAAAAACAAAACGTATGTCCATGGAGGCTATTATGCTTTCAATATCTCCGATCCAAAGCCTAGGAATATTCATAAGGCAAGCGTGAGAGACAGGCTTCTTCATCATGCGCTTTATCGCAAGCTCTGTCAGCTATTTGATGTGCATTTCATTCATGATTCATATTCATGCCGGAAGTTTCGAGGAACGCACCGCGCGTTGAAATGTTTCAGGGAATTTGCACTCAAAGCCAGTAATAATAATATGAAAACATTATGGATTCTGAAATGTGATATCAAGAAGTTTTTCGCATCAGTTGATCAAGCAATTCTTATGGAAATCCTGAAGAAATACATTCCCGATTTCGATGTAATTGATCTAATAAATCGAGTAGTCGATAGCTTCAGTAGTACGGCGATTGGAAAGGGACTACCATTAGGAAATCTGACATCTCAACTTCTGGTCAATGTTTATATGAACGAATTCGACCAATTCATGAAGCATAAAATCAAAGCCAAATATTATATCCGCTATGCCGATGATTTTGTTATCTTCTCAAGAGACAAGAATTGGCTTTGTAATATCATTACGCAAATTTCGGATTTTCTCTGGAATAAACTCAGGCTTCAACTTCATCCAAACAAGGTGTCCGTAAGCACTATTGCTTCCGGTGTCGATTATCTCGGCTGGGTTCATTTCCCGGATCATCGGATATTGCGAACGGTAACAAAAAAGAGGATGTTCAAAAGATTGAACAAGTCTGAAGGCAAGCCAGAAATAGTTCAATCTTATCTGGGGATGCTGGGCCATGGGAATGGTAGAAAATTAAAAGACAAAATTTTGAAAACCTGGCCTATCTGATTTCCCCAACCTCTGCCCCCTTGCTATACTCCCCATATGCCCTACACAATTTCCCGCCCACTCAAAGACAAAGAACGCAAAGAATTAAGTGAATTCTCTGACTTAACTGCTCATTTATTATTTCATCGCGGCATTTCTGATAATGAAACCGCCCACGAATTCATCTCGCCCGACTACGAGAACGGCAATCATGATCCTTTTCTCTTGAAAGACGCGCAAAAGGCAGCCGCGCGGGTCATTCAAGCCATAAAAAATGATGAGAGAATAGTGGTCTATGCCGACTATGATGCCGATGGTATACCGGGCGCGGCGATTTTCAATGATTTTTTCAAGAGGATCGGATTCAAGAATTACACAATCTACATTCCACATCGCCACAATGAAGGTTTTGGCTTGAATGAAGAGGCGGTTGTCCGTCTGGCTACGAACGAGAAAGTTAAGCTTATTATTACTGTCGACTGCGGCATTACCGATGTCGTTCCGGCTGACAAAGCGGCTGAATTGGGCGTGGATCTGATCATCACCGACCATCACGAACCGCCACCCATTCTGCCAAAAGCTTTTGCCATCATCGACCATAAACAGGCTGACTGTAATTATCCAGACAAGAATATCTGCGGCTCGGCTGTGGCTTTCAAGTTTATTCAAGCAATCTTGAAGATTGACCGCTTTGGATTGAAAGAAGGCCATGAGAAGTGGTTGCTGGACCTGGTCGGCATCGCGACCATGTCCGACATGGTCCCGCTCATCGGTGAAAATCGGATCTTCGCTAGCTACGGACTCTCAGTTTTGCGCAAAAGTCCCCGCAAAGGGATTATGCAACTTCTCCGAAAATTAAATATTGACCAGCGTTTTCTCACCGAAGATGATGTAGCTTTTATGCTCACGCCTCGGATCAACGCCGCTTCGCGAATGGGTTTGCCCATGGACGCTTTCAGTCTCTTGGCCGCTGACAATGACGTTGATGCCAATTTCTTTGCTGACCATCTCGATAAGATCAATAATGAGCGGAAGGGAATCGTCGCTTCTCTAGTTAAAGAAGTGAAAAAGATTGTCCATGAGCGTCATTCGGAGAATATGCCTAGGGTAATTGTTCTGGGTAATCCTCTTTGGCGTCCATCTCTTCTTGGTCTAGTGGCCAATTCCTGCGCCGAAGAATTCAACAGGCCAGTTTTCCTCTGGGGCCGCGATGGTGACAATAGCATCAAAGGTTCCTGTCGCTCCGAAGGTAAGACCAGTGTCGTCGCTCTTATGAGGAATGTCCCCGCCGGCATCTTCTCCCAATTTGGCGGCCACCATCATTCCGGCGGCTTCGCCGTGTCCAATGAGCAGATCCATTATTTGGAATTGAAGCTCAACAAAGCGGCCGAGATCATTCAAAATCTAGCCACCGAATTGGAAAATGCCAAGGTCGGCGCCCCGAATTTAGAAGACGCCGAAGATTTAAACGAGCCGAATTCAGATAAGATTGACGCCGAGCTGACTGTTGATGCTGTTGATGATGAACTTTCAAAAGAAATCAATAAGTTGGCACCCTTTGGTGTGGGTAATCCGAAGCCGGTTTTCCTATTCAAAGGCGTGATCCCCATGACCAGTCGGACTTTTGGGAAGGGGAATGATCATGTCGAACTAACTTTTAAGAAAAGTAACGGTAATAAGCTGTCAGCGATTTGTTTCTTTGGAGCAGGGAAGGAGTGGGTCAAGAAGACTTTGAATAAGAAAGCCATTGATTTGATCGCTTCGGTGGAAAAGTCGATGTATAGGGGCAGGGCGGAACTACGACTTAGAATAGTGGATGTGGTGAAGAGGGGGAAAGATGATAGTATGATGGTTTAATGTTTAAAGAATGATTCACGAAAACACGTTTAAAACTATAGATTTCAATGGAGCCAAGGGGCTTGTATTTCTTGGGAATCAGATTTTGGTTTGCCGAAGAGATACTAAAACAACAAAATTTCCCGGTTGCCTCGATATGATTGGTGGTGGTCGAGAGGGAAACGAATCACCGTTTGAGACTTTCAAACGAGAAGTAAAAGAAGAGGTTGGGCTTGATATTGAAAAAAGTGATATATATTTTTCTTGTCCATTCCAGAGTAATGACGATCCAGCAAAGATCTCGTTTTTCTTTGTAACAAAGCCACTTCAATTTAGTAAAGACGATGTTAAATTTGGTGACGAAGGAACGGAATGGTTAGTAATATCTCCAGAAGATTTTATAAATAGGACTGATGCTATTGAAAGACAACAGAAAAGGGTTAGGGATTATTTGGAGGGTAAGTTATTACCCTATAGTATTTAACATTTCAAAAGTTCAAACTCTTAATCTCCCTGTGTTATTATTCCCCCTATGACCACCACAATCTTCACCGACGGCTCATCGCGAGGCAATCCTGGTCCGGGAGGCTGGGGTTCTGTTTTGATTGAGGAAAATGGAAGTAATAAGAACGATTTCAAAGTCCTAGAATTGGGCGGCGGCGAGAAGATGACGACCAACAACAAGATGGAGCTCAAGGCGGCGATCGAGGGACTGAAAAAAGCTTCAAAGGAAAGTGAGATCAAGATTTACTCCGATTCCTCTTATGTTATTAACGGCATAACCAAATGGGTCTTTGGTTGGAAAAGGAATGATTGGAAGACGAAGACCAAAGATGATGTTTTGAACAAAGATTTGTGGCTGGAACTTATTGAGGCGACTAAAGACAAGAAAGTGAAATGGCAGTATGTTGGGGGGCACGTCGGTATTCTGGGCAATGAAAGATGTGATCATATAGCCACCGCTTTTGCCGATGGTATGGATATTAAACTTTTCAATGGTTTGCTGGCCAATTATGATCTGCCGAACATTCTAGATATTTCTCATAACGAAAGTCTGGCGACAAGCAAGAAATCATCATCTTCTCATTCCAAGGCGAAGGCTTATTCTTACGTGAGCTCTATTGGTGGAGTTGTTGAAGTGCACCATTCCTGGGCTGAATGTGAGAAAAGAGTTAAGGGTGCCAAGGGCGCGAGGTATAAGAAGGCATTGAATAAAGGGGATGAGGAAAGGATAAGGAGTGAATTTGTTTGAATTCACTATGTCTGACATGGTAATGAGGTAATATCATGTTGATAAGCGGCAGTCTTACCATGTCAGACATGGTATTTTATCCGGATTTGAACAAAATTTTATCGTTTCTTGAACAAGATTTTATCAGGATTTTATCTCGCTTTGATAAAATAGATTCCTTGAGGTCTCTCCTCAAGGAACATCATGACCAAAAGAGTTTTCATTTTTTGGAGCGTTTTCGTGGCAGCCGCCATATTCAGATTGTGGCAGTCTTTTTACGTGGTTCTGCCTGATATTGGTGATTGTTTGAAGCAAAATGTCAGTGGAATAGGGACAATTGTAGTTGAACCGGAAAGAAAAGAATCGGGGCAAATTTTGGTTGTTTCGGTTGAGGGTTTGAATATTTCAAATGGATCAATGAGTTGTCCGGCTGATTTTCTTCTCAGAATGAAAACAAAGTTGTATCCGCGGTTTTCTTACGAGGATCGCGTGACATTCAAGGGAAAACTGTTGCAGCCGGTCAATTTTGACAGCGGGTCGGACCGTTCTTTTGATTACAAGGGCTATTTGGCCAAAGACGACATTTACTATGAAATGAAAAGTGCGGTAGTGGGATTACAAAAAGACTCTGATGTTGTCATTCCCGCGAACACTGTGTCATTCCCGCGAAGGTCATTCGACTCTGAGAGTCTCAGACTCGATGAGCGGGAATCCAGTGTTGAATCGCTGGCGCCATATTCTGCGGCACTGGATTCCCGCTTTCGCGGGAATGACAAACAAAACAATTCTCTGCAATACAATGAAGGCGGGAATGACAAACAAGAAACCAGCCAGCAAGATAACAAGCAGAACGCCAGTAACTTAATAGAAAATGCTGTTAATTCAATTACCTCATATCTTTATCAAATCAAACGCCAACTTGTAACTGTTCTTGAAAAAACCTTGGGCGAACCGCATGCGGCCTTGGCGGCCGGGCTGGTGGTGGGGGAGAAGGCCGCTTTGGGCAAGGATTTGCTCAATGATTTTCGCATTGTCGGTTTGATTCATATTGTCGTTCTTTCTGGTTACAACATCACGATTGTCGGCGACGCTTTGCGAAAGCTTCTCTCGTTTCTGCCAAGAGTCTGGGGAATAACGATCGGCGGAATGGGCATTTCACTTTTCGGAATTTTGGTCGGCGGAGGTGCTACCGTCGTCCGTTCCTGCTTCATGGCCGGAGTGGCCCTTTCCGCCGATCTTATTCGGCGTGATTACAGCGTCATCCGAGCTTTGGTCTTTGCCGGTCTCATTATGATAATTCAAAATCCATTGATTCTCCTTCATGATCCATCGTTTCAGCTTTCGTTCTTGGCTACGTTGGGTCTAATACTTCTAGCCAGTCCAATAGAAAAGCGCTTGGGATTTATTCCTGAAAAATTTGGCCTGCGCGGCATAGTCGCTTCGACCCTAGCCACCCAAATCTTCGTCTCGCCGTTCATTCTCTACATGATGGGTCAGATTTCCATCATTGGAATGGTGGTCAATATTTTGGTTCTGCCTTTTATTCCCGTCACAATGCTATTTGTCTCGCTCACAGGTTTTCTGGGAATGATTTACTTGCCGTTGGGTCAAATCGTGGCCTGGGGGACTTATCTCTTACTTTCCTATGAATTATTCATGGTCGGACATTTTGCCCGCCTACCATTTGCCGCCGTCCATATTCCCGCATTTTCTGGCTGGTGGGTGGTGGGGTTCTATCTAGTCTTCATGATCAGTACAATTCTTATTAGGTCAAAAAAAGCGCTTGTTTCTGTCATTCCCGCGAAAGCGGGAATCCAGTGTAATGTAAAATGTAAATCTCAAAATGAAAAATGACAATTTAAAATGCAAAATGTTTGAAACAGATGCCATTCCATTTTCAATTTTGCCTTGTAATTTTCCATTTTGATTTTTGAACTTTCAATTAGCGTATTCAACACTGGATTCCCGCTTTCGCGGGAATGACAAGAGAACTTTGCACTATTAGATCATCGTCACCATCTTGCTTGCCGCCGAGAAATTATCCCCGACAACTTTCCAATTGAGATTGGCGAAGAAGTCCTCGACATAGTTTTTCTTGCCGGACGGCTGATAGTCGATGACATACGAGTGTTCCCACATATCCAAAGCTAGAATAAGGGCGCAATCTTGCAGTTGGCCAAGATGTTGCTCGTCGACCCAAGCATTGAGCAGGCGATTGTCCTTGCGGTCAAAATAAAGCATGGTCCAACCGATGCCGCGAGTCAGGGCGATGGCCTTGAATTCGGCCAACCAGGAATCGAAGGATCCCCAAGTCTCGACGATCATTTTCTTGAGCTCACTTTTCTCGGCCAAAGGCACGGCGCCGGATTCCAGCGAAGAAAAATAGACTTCATGGTTGCGCATGCCGTTGTATTCGAAACCGAAGCGTCGGTTGACTTCGCCCAAAGCATAGGCGTTTTTGTCGATATTCTTTTTGAATTCAGTTATGGTCTCCTGAACTAGGTTGGCATTTTTGACATAACCGGCGTAAAGCTTGAGATGTTCCTCGAGGTTTTTGGCGGAAATGCCCTTGAGATTGGGGATATTGAATGTTTTAGGGGTGAATTGTTTCATTTTTGTTGATTTAGAGATTAATAACGCATTAACTATACGCTATTTACGGATTTGGGGTGCGACCATGTCTGACATGGTAACGAGGTTATATCATGTTGATAAGCGGCAGTCTTACCATGTCTGACATGGTATTTTATCTGGATTTTAACAAAATTTTATCAATCCTTGAAAGAGATTTTATCGTTTCTTGAACAAGATTTTATCAGGATTTTATCTCTGGCGAGTATGATGGTGTTATGGCAATCAATAACATATCAAAACCATTTGTCATTGCGGCGGCGGCAACGGCCTTAAGCACCGGTCTCGCTGGTTACGTTTGGCAAGAAGAACACCGCCCGCTGATTCTAGAGATCTACGTTTTTGCTTTGCCAAATGGTAGATCGATGTTCATCCGAACTCCAGAGGATAAAAGGATTCTTATAGATGGCGGTGGTAACTCCGACATTATTCGGGAAATCACGAAAATTCTGCCGTTTTATTCGAGACGAATCGACGCGATTCTGGCCACAAACTCTGAAGGAAAGAACGTTTCCGGGCTTATTGATGTTATCGAGAGGTACAAAGTGGATACTTCATATTTGCCTGCAGTGACATTGGAAAGCCTAGGTCTGTCCTCTTCGACTGACATGATCTACTCAACTTTGGTCGATACTATTAATCGTCAAAATATTGAAATTCGCAAAGTTATTGCCGGCGATTCTATTATTCTTGACGATAAAGTCACGATAAAGCCTTTGTTTCCGGCCACACCAGATCGATTTGTCTATTCCAAGGCCAGTGCGCCGGAAATTCTCTTTGATATTTCATTTGGAAAGACAGCGATAGTCTTTCTGGGCAATGGGTCAAATAAGATACAGAAGTTTTTGGCTTCAACGACGGCTCCGGCATTCACAGATTCAAGCGTACTGATAGTTTCGCACAGCGCTTTGCCGGCCAACATGTCCGCTCAGCTGATCGGTCAAATCAAACCGGAATATCTTGTTTATTCAAAGGCCGAGAGCAATAAGCCAGTGGCGCCGCCGAAATCTTCAACTTCAAAGACAAAAAAGAAAGAGATCGTCGATCCTTTGGCTTATCTTGGAAATGAAAAGCGGTTTAATCTCAAAGAGAAGGGAACTGTGAAGATTACGTCCGATGGTGTTAAGGTTACGGTGGTTAGTGATTAGATTATCCCGGCTTTCTTGAGAGTGGCGAAAGCGCCGTTCTTCTCGATGGTTCTAAGAGCTCTGGTGGAGATGTTCAAAATAATGGTCTTTTTTAATTCGGGAACGTAAATACGCTTCTTTTGAAGATTGGGGTATTTGCGGATATTGCCGCAAGGATTGAATTGCGTAGCACGGGTGCGGTTGGAATAGCGACCGCCCATCAGTGAATGTTTATGAGTTATTGCGCAGACTTTGGCCATGGATTTGTAGAACAGCATCGTAGCATAGGAAAGCTGAAAGTGCAAAGACAATTTGGTTTTTGTCATTCCCGCGAAAGCGGGAATCTAGTGTCTTGAAAGATATACTTGCAAATCAACACTGGATTCCCGCTTTCGCGGGAATGACAAGAAAAAACTTTGCACTTTGCACTTTTCACTGTAAACTTGGCTCATGATAACCGTCATTTCAATCGTAATCCTCATATTCTCGATCATTATCCACGAAGTCTCGCATGGCTTTATGGCTGATTGGCTTGGTGATCCGACGGCTCGATTGCAGGGTCGTTTGACGTTAAATCCTATCAAGCATATTGATCCGGTTGGCTCTATTATAGTGCCGCTCATCACCTCGATGGCCGGTTTTACCTTCGGCTGGGCCAAACCGGTCGAATTCAATCCTTATAATCTTAGAAACAGACGACAAGGCGAATTTTTGATCGCCATGGCGGGACCGCTGTCCAATCTGCTCATTGCTTTGATCTTTGGAACGATTATTAGATTTACGGTCGCTTCCGCTTCAGTAATGACGCCGTTTCTTGAGGTTTGCTCTTACATAGTCATCATAAACATCGTCCTGGCCATATTCAATCTTGTACCTTTGCCGCCATTGGATGGTTCCAAGCTATTATTGGCCTGGCTGCCAAACCAATATGGCCAGTTTCGAACAATGTTGGAAAGATATGCGCCGATATTTGTCATAATCGTCATCTTCTTTTTATGGGATTTTGTTTCACCAGTGATACCGTGGGTTTTTCGATTGATTACAGGAGTTTCTGTCTAAGATTTTTCAATAAAGTTAATTTAAAAATCGATCAAATCTCGAGTTTTGACATTTAAGGCTTTGGCGAATCGTGACAGATTACGGATTGTAATATTTTTTTCACCCCTTTCCACCATTCCGACATAAGTCCGATGAACCCCGGCGATTTCGCCAAGGCGTTCCTGAGATATGTCCATCTTTATCCGCTCATTTCTGATCTTCCTGCCAAGAAAAACCAGAAATTGTTTGTCCAAGTTGGCCATAGTATATGCAAATATTATCCCTGAGGACTACTTCAGAGCTACATACTATAATTAGCATATTTCTAATTTTATTGCATATTTTCTTGTCCTATGTTAAGTTATCACCACTGTTCGTTGGAACAACATTATGGCAAGAATGAGTAATCGATTGGCTGCGGTTCTAATAGGCCAAGCGGTGAAGAATTCAGACTATGCCTACAATCAATCAGCTGACAAAAAACGATAGGAAGCGTTTCAAGCGGAAGTCCAAGTCCGTGGCTTTGACGCGTACCTTCAATACGATCAAGAATCATCCGATATTTTTCCCGGCTCCTTTCAAGCGCGGTGTTTGCGTCAAAGTTACGACCAAGACCCCGAAGAAGCCTAACTCCGCTATCCGTAAGATTGCTCGCGTTCGCCTGACCAATGGCATGGAAGTCACCGCCTACGTTCCGGGAATGGGACACAACCTTCAGGAGCACGCCGTAGTTTTGCTTCGCGGCGGTCGCGTCAAGGATGTCGGTCTTCGCTATTCTATTGTCCGTGGCGTTCTGGACTGTGCCGGAGTCGAAGCCCGCAGGAAGGGAAGAAGCCAGTACGGTAACAAGAGACCAAAAGTTGCCAAAGTTGCGTAATGTCAAAACCCAAATGACAAATTTCAAATCAATATCAAAATCCAAAATCCAAATTAGTAATTTTTGTCATTTGAGCTTTGGATTTGATTTGGCATTTGGATTTTGACATTTTAATTTAACTGCCATGCGACGCAAACTAAACATAAAAAGAGAATTAAAGCCGGATATCAACTATTCTTCCTTGAAGCTGGCCAAATTCGCCAATTACATCATGGAATCAGGCAAGAAGAACGTCGCTCGCGGCATTGTCGCCGACTGTATGATTGCCATCAAGGAAAAGGCCAAAGTTGAAAATCCTTTGGAAGTCTTCGAAATGGCTCTCAAAAACACTTCACCGCTCATGGAAGTCCGCTCCCGCCGTGTCGGTGGCGCCAACTACCAGGTTCCTCGCGAAGTCCGTCCGGAGCGCAAGCAGGCTCTCTCCATGAAGTGGATCATCGAAGCCGCCCGTTCCAAGAAAGGTGCTCCTATCCACCAGAAACTGGCCGATGAGATCATCGCCGCCTCCAAGAATGAAGGCGAAGCCGTCAAGAAGCGCGAAAACGTCCACAAGATGGCCGAGGCCAACAAGGCTTTTGCTCACTTTGCCTGGTAATTTTTGAAAAATTTTATGGTAAAATTGCGCCATGAAAAAAGAAAAGGCAGTTGAAACAAGTTTGAATTTGCCAGTAACTTCGGAATTTATTGAGCGCCGAATACATTTGTTTCGTGGACAGAAAGTAATACTTGATAGTGACCTTGCTGATTTGTATCGAGTGGAGACAAGAGATTTAAATAAAGCTGTTAAGCGTAACATCGACAGATTTCCTGTGGATTTTATGTTTCAACTATCTCAAAAGGAATTCGAGAACTTGATGTTCCAATTTGGAACATCAAGTTGGGGAGGAAGACGCAAGTTTCCATATGTTTTTACCGAGCTCGGTGTGGCCATGCTTTCCTCGGTTCTTAATAGTGATCGGGCTATACAGATAAATATTCTAATCATGCGTGCTTTCGTCAGATTACGCCAACTTATTTCTAGCAACAAAGATCTGGCCAACAGAGTCGACAAATTAGAGATTGACCAGATCAAGCAGGGAATGGGTCTGGCTGAACTTTTTTCTCATGTCAAAAGGTTCATGGACATGCCGGTTCCAGGGAAAAAGAAGATTGGTTTTGATACGAGGTAAAGTTTGATTATTTCCTCAATTTCCTGTATCGTACTAGTCAATAAGCAGTCTCTGCTTTTTATTTTTCGAACTATTAACTAAAAACTATTAACCATTAACCAAACATGAACCGCGACTACCCACTAGAGAGAGTACGTAACTTTGGAATCATTGCCCATATCGACGCCGGCAAGACGACGACTTCGGAGCGCATTTTGTATTACACGGGCATGATCCACAAGATCGGTGAGGTTCATGATGGTGAGACAACGACTGACTGGATGGAACAAGAGAGGGAGCGCGGTATCACGATCACGGCTGCCGCCATTACCTGTTTCTGGAATCCGACCTATATGTCGCAGACCCTGACGAAGGAAGGGCAGAAGGATCTTTCCAAGAAAGTTCGCTTCAATGTTATCGATACTCCCGGACACATCGACTTTACGGTGGAAGTCAAACGTTCGCTTCGCGTCTTGGACGGAGCGGTCGTCGTTTTTGACGGAGTGGCCGGTGTCGAACCGCAATCAGAGACCAACTGGCGCTATGCCGATGACGGCAAGGTGCCTCGTCTTTGCTTCATTAACAAGATGGACCGCATGGGAGCGTCATTTGAGAAATCATACAAGTCCATTGTCGAGAGACTCAACAAGAACGCTATTAGGTTCCAGATTCCGATAGGAACAGAGGGTAACCACGTTGGCGTTGTTGACCTTATGCAGATGAAAGCCTTTTATTTCGAAGGTGAAAAAGGCATCAATATCGTCGAAAAGGAGATTCCGGCTGATTTGCTCGAAGACGCCAAGAAATATCACGCCGAAATGGTGGAGAAGATCGTCGAACACGATGATGTGGCCATGCAGAGCTATTTGGAAGGCAAAGAAGTCTCGATTGCTGATTTGAAGAAAATTACCCGCAAAGCCGTCATCGAAAACAAGATTTTCCCGGTTTTCACCGGCTCAGCCTTGAAAAATATCGGCGTTCAGCTCGTTCTTGATGCCGTCGTCGACTATTTGCCTTCGCCACTCGATATTCCGCCTGTTAAGGGCATCAATCCAAACACTGGAGAAGAGGTTGTCCGCCACGCTTCCGATGAGGAACCTTTCTGTGCCTTGGCTTTCAAGCTCCAGAACGATCCTTTCGTCGGTCAGTTGACCTTCTTCCGAGTATATTCAGGGACTATCGAGGCCGGCACGTATATTTATAACGCTTCAACAGGTAAGAAAGAGCGCCTTGGTCGTATCGTCAGACTTCAGGCTGACCAACGTGAAGAGGTCAAGAAAGTTTTTTCAGGCGAGATTGCCGCGGCCGTAGGACTCAAGGACGCTTTGACTTCAAATACATTCTGCGACGAGAACAATCCGATAGTCTTGGAGAAGATCAAGTTCATGGAACCGGTCGTTTCTCTAAGGATCGAACCAAAGACCAAAGCTGACCAGGAAAAGATGGGTATGGCCTTGCGCAAGCTCGGAAACGAAGATCCCACCTTTAGGGTTTCCTCCAACCAGGAGACTGGCGAGACCATCATTTCAGGAATGGGTGAACTGCATCTGGAGATCATGGTTGATCGCATGAAGCGCGAGTTTAGCGTCGAGACCAACGTCGGCGAGCCGCAAGTGGCATATAGAGAGACGATCATGAATACGGCCGAGGCTGAGAACAAATACATCAAACAAACCGGCGGTAAAGGTCAATACGGACACGTCCGTATCACTCTTAAACCTATGGAGCCATGGCCGGAAGGGGAAAAGATTCCGAAAACCGTCCATAGATATGATGATTTTGAATTCATTAACTCTATCAAAGGCGGTGTGATCCCGAATGAATTTATCCCAGCCGTCGAAAAAGGCGTTCATGAAGCTATGGACCGCGGTATTGTGGCCGGTTACAAGATGGTCAATATTTCCTGCGAACTGACCTTCGGTTCTTACCATGACGTCGACTCCTCGGAAATCGCCTATAAGATCGCCGCATCCCAAGCCTTTCAGGATGCCGCCAAGCGGGCCAAGCCGGTCATTCTCGAGCCTATAATGAGGCTGGAAGTCGTCGCTCCGGAAAAATACATGGGTGATATCAACGGCTCCATTGCTTCCAAGCGCGGGACCATTGAGGGCTCAGAACCAAAGGGTCAAGCTTTGGCCATCCATGCCAAAGTCCCGCTTTCAGAGATGTTTGGTTACACCACTCAACTTCGTTCCATGACTTCCGGACAAGGCAGTGCCATGATGGAATTCGACCACTACGAGGTAGTACCTGCCAACGTAGCCTTGGAGATTGCGGAGAAAAGAAAATAATCCAAATCCAAACAAAAAGCTCTCCGATGAACATCGGAGGGCTTATTGTTTATGCACAACTACGCTATTGTTATTGATGGGGGGGGTGTTAAACTTGTGTCAGCAGCAATTCGTTGCTCTTATTTTGCAATTTATCAATTATTAGTCCCTAATTTCGTTTCTTATGAAAAAACAAATACTTTCTTTATTGATTCCGCTGTCAGTTTTGGCAGTGGCGGTTTTTGTGGCCATTCCGGTCAATGCCCAAACCAATACGGTGATCACGGCAAATACCCTCGGCACGCCGAACACGGTCGCAAACGTATCGCCATCAGATTCCTATGGTAACGCCACGACCACATACACCACGACTTTCTACGCCAACGTGACGGCTGGCGACAAGGATATATATCTCAATCTGCCAGGCTCCGGTTTGCCGGCTTTTTCAACCCTACCGACTTCCGTGTCCATTATCAAAAACGGAATATCCGACAGTTTGAGCAATTATCCGAGTCTGACGGTCAATTACGCGACCCCTTCTGCGCTTGCCCTGCAAAACGGCAAATTCTTCGTTGTCCCAAAGGGAATGACTGTCTTGATCCCGATGACCTATGCTTTCCAAGTCAGAAATGCCGGCAGCAATATCTATGCCATGAAACTTATCGGCATGAATTATGTCATCTCAGGGGATGCTTCTCTAAAACCTCAGTATTACTCGTTTAGTGGCGAGAATGTTGGTCCTGGACAAGCCTTGCTTTCGCTTGATTCCGCTACACCAATTACTTCGACAGTTCAGGTTACAGATACTACCGATAATAGATATCTTGGTTTGCCGGTTCTCGTCTTCGATCTTAAGGCGGCGAATATTCCTGTGACGATAAAGAATATTATAGTACATGTTGCTTCACCAATAGGTTCTATATCAACTTTGAATGCAACTGCGTACCTGTACCAAGGCTCAACTTTGATGCAAACGGCCATTGTTCAAAATGGTGTCATAGACTTTGGTAATATTCCAGATGGAACAGTTGGAAATACAGTACCAGCAAACGCTACGGTTGCTTATACTGTTAAGATTGACATAACCGGGATTGGTAAAGGTTCAGGTTTTAAAGTATCCGCATATGTTAATTCTACTGATGTACAGTTATATCAGGCAAATTCGTTCTCGACGAATATTGCTGTTACTGGCTCGGCTCAAGGTAATACAATCACCGTCGCAAACATCAATGCCCAGACAACCGCGTCCATTTTGGCCAATATTATGGGATCGCCTGAGACTAATGCCAACGTCTCCAGTTCGGATCAATATGGAAACTCAACGACTACTTATACGACAGTATTCAACGTCTATGTCCAAGCTGTCGGCAGGGATGTCTACTTGAGCCTGCCGGCTTCCGGTCTGCCGGCCTTTTCGACTCTATCGACTTCGGCGGTCATTTACAAGAACGGCGTGCCGGACAACTTGGCCAATTATCCGAGCCTAAAGGTAAATTACTCAACCCCTTCACAGGTTGCTCTTCAAAACGGCAAGTTCTTCATCATTCCCCAGGGCGTTACCGTGACGATCCCTGTCGTCTACACCTTCCAGGTTGCCAATGCCGGAGCCAATTCCTATAGGATGAGCCTGATCGGCTTGAATTACATCAATTCCGGTGACGCTTCATTGAAGCCGCAGTACTATGCCTTGAGCGGCGGGAATTCCACCCAAGCTTCGAACGGAACGGTCGCCAGGAAGGCTTCACTTTCTTCTACTTCTACTTCTGCTTCTGATACGAACACCTGCTATCAATTCAATGTCAACATGACGATCGGCTCGACTGGTGCAGATGTAGTGGCACTCCAGACATTCTTGATCGCCAACGGCTATGATATTCCGAGCGTCAGTTCCGGAGCAACTAGTAAAGGTTATTTTAGCTCTGAGACTCAGCAGGCGGTTATCAAGTATCAAAACGCCAAAAATATTCCTTCCACGGGTTTTGTCGGGCCTTTGACTAGGGGAGCGATGAATAGTTGCAGTCCGACTTCAACAACTCAAACTCAGACAGTGACTTGTCCAGCCGGTTTCACTTGCACACCGATCGGCACGCCGACAACCATCAAGTGTCCGGATGGTTATGTCTGCAATCCAGTAACGGCTGATTCTCCGGTTGAGATCAATCCTTCAACCTCAGGCGGTGTTGCTTACACTTCAAGCACGACATCCTCAAGTGATTGTTACCAATTCAACACAAATCTGACTTATGGAAATACAGGTCCGGATGTCTTGGCTTTCCAGAATTATTTGTTGAGCAAAGGCTTCGATCTGCCTTCCGTCCGCCAAGGCCAATCCGAAAAGAGTAGTTTTGGTCTCGAGACCTGGGTGGCGTTGGTGCTGTTCCAGACCAAGGTTGGTTTGCCGAAAACAGGCATAGTTGATGCGACGACTAGGAATTACGTGAATACGATGTGTGGTTCAAATGGCATAGCAACTTCTACTTCCGCTTCAACAACTAATACAACGATAACCACTCCATCCCCGTCGCCTTCCGCGATGCCAACGATCTCAATCCAGTCTCCTAACGGAAATACTTACAAAGCTGGCGATAAGATCACGGTTACTTGGTACGAAAACTATGCTGCTCCGTCCGTTAATATTACTATTTTTAGCTCTCAAAGTGGAAAACAATATTACTCAGGTTCTATAGGAGATCGTGCAGTTGGAACTAATTTGACCATCCTTCCTTCTGAGGCTAGCAATATTCCAGCTGGTCAGTATACAGTCTATGTTTGCGATTTCACAGCTCTGACTTCTTCTGGCAAGTCTCTGTGTGCCGCAGGTAATTTCACAATCGCGGCTTCCGGTAATGCGACTCCGTCACCATCTCCGTCATCTTCACCTTCAGCTGTTTCGACAGTCTGTCCAGCCGGATATATTTGTAATCTTCCTAGCAACAGCACCTATTGTCCAAGTGGCTATATCTGTAGGAACGTAGCGGCAAGCTGTCCGTCTGGTTATGTTTGCTCGACATATTCGAGAGCTTCGACAGCTTCACCTTCGCCGACTCCTGTTTCTACGTATTCATCTCCGACCCCAATCCCAGCCTCGACTTATTCAACTCCAACACCTACGCCGACACCGGCTTCGACGGTCGTTTCTCAGGTCATAACGACCTTGCCGGCCGTTCCAAGTCAATATTCTGCTCAACTTAACGGTAACGTCGTCTCAGCTACCAATCTTTCCCAGAGAGGCTTTTACATTAGGCTGAGCACGGCGGCCAATTATCCGGCTGATATAGGAACGGTCGTCACTTCGGTACCGGGAAGTTTTAGCTACACAGTCTCAGGCTTGAATTGCGGCACGGCTTACATTTATCGCGCTTACATGATCACTGGCGTCTTTAACACCAGCACCGCCAGCACTTGGTATCCGGCCAATGATGTCAGCTTCACGACGCAGGCTTGCTCGGCTAGCGGCTCTACAAGTCCTTCGCCATCACCGAGCTCTTCTCCGAGAGCTTCGGTTGATCAATCAGTACAGGAGGCTGCCGTATGGACGGCCGTCTGGAAAGCTGTCGGAGAATATTACAATAGCAGGCAGTAATCGTGTATATACCAGGTCAGATCTAGTAAAAATTTGCGTCAATTGTTGTGTTATGTTATCCTACTGGGTAGCGCAGTTGTTGCGTTTTTATTAACTTTTATAAGAAACTATTAATAATTTATCCCCTCTTTGAACACTATCGCCTGGATGGCCGCACTATTCCGGACGAGAATGTTCAAAATGGGGCACTAAATCAATAAACATATGGCAGCAGAATTCAATCGTTCGAAGCCTCACATCAATGTCGGCACCATCGGCCACATCGACCACGGCAAGTCCACTTTGACCGCCGCTATTTTGGCCGTCCAGGCCAAGAAAGGTTTGGCCAACGTCAAAGCTTATTCAGACATCACCAAAGGCGGTACCGTTCGTGACGCCACTAAGACCGTTACTATTTCTCTGTCCCACGTAGAATACGAGACTGCGACACGTCACTACGCTCACATCGACTGTCCTGGACACGCCGACTTCATCAAGAACATGATCACCGGTGCCGCCCAAATGGACGGTGCCATCCTCGTCGTTTCCGCCACTGACGGCGTGATGCCTCAGACCAGGGAACACGTCCTTTTGGCCTTCCAGGTTGGAGTGCCGAAGATCGTCGTCTTCCTGAACAAGTGCGATCTCGTTCCTGAAACTGACCTTATCGATCTCGTTGAGGAAGAAGTGCGTGAACTCCTCACCAAGAACAAGTTTGACGGCAAGAATACTCCGGTCATCCGCGGTTCAGCCTCCAATGCTTTGAATGGCGACGCCACTTGGTCTGTCAAGATCGATGAGCTTATGACCGCTCTCGACACTTATATCCCGACTCCGGTACGTGAAGTTGACAAGCCGTTCCTTATGCCGATCGAAGATATCTTCTCGATCGAAGGCCGCGGTACTGTCGTTACGGGTCGTATCGAACGCGGTGTTGTCAAGGTTGGCGAGGAAGTCGAGATCATCGGCTTCAAGGACACCACCAAGACTGTCATCACCGGTATCGAAATGTTCAACAAATCCCTCAAAGAGGGCATGGCTGGAGACAATGCCGGAGTTTTGCTCCGCGGTACAGCCAAGGATGACGTTTCCCGCGGCCAAGTATTGGCCAAGCCGGGTACCGCCAAGCCGCACACCGAGTTTGAGTCGGAAGTCTACGTTTTGAAGAAAGAGGAAGGGGGCCGTCATACGCCATTCTTCACTGGTTACAAGCCTCAGTTCTATATCCGCACAACCGACGTTACCGGCGAAGTCACTTTGCCAGAAAAGGTTGAGATGGTTATGCCAGGCGACACTATTACTTTCAAGGTCAAATTGGTCGCTCCCGTCGCGCTCGATGACAAGCAGAGGTTTGCCGTCCGCGAAGGTGGCAAGACGGTGGGAGCGGGGGTTGTAACGAAGATCATTGCTTAACAAATTACTAATTTTTAATTTCTAATTACCTAAGAAATAACCAAATCCTAATGTCCAAGAAGAATTAGAAATTGGTGCTTGGGATTTTATTACCCAGTAGGTGAATCTACTGATTCAGAAATTAGATCAATTAAAAATTAGAAATTTTCCATCATGGAAACAACGAAAGATACAATTAAAAAAGAAGCGCCAGCTAAGGTCAAGGTAGCTCGTGTCCGCAAAGCCAAGGTGACCGACGCCGTTCCTCATTTGCGGATCCGTGTTCGGGCCTATGAGCACAAGATCCTCGACGCTTCCTTGAAGCAGATCATGGATACTGCCGCCAGGCATGATGCCGAAGTTCACGGTCCGGTTCCATTACCGACGGAGATCAAGAAATACACCGTCAATCGCTCCTCATTCATCGACAAGAATTCCCGTGAGCAGTTCGAAATGAGAGTCCACAAGAGGTTGATCGATATTATCAACCCTAACCCGAAAGTCATTGAAGCGCTGACGAATTTGAGTTTGCCGTCCGGTGTGAACATTGATGTTAAAATGATGTAATCTATCGTTAGCCGCGCGGTGTGATAATAAACAACCATGAAATTCATTCTAGGAAGAAAACTCAATATGACTCAGATCTACGACGCCAAAGGCGCCACGATTCCCGTTACCGCTGTTACTATTCGTGGCAATACCGTAACCCAAGTTCGTACCAAGGACGTTGATGGCTATGAAGCCGTCCAAGTCGGGGAGGGAACAAGGAATCCCCAAAGGATCAACAAGGCCCAGAAGGGTCATTTCAAGGACCTAGGCTCTTTTGCCACGATCTGTGAATTCCGCCAGGACAACCCGACTCTCAAAGTCGGAGACAAAGTGGAGCTTTCTCAATTCAAGCAGGGAGACGTCGTCATGGTCAGCGCTACTTCCAAGGGTAAAGGCTTTCAGGGCGTAGTCAAGCGCCACGGCTTCCATGGCGGACCCCGCTCTCACGGTCAGAAGCATTCCGAGCGTGAGCCGGGTTCGATCGGCGGCGGATTGAGGAATCGTGTCCCAGTCGGCATGCGCATGGCCGGCAGGATGGGTTCCGATCGCATTACCGTGAAAAATCTCAAAGTCGCCCATATTGATACCGAAGATAATGTTATTTATGTTTCTGGAGCTATTCCAGGAAGGAGGGGAACATTGGTGGAGATTGTCGGACAGTAGTTGCTTGCCCTTCGTAGCTCGCTTTGGGCGAGCGGAGTAGGGGAATAAAGAATTTAGAATATAGAAGAAGGCCGTCCTAAACCAAAAGCGAAGGGCGGTTTTCTTACATTCCATGTTATAATTAACCCAGCCATGAAAAAATCTTTTGCCAAGAGGTATCTTTTGAATAAATATGGAATAATCACTCTGGTTATTCTCATAATAGTGGTTGGTTTAATCTACTGGCGCAGTAGCGGCAATAAGACAACTTTTGAATCAACCACGGTCAAGATCGGTAATATTGTTGAAAAAGTCGGCGTGACAGGCAAAATCTCTCCATCAAGCAAGGCTGATCTAGCTTTTGAAAAGGGCGGGGTGGTGACCAGGATCAATTTCAAGATCGGCGACCAGATAAAGAAAGGCGATATCATCGCCACTCTCGACAATGCCGGAGACAGGGCTTCTTTGGCTTCGGCTCAGGCCAAGCTGGCCGATGTTTCCAGGGGTCTAAATATGCAGGAATTGGCCGCTGAACAATCAAAGGTTAAGACTGCTTCGATTGTTCTTGCCAACGCCAAACAAGGTGCCCTTGATGCCGCCCGAACAGCTTATGTCCAATCTCAATCAGCAGTAAATAATTTTGCGGATACCTTTTTTAATAATCCTCAAAGCGCTAACCCGGAAATAAACATACTGACTCAGTCCCAGAATGAGAAAATTGGCATCAATTATTCCAGATTGATCATTTCTGATGTCCTGAATAAATGGAAATTTGAAATTGATGCCGCAACTTCTTCAGATAATTCCAACATTATTCTTTCAAAGATTAATGTGTACGAAAGTCAGATCAAAGCATTCATGTCAGATCTGTCGTCGGTCGTAAATAGACTGACTCCCGGAGGCGCCGGTATATCCCAAACTGTTATTGATACTTATGTCTCAGCGATGAATTCTGCCTTAACCTATTCCAATCAGGCAATAAGTTCGATTACTGCGGCCCAAACAACCCTGAATAATGCCGTTTCGGCATACAATCAAGCTTCCAATGATTTCAATCTTAAAAGTGTCGGCCAATCGTCACAATCGATTGCCGCCCAGGCGGCGACCGTCGACGCCTACAGGGCCGAGTTGGCGAAAGATCAGATCGTTTCTCCGCTTGACGGCATTGTCACCAGAGCCGAGCCGAATGTCGGGGAATTCGTCTCGTCGGGCCAAACGGCTTTCGGGGTGATCAGCGACGGGGATTACAAGATCGAGGCTTATGTTCCGGAAGCTGATATCGCCAAGATCGCGGTCGGCAATCTGGCCTCGACAACCCTCGACGCTTACGGGCAGTATGTCGATTTCCCGGCCACCGTAACCTCTTTGGATCCGGCCGAAACCATACTCGAAGGCGTGCCTACCTACAAGGTGACTTTGAAATTCATGCAAAATGATCCGAGAATACGTTCCGGCATGACCGCCAACTTGGATATTATTACAGCTCTGCGTAACAATGTTATGATCATTCCAAACAGGGCTGTTGTTGAGATAGAAGGTCAAAAATCCGCCCGATTGATCAATCCGGACGGCAAGACTTATGTTTCTGTGCCAATTCAAGTCGGGCTCAAAGGATCTGATGGTATGATCGAGGTCGTCTCCGGTCTGGTCGCCGGCCAGAATATCGTCACTTATCTGCCGAAATAACATGAATATCGGACTAATTTACGCCATCGGAGCGGCGGTTGTTTGGGGGATGGTCTATGCCATCGATCAGAAGCTGCTCGAGGGAACTTCGACTATAATTTTGATATTCATCGGATCCTTGACCACGACCATACTGATGCTGCCTTTCATGTATTTTCACGAGCAGGAGGCTTTGAAGGATCTTTTTTTCTCCGGCAAGGTCAATATGTATGTCCTCACTCTTTCGATAGTGCTCGGTTCTCTGGCCAGCTTCTTTATCTATGAGAGTATCAGGCTTATCGGGGCTTCGCCGGCTTCCATATTGGAGATCGCCTATCCTTTTTTCGTAATTCTGTTCACTTTCATCTTTTTCGGCACGGCGCCGAATATTTATTTTGTGATCGGCGGAATCCTGATCTTTAGCGGCGCGGCCATTATCAGTTATTTCGGCTAAACATGAACATCATCGAAGTGACCGATCTCAAAAAGTCCTACCACGAAGGCGCGGACACGATCGCCTTGAATAAGGTTTCATTTTCCGTCCGCAAAGGCGAATTTTTGGCTATCATGGGCCCTTCCGGCAGCGGCAAATCCACTTTGCTTCATTTGTTGGGCCTTCTCGACGTTCCGACCAGCGGCAAATATGTCTTTAACGGAAAAAATACGCAGACCTATTCCAGTAACGAGCTGGCCGATCTCCGGAACAGGGAAATAGGCTTCGTCTTCCAATCCTTCAATCTATTGCCGCGGACGACGGTCTTTGACAACGTCAAACTGCCTCTTTACTATTCCAATATTCCGGAATCCAAATGGGAAGAGAAGGCCCAGGAAGCCGTCGAATCCGTCGGTTTGGGCCACAGGATGTTCCATTCGTCCGGCGAGCTTTCCGGTGGCGAGAAACAGCGCGTGGCCATCGCTCGGGCCCTGGTGACCGATCCAGAAGTGATCTTTGCCGACGAGCCGACCGGCAACCTAGATTCCAAGTCCGGCAAGACCGTCATGGCCATCATGCAGCATCTCAATGAAGAGCATGGCAAGACGATCGTCCTTATCACCCACGAAACGTCGACAGCCGAGCATTCTGAGCGCATTATCAGGCTGATGGATGGGGAGATTGAGAGTGATGAGAAGGTGAAAAATAGGCTGACGGCGAATGATGAGTTTGTGAAATAATGTAAAATGTAAATCTCAAAATGGAAAATGACAGATTAAAATGCAAAATGAAATCGCTGGAACGTTTTTACGTTTTGCATTGTTATTTTTCATTTTGATTTTTACATTTTAAATTTGCGATTATGACCTGGAAACACACCCTTAAAACTGCTTTAACTGGACTCACGACCAACCGATCTCGGTCGGCGCTTACCATTCTTGGCATAGTCATCGGCATTACGGCGATCATGTTGGTAGTTTCGCTTGGTGCCGGCGCACAGGAGTTGATTTTGGGACAGGTCCAGGGTCTTGGTACGAATACAATTGCAGTAATTCCTGGCAGAGAACCGACCGGACCGTCGGACGTCTCATTCTTGTTCAGTGATTCTCTCAAAGAAAAGGATGTCGTGGCTCTGAAAAATAGGGCCAATGTTCCTGGTTTAAAATCGATCATGCCGACGGTCATCGGAGCCGGTGTCGCTTCCTATGGTTCGAATACTTATCAGGTCTCAATCTTTGGTGCTACCGATTTGATGGCGGAGATTTTTGACTTGCATCCGAATGGAGACTTTATAAGTCCGGATGATGTCTTGTCACGAAGCGATGTGGCCGTCCTGGGTTCCAAAGTTGCGGAGCATATGTTTACTAACGGGGAAGATCCCCTGGTAAACAAGATTAAAATAAAAAATAGGAATTTCAGGGTTATTGGCGTTTTGCCTCCAACCGGCGGCGGATCGCTTTTCAATTTTGACGCCATGGTTTTGGTACCATATACGACTGCCCAGGATTACATTACCGGCAAAAAGTCGTTCAGCCGTCTTATTATGCAAGCCGTTTCAGATAACGTCGTTCAGTCGACCGCCGATGACATTACCCTGACCTTGCGAGAATCCCATGGTATTACAGATCCAACAAAAGATGATTTTACGGTCCAGACTCAACAAGATTTGGCCAATCGATTGGGAACGATTACGAGCGCATTGACGTGGTTCCTGGTGGCCGTTGCTTCGATAGCTTTGTTTGTCGGCGGTGTCGGTATTATGAATATCATGTTGGTGGCCGTAACCGAAAGGACGCGTGAGATCGGCTTGCGCAAAGCTCTCGGTGCTACCGATCGCGATATTTTGACCCAATTCCTTTTGGAAGCGGTTCTTCTCACGGCGATTGGCGGAATAATTGGAATAATTCTAGGAGCTTCTTTGGCGTTCATAACCGCGTTGGGTCTCTCTCAAGGTTTAGGCGTCAATTGGACATTTGTTTTCCCTTGGAATGGAGCGGCCATGGGACTTAGCGTTTCAGCCATGATCGGACTCATATTTGGAGGTTATCCAGCCAGTCAGGCTTCGAAGAAGAGTCCGATAGAGGCGTTACGGTATGAGTGATGCGCTGTCATTCCCGCGAAAGCGGGAATCCAGGATAATGTCAAAGCTCAAATTTCAAATGACAAATCAATGCCAAAGTCCAAATGACAAAACTGGTAATATTTGGCTTTGGATTTTGAACTTTGAGCTTGATTTGTCATTAGGATTTTGTCATTTGTCATTCAACACTGGATTCCCGCCTTCGCGGGAATGACAAACAAAAAAATGAATGATTCACCTAAAATAAATTACTGGCGTCTCGCAGGGATTCTCCTCTTCGGATTCTATTTCCTGACTTGCGCCCTGCATGCGGAAGATTGGCATTTCATCGATAATGTCGATCTTATTATCCATGAAGCCGGCCATTGGATATTCATATTTTTTGGAGAATTCATCCAAATCCTTGGCGGTTCGTTGAATCAGGTCTTAATTCCGCTAATTTTTGCCATCTATTTCATTCTCAGGGAAGATTATTATTCCAGTTCTGTTGTTTTTCTCTGGGTCGGTTATAGTATCGTAAACGTCTCTGTCTATATGGGCGACGCCATCAAGATGCAGCTGCCGCTTCTGGGAGGGGACAATGTCATTCATGACTGGAATTATTTGCTGAATCATTCACATTTGATCAATTACACACACATGCTTTCCTCGCTTACATACAGCATAGGCGTATTTATGATAATTGGCGCGGCGGTTTGGGGAGTGAGGGAGACGAGAGGATAGTGGAATGACTAGACTCTCATATTACCTAATGATAAGGTCAGCAACGTAATAATTGATAGAAGAAAGAAAAGTATGCCAGCAAAATATTTTTTCTCAATACGCATTGTTTGGATGCTGATGAATATATATAATGCAGAAATAATTACAAGAATGATCGAAAACCATTGAGGTACTGGATGAATGTTTGGAAAGAAAATTCTTGGAAAACCAATCAAAACAAAAAGGTCGATAATAAAGAGTGATGCGCCGCTGATTAGGTATTTCATAATAGGTAAATTATATCATGAAATCGGGTGTATATATTACATCCGACACGTCTCGTTGACTTCAACTCACCTCTCTGTTAAGATGCTTTCACGCTCGTTTGGGCCCCTCGCTAAGCGCTCGGGATCCTTACGACCCATTTTCTTTCATGGAAGCAACCATCTATAACCAGACCGGCAAGGCCACAGGCAAAATCTCACTTTCAGAAGCCGTTTTTGGTGTCCCTTGGAATGCTGACTTGGTTCATGAAGTCGTCCGTCTGATGAATTCCAATTCCAGGAACAATATCGCCCACACCAAAACTCGCGGTGAAGTTCGCGGCGGAGGCAAAAAGCCTTGGAAGCAGAAGGGAACCGGTCAAGCCCGTCACGGATCCACAAGGTCTCCTATCTGGGTTGGTGGTGGTATTACGCACGGTCCTAGAAATGACCAAAATTACGATCGCAAGATTAATAAGAAAGCCAGAACCAAGGCTCTATTTACTATTCTTTCCAAAAAGTTTAAGGAAGGCGAGATCATGTTTATCGATTCCTTGAAAATGTCCGAGCCGAAGGCCAAAGAGGCCAAGAATATTTTGACTTCACTGTCCAAGGTTAAGGGTTATGAAAAGCTCGACACCAAGAAAGTCAATACCGCTATTATCGCTTTGGACAAGAAGACAACCGCTGTCGAGAAGAGCTTCGGCAATTTTCGCAATGTTTCCATTGAGGAATTCCGCAATATCAACCCTGTTTCCATACTCAATCACACATTTCTGATCGTCACCAATCCGGAGGTTTCTTTGAAGCTCCTTACTGATCGTGTTACGACCAAGACTAAATAATCACTACCATGGCTATTTTCGGATTCAAAAAACGCAAAGACGAGAAATTGGAGACTGGAGCCCAGTCGGCCAAGGCTGTTCCCCGAAAGTTAACAAAAGGAGCCAAAGCTTCTTCGGGTTCTCGCAAAGTTTCTGCTATGACTGACAAGAAAGTCGCTCCGGTCAAGATTTCCGTACCAGCTATTCAAGAAAATGCCTCATCCAGCGCCGCTTCTACTATTATTCGTCCAAGAGTCACGGAAAAGTCCGGAATTTTGAGCCAAGGCGGAGTTTATACCTTTGAAGTCGGCGCCAATTCCAACAAAGACTCGATCAAGAAGGCCTTTGTTGCTCTCTACAAGGTTACACCGGTCAGGATCGCCGTCATCAACACTCCGATCAAGAAAGTTTTCGTCAAAGGTCGCCGCGGCACAGTTTCTGGTATTAGGAAAGCGGTAATTACTGTCAAAAAAGGCGAGAAGATCGAATTCGTATAATTAATCGCATAACCGCTTCCCCCCTTCGCTGAAGCTTCGGAGGGGCAAGTCGCGGGAATGACACAGAAAAACATGAAATCATATCGACCAACATCAAAATCAAGAAGGCACATGACCGTTTTGCCGTTCAAGGAATATTTGACGGCTTCCGAGCCGAACAAATCTTTGACTCACGGTTTCAAGCGCGACATGGGTCGCAACGCTTTTGGTCGCATCACCGTCCGCCACAAAGGGGGAGGCCACAAGAAGCTCTATCGCGAGATTGACTTCATGTATGACAAGAAGGATATTGTGGCTACGGTCAAAACTGTTGAATACGATCCTTTCCGCACCGGTTACATCGGCATTGTCAATTACAAAGACGGCACCAAGAGATACGTTCTTTTGCCAAAAACCATGAAAGTGGGGAATTCCTTCATTGTTTCTGAAAATGCTCCTATTGAAATCGGCAACCGCCTGCCTCTTAAGAAGATTCCAGTTGGAACGTTTATTTATAATATAGAAGTCAAGCCGGCCTCGGGTGCCAAGCTCGTTCGTTCTGCTGGTTCCTTCGCTCAAGTGGTTGCCAATGATGCCGGTTATACTCATATCAAGTTGCCTTCAACTGAAGTCCGCAAGATCCACGAGGATGCTTGGGCTTCGATCGGTGCTGTTTCCAACGAAGAGTCACGATTGGTCAATATCGGTAAAGCCGGAAGATCTCGCTGGATGGGTATCCGCCCGACCGTTCGTGGTTCCGCCCAAAACCCAGTTGATCACCCATACGGAGGTGGTGAACAGAGGACTGGCCGCGGTTTGCGCCGTTTGAAGACTCGTTGGGGCAAGCCAGCCGGCAAGGGCCAGAAGACTCGCCGTTCCAAGAAATATTCCAATGTTTATGTTGTTTCTCGCCGCCAGCCCGGCAAGAATATGCGAAGCGCTGTCTAATAAACAATGTTGGATTTTATCTTCAAAACTTCGAAGGATCTGCTCGACAAGCTATTTTGGATGGTGATAAATAAAGACTGAAAAGGTCACTAAAAATCTCCCAAAGGGAGATTTTTTGATCATCTGACTCTTGGTAAAGTGACTGTGAATGTCGAACCTTTTCCTTCGCCCTCAGAATAGGCGTCAATATTGCCTTTGAGCCTTTTCACAATGGATCTGGCCAGATACAATCCGACGCCGAGGCCTTCGGTGTCAGTATGCCTGGCATTGGCGCCACGGTAGAATTTCCGGAAAATATTGGCCATATCTTCCTTGGCGATACCCATACCGTCGTCGGTTATGGCGATTTTGGCCTTGCTGATACTCTTGGATACTGTTATGTGGACGGTCCGGCCTGGTGGCGTGTATATGAAAGCATTTTCCAGAAGGGTCTGAAGGACGAATTCCAGTCGTGGCTTGTCGGATTTGACGAAGATATTGTTATCGTCGCATTTTGATGAAAAGAAGATGTTTTTTCTACGGAATTGCTCTTTGCAGTTGTCGGAGATTATCTTGAGGAAATCGCAAAGATTGATCCTTTCGATGGCATAAGTGGAGTTGTTTGAGGTGCGGGAATCGGCTATCTCGATCAGGGTTCCGGTCATGTCGATCAATTTCTGGTTGGAGACGCCGATGTTCTGGAGATTCTCTTTCTTGAAGGAATCAGTCTCGTCAGCAATCATCGAGTCGGTTATCCATTTGATGGAGGTAAGCGGAGTGCGGAATTTGTGGGCGATGATCGTGATGAATTCGTATTTCATCTTCTCGTCCCTGGTCAATCGATATCTGATGTAGACAATAATGGCCACAATGATGACTACGAAAGCGACCATGGCGATAATGATATTGAAAAGATATCCACTAAAGATCGGGATACTATTCAGATAGATGTCGATAATCATTTATTTGAATAATTATATCACGATTTCTTTTGTCATTTGTATGCATTCGCATATATGCCACTGCGAATCTTGACAATAAGATATAAAAGGTGTATACTGTGACCTAGTTCTTTGATATTCTAACTTGCTAATTCGCCATGGCATTTAGTGGCTTGAATAGGCCATT
>Ga0114951_10000769_pt1 | contig 43124 bp, 44 predicted proteins | sample AM7aDNAmetaG_FD_88677 | JGI IMG/M metagenome (GOLD analysis project Ga0114951, IMG submission 88677) | Freshwater microbial communities from Finland to study Microbial Dark Matter (Phase II) - AM7a DNA metaG | ecosystem: Environmental > Aquatic > Freshwater > Lake | place: Finland: Lake Alinen... | reverse complement strand
TACTGCAGCGACTATGCCGGTTACTTCCCCTCGTGGGCCGGTTCGGGCACGAATTTCACCTGGTGCAAGAACAGCGGGGGAGCCTGGACCTATGGCAACAATTGCTCCGGCGTGGCGCACAATGCCACGGACTATACCGATCTTCCGATGACCGCCAACAAGAACGATTTGGCAGTGGTTAACGTCTATTCGCCGGCCAACAGCAGTGTGCCAGCCGGCGAAAGTCCCACCGGCGGGGCCACTCGGTGGATCGATGCTCGCCTGGGCGGATATGCCGGGGGCGATCAGGGCTTTTCCTCGCGCTCCATCGGGCACGGCTTTCCGTGCAAGGACACGGTTGTGGCGGCGGATGCCTGGGGCGTCGTCAGCCATCACGTGTCGGTGCCCAAGACGCCCAAGGGAACCTTCAACTGTGCGCCGGACCAGTTGGGTTACCTGCTTGCGGGAGGTTACATAGGGGACGCGGGTGTGTACTACTGTCCCAGCGCATCGAGCATGCCAGGAGACGCGTCCTCCGGCGCGAGCGGCAGCACCGGTGGAGGCGGCACCGCTTCCGAGGACAGCTACCGGCCCGCCGCCAGCCTGCGCGACTGGCAGACCCTGGGTGGGCGCGACAAGAACGCCCTTCTCTACGGGTACTATGGGCCGGGCACGCCGTATACGGGCAAGACCAACTTCGTCTGCTACGAAGGAATATCGACGGAAGGGGCCGGCGTGGAGACGATGGTGCAGTCCACATACCACTATCGCAACACGCCTCTGGGTATTACGAACCCGTGGCATCGCTACCAGGACGGCGCTCGCAACGCGTACGCGCTGTCGGGAACCGTGCCGTACATCATCCCGCGCCTTGCCCAGCCGCTCTTCCCGACGCAGAAGATACTCGGCAGCCGCTCTCTTGTTGCGGACACCTTCAGCAAAGGGGGCAAGTATGACGCCACCGGCAAGGCCTACGTCGCCGGCACCGATGGCACACTGGTCGCAGGATTCGGCCTGCTGCACCACCGCGATGGGTACAACGTCCTTTATGGCGACTGGAGCGCCAAGTGGTTTGGCGACCCGCAGCAGAAGATCATCTGGCACTCCCAGGGCAATGCACTTGGAACCGTGGCGGGGAACTGGGTTGCCAGCATCCTGGCGGCCAACTACTACCCGTACTCAGCGTTCAATTGCAATAGCGTGAATGACGCCGGGTTCAGCCGGACGCAGCTTGCCATCTGGCACGATTTCGACATCTCCGCCGGCGTGGACGTCACCGCGCCGTAATTCGTTTGAATGCGCATGCCTATGCAAAACAAGGGAGCATGGCACGGTTCGTCATGCTCCCTTGTTCTTGACCACGGATGCCAACGGGTGTTCTCTGCGTGCGCGACTGTGCAGAGTATGACCATCCAGTGAGGAATGCGATGAGATCAGGGCCGATTCGGATTGGGATTGCGGGGGCGGGCTTTATGGGGCAGACCCACGCCACCTGCTACAAGATGATGCCGGGCACCCAGGTGGTGGGCATCTCCGATTAGAAAAGGACAGGAATAATGTACATGAAATCGTTGCGTTGCGCACTTGCGGCGGCGCTGGTGGCCGGAGGGACGGCGATGGTCTGCGGACAATCCCTCCTGGCGGCCACGGTGCATGTTTCCCCCTCGGGAAGTGACGCGAATCCCGGGACGCTGGAGCAGCCGGTGGTTACGGTTTCCAAGGCGCTGGGCCTTGTGTTGGGGAAGGAGGAGCCATGCGAGGTGATCCTTCACAAGGGCGTTTACCCCGGCGGGGTTACGGTGGGCCAGCAGCTTGAGCGAAACAAAGGGCCGCTGCCATTGCTGCTGATTACCGCCGCCAAGAACGCGGACGGGAGTTTCGAGGATGTGCTGTTCGACGGCGGGCGGAAGATTTCCGAATCCGAGCCGGTGGCGGGCAAGCCGGGAGTCTTCAAGGCGCCCGGCGCGTACGACCTGAACGTCACGAAGGTGAATATGTGGGAAGCGGACGCGCGCATCCGGTACACGCTGGTGGCCGACCTCACGTCGGTCCAACAATTCCCCGCGAGCTTCTGGTGCGACGGGAGTTCGCTGTTCGTTCATACTTCCGACGGACGCGCCCCCGCGACGCATGAGATTGGGATCACCGGTATCCACCGCGATGGGATCACGGTCTGGAGGCAGAACACAACCATCCGCGGCTTGCACTTTCGCAGTTTTCTGGTGTGGGGATGGTCCGCCGGCGTCACCTTGCGCGCGGCGAATTCCGCCGTGGAGGACTGCCAGGCCTGGAATTGCGAGAAAGGGTTCCAGTCGCTGGACGAGGGGGTGGCTGATATGCGGATCATCCGCTGCCGTAGCGACGACTGCTTCGTCGGCGCGTACCTGGGCAGCCACCGCGGCGTGGTGGAAGATTGCCGCTTCATCAAGATTCGCGACCGCTTCATGATCCGGGGGTATCCGCAGGAGGACTGCGGCATCAAGTTCTATTACCCCGGCTCCGAGGGGACGGCGCGGCGCAATCTCTGCGTCGGCTTCGACAACGGCATCTTCGTCAAGCGCAAGGTCAGCACGTTCACCTGTGAGAACAACACCTCCATCGACTGCGCCACCTACGGCATCGGAGGCAGCGGCTATATTCCGCAAAGCCTCTGGCGGCTTAACATCGTTGTCGGCTCCGTCTGGGTGTTCCCGATCCCCGAGAATCTCAATGCGGGAACCGTGATGGACTACAACTGCTATTGGCGCAACAGCGAGAAAGCGTCGTTTGAGACTTGCGTCGCCGCCATGCGCAAAGCCGGAACGGGGGAACACAATCTCGTGGCGAACCCGCGTTTTGCCGGGCCGGCGACGGGGGATTACCGGCTGCTTCCGGGCAGCCCGTGCCTGAAGATGGGGCCTGGCGGCGAGAATTGCGGGGCATTTGGCGTGGTGGGGCCGGACTTCAAGGACGTGGAGCCGCCGGTGGTGGCCGTCACCCTGGCCCCGCCGGCGAAACGCTCCGGGGGCGCGGGCGAACTCTATTTCGAGCGCGACCCGTGGATCGGCGGGGGACGCAACTTGGTGCGGGAACTCTCCGGCGATGAACACGCCGAAGAGTGGCTCACGAGTGAACCATTCCTGGGATTGATGATCGGCGCTGAAGATGCCGTCAGCAAACCGGCGCAGATGAAGCTGCGTGTCGGCAATGGCGAGTGGAGCAAGCCGGAGCCGTATGCCACGTGGAAGGAAGTTCCGTTCCCCGCCGGGGCGGCTCTGGCCTCCGTCAGCCTGTCGGTCTCGGATGCCGAAGGCAACTGGAGCGCGCCCAAGACGATCATGGCCAGGCTTCTCAACAAAAGGCCGGCGCTCAAGGGGAAGCCGGCCATTTACGCCAACAACTCTGGCGTGGTGATCGCCTTCGAGACCGACTCTGCCTGCCTGGCCAGGATCGAATACGGCCCGGACAGGAAATATGGCTCCGTGCTGGAGCAGCCCAAAGACGTGCAGCATTCCTGGATCTCCAGCGATGGCGGGGATTACGTGGCAACACGCTCGAACCCCCGCGTCACAAACCATCTGGTGCTGGTGACGCCGGCCGTCGTTACGGGCAAGACCTATCACTACCGGCTGGCGCTGGAAGATGAACTCGGCAACAAGAGCGTCACCGAGGATGCCACCTTCACCGTCGGCGGCGAGGGCAAGTCCTATTTCGTTTCCCCCCAGGGCGAAGACGCGGACGCGCCGCCGACGCGTGAGAAGCCCTGGCGGACGATCCAGTTCGCGGTGGACCGCGCTCTGCCGGGGGACCGGGTCATCCTGCTGCCGGGGTTCTACGCGGGCGAGACGAAGTTGACCCACGGCGGCATGAAAGATGCGCCGATCACCATCGAAAGCGACCAGCCCGATACGGTGATACTGGACGCCCGGCACGAGTCCCAGTCCTGCCTGCAATTGGAGAGGGCGCCCGAGATGGTGATCAAAGGGTTGGAGATTCGCTGGTTCGCGCACTCCGGGGTCTATGTGGTGGACTCCCCGAACGTATCGGTGCTGAACTGCCGGATTTGGAATGACTTCTGGGGCTCGGTCTGGCTGGAAGGCTACGGCATCTTCGCGCACCGTTCCCCCGGCATGACCGTGGACCATAACGTCATCTATGGGTTCGAGTTCGGGATACTCCTTGTGCAAAGCGCGCACTCGCGGGTCACTTTCAACACCATCCTCCAGAACTTGTACGGTGCCGTCGGCTACGCCTACTCTGTCGAGGGCACCGTCGCGCGGAACAACTCCTTCGCGTACAGCGGCAACGATCAGTACATCGTGCAGTACGGCGATCGCAAGGAGATGGCGACGTTTGACAGCGACTACAACAACATCGGCACCCGCATCGGGGAGAGTTATCGTCCGGGGGCCACGTATGACCAGGGGGCCGTGGGCGCGCCCGAGGAATTCGTCGCCAAGGACGCCTTCATCAACGCGCACCACAACTCCAAGGCGCTCCTGGCGGAGAACGGCAAACGCTACCAGAGCCTGAAGGCGTGGCAGGAGGCGACCGGCAAGGACAAGCACACGATCTTTGCCGACCCGACCTATGCGGACGCCGAGCACTTCGACTTCCGCCTCAAGCCGGGCAGTCCGAACATCGGGGCTGGGGAGAACGGCGCGACGATCGGCGCTCTGGGCGTGAAGGAGAACTGAACCTCCAGCAGGGGAGAATGAATGCAGGGAGAGTCTGTCTGTTCTTTGCCGTCGGGCAGTCATCCGAAGATTGGTTTGGCGCGTCATGTGTATCCGCAGGAGTTGCCGGAGAGCAGGCGACAAGGTGAGCGCGTCGGGTGTGGGTGTCGAAAAGGGCTTATCCACTAACTCGGAGGACAGGATGAAGACCACAGGACAGGTGACGGCGCTGGGCATGGCGATGACGATCGTGCGCGGAAGCTGCTGCATGGACAGGGCGGCGCGAGTGGCTGCGGGCCTCGTGCTGGTTCTGTACGCGGGGTTGCTGTTCATCTCAGGTGACGCGCAGGCGCGCGGGCAGACGACCAAGCCCGATGAACTGCGCGTGACGCGCACCGTGCGCCTGACGCACCCGGATTTCACTTATATCCCGTCGCACCTGTGCCTCATTCAGCCGTTCAGCCAGGATAGCAAGCGCATCCTGTTGTACAACGGCTCCACGGGCGTCACGGAATGGGGATTCCTGAGCGACCTGGCCGCCTGGGCAACCAAAGCGGAATTCCTGTGCGTCCGGCATGACTTGCCCAAGGCCCCTGACCAGTCCACCGTCCGCCTGCCCATCTGGAGCGTAATCCCCGGCGAGAACGCCATCCTGTACGGACTCAACGAAATCACCAACTACATCGTGAGGATTGACCTCGACGCGGGCACCTGCACGAATTGGATCCACCTTGATCCGAATGATTTCACCAAGGTCGGCGACCAGGAGTTCTCGTACGGGTTCTCGGACGGCGTCGTTACCGACGGCAAGAGGCTCATCGTCTGCGAATACACCGATGACCCGGCCAAGCACGTCTGCGAGGTGGATGTTACGAAACAGTCGGCTCCTCCGTACTACACTGTGCAGTCCTCCTACCCGGCGTACTGGTCTCCTCGGTGGAAGGATTATCCCTCGATTGGGCACGGCCACGGCTGCAACAGCCCGGATGGAACGATGTCGATGACCTCATGCCCGGGCTTGCCGTACGGGATGGGGTGGACCACATACCTCAATCGCGAAGACGGGTCGCTGACCGGCATCAGCGTGTCGCCGGCCGCCGCCGACCACGTCAGCTGGTTCTACCAGAACAACTACGCCATCTATGGCAGTAACATAGACAATAGCATCTTCCAGGCGTGGCCGGACGGGACCTACGTGCAATTGCTGAACCTCCTGCTAAGTATGCCCTTTGACCCGAACGATCAGCGAACTCATGACCGCGGCGACTCCTGGCCGTTTCTCAGCCCCGACGGCAAGAGCATCCTGTACCATTCCGACAACGGCAACCCGGACGCCACGATTGGCGCATTTCTGGCCTTCGTGGAGAATGCCAACGGGGAAAACCCCGTGGGAGTCACCTACTTCCGGAGCAACCCGGTGGCGGTCTTCTCGGGCAATAACGCAACGCTCTCCTGGTCCACGGTCAACGCCACGGCCGTCAGCATAGATCAGGGCATCGGGACGGTCAGCGCGACCGGCACTTGCACCGTTTCGCCCGCCGCAACCACCACCTATACTCTCACAGCCACAGGCACGGGCGGGCCCGTCAGCGCCCAGGTCACCGTCGAGGTAGGCACCGACACCGACTCGCTGATCGTCAACGGCGGCATGGAAAGAGGGACCCTCGGCGTCTGTCCGGATAATTGGAGTCTCATCTCCGGTCCCTGTCTTCAGAGCGCCGCGGACCACGCCGACTTCAGCCGTGTGATGGAGGTATGGAACGACCCGGCCGTTCCCCTGATGGCCAAGACGGCGCAGGCCTTGACGCCCGCCAACGCCGCCCTGGCGGCGGGTCATCAACTCACTTTGACGTATTGGATGAAGTCCCCCGGTCTGCCCGGGCACGCAACGAACTCGGCCATATACTCCTACCGGATCAACGGCGTATGGACCAATTGCACCGTACACATGGACTGCGACTACTCTCAGAACTTCATCCCCGGCTACTGGAAGAAGTACACCGTTAACTCCATTGTTATTCCGGGCAATATCAACCCGCAGACCGACCTTGTGTCCATAAGCATCAATCCCTTCAACGACTGGATAGGGAGCCAGAGCGCCTGCGTTTACCTCGACCGCGTGAAGTTGGTGGTGGACGACACGCCGCGGAGCGTGTCCATCGACTCATTCAGCGTCACCCCCAGCACGATCGGCCCGGGGGATGCATGCCTGATGACGTGGCGGATGAGCAATGCCACCTCCGCCGGCATAGACCACGGCATTGGCGCTGTGGACGCGAACAGCCTGTCTGCCGGCCAGCTCACCGCCGGCGGCGTCTTCCCGGGGCCCGCCACCGACACGACGTACACCTTGACCGCGCAGGGCCTCAACGGGCCGGTGACCGCCACTGCGTCGGTGACGATCCGCTGCAACTTGACGATGGCCGCCGACCCCGATGCGGGAGGAACTACTACACCCGCAAAGAACGGCACAACGTCCGTGCTGCCCAACACGGCCCAGAATATCAGCGCCACGGCCAACAGCGGTTACACCTTTGTCCGCTGGCACGCCGTTCCGGCCCGGTGCGCGACCTTCGGCAACATCAATCTGGCGTCAACTACCGTCAGCCTGACAGGCCACTGCACGGTCACTGCCGAGTTCATGGCTAACGGCAGCGAAAGCATCGTCTCCTTGACAACGGCGGCCAATCCCCCCTCCTGCGGCGTAGAAGTTCCCGCCGCCGGGACGTACAACGTCGTCAGCGGCACGCCCATAACGATCATGACGGGCCCCGCCGCCGACGACCACATGTTCGACGGCTGGACGGCCCACCCGGCGGGCAATGTGACCTTCGGCGACTGGCGTTTGCCGACAACCACGGCCACGCTGACCGGAAGCGCCACCGTGACGGCGCGGTACGCGCCGAACTATTTGTACAACGGCAGCCTGGAATATCCCGGGACCGGCTTCCCCGAGGGGTGGTGCGGCGGCGGCAACATCTTCTTCACCCAGGACCTCGATAGCGCGCATCTGAAGTACTCCTCCAAAGTCGTGGACAACGACACGCTCGCTGCCGGGAAGATCACGGAGACTCTGACCACCCGCCTGGATGAATTCCGGGGCAAGAGCGTTGTGCTCAGCGCGTGGGTCAAAGGGGATGGCGTGACCACCACCGGCGGGTACATGCAGGTCTATACCGATCTCGGGGCTCGAGGGAGTGACTTTGACACGCCGACCCCCACGACCTGGACACAGTTCCATACGTTGCCGCTCACGATCGGCGCCAACGACTCGACCCTGTACGTTCAGATCTACCCCGTCGGATATCCTGAAACCGGCACGGGCTGGATTGATGACGTCCGCCTGGTCGACGCCGACACCATATGCTCTCTGGCAGTGTCCGCCGCTCCGGCAGGCGCAGGGGAAGCGGATCCCGAAGGGACCGTATCTCTTGATAAGGCCGTGCCGTTCTCCCTCTGGTGCGCCCCTGCCGATGACGGCCACATGTTCGACGGCTGGACGACGACGGGCAATGTGACCCTGGCTGACGCGTGTGTGGAGGCGACCACCGCGACTCTAACGGGAGACGCCACCGCGACGGCCCAGTTCGCGTCAAACTATTTGTGCAACGGCAGCCTGGAGAACAACGGAAGCGGCACGCCCGACGGATGGATTAGTTCCGGCGGGAGCGTGGCCCTCACGAGAGACACCAACAGCAAACATCTGAAGTACTCCTGCAAGGTTGTGGACAACGACACCTCCGCTGCCGGGAAGCTCACCCAAATCCTGACCTCCCGCCTGTCGGAATTCCGGGGCAAGCAGGTTGTGCTCAGCGCGTGGATCAAGGGGGACGGGTCGACTAACAGCAACGGGGCCGTTCATGTCTACAGCGACCGCGGTGGACCGTGGGCCATGCTTCCCGCCACGAATCCCACGACCTGGACGCAGTACACGACAGCGCCCCTCGTGGTGACCGGCGAGGACGCCGCCCTGTACGTCCAGGTCTATCCCACCGGATATGCCGAGACCGGAGGCGGCTGGATCGATGATGTGCGGCTGACAGTCAGTGACGCCACGGTCAGTCTTACGATGGCTGCTTCTCCGGGAGGCGGCGGGACGACGAACCCCGCAGGGACAACGCCGCAGATTGCGAACACGCCGGTCTCCATCTCCGCCGCACCCAATGCCGGATATCAATTCCTCAATTGGTCGGCTTCTCCCGCCTGCAACGCCGGCTTCGGCAATGCCAATGCCGCATCCACGACCGTGACCTTGACGGGGGACTGTACGGTCACGGCCAATTTCAATGACGTGCCGGTCCCGGCCATCACCGCTCCCTCCGCGGGCCAGATGTACAACGCGCCGGTCACGCTGACCGAGACGGTGAGCAATACCATCGGTTCGATCAGCAAGGTGCAGTTCTTCGAGGGCGGCACGCAGATCGGGCCGGACCTGACGGCTTCTCCCTACACGTATAGCTGGGCCAATCCCGCGACAGGCAGTCATACGATCGTCGCCAAGGCGACCGATAGCTATAGCGCGGTGGGGACTTCCAGCAGCGTGACCTTCACTGTCAACGACGTGCCATCCGTCACCTTGGGCGTTACTCCCACTTCTCCGGCTACGGCCCCGGCCACGCTCAACCTGACCGCCACTGTGACCGACAGTATCGGCTGGCCCGGCCGGGTGGACTTCTACAACAACGGCATGCTCATCGGCTCCGACACGAACAGCGCCGGGGGCTGGACGTACAGTTGGGCGAACGCCGAAGCCAGCGGCACGAACGGCCTGAGCCTGACCGCCAAGGCCACCGACAGCTACAACGCCGCCGGCACGTCCAGCGCCGTGGCGTACACCGTCAACGACAGTACATACCTGAAGTGCTACTGGAAGTTCGACGAGAACACTGGAGGCACCGCAGGCGATTCTTCTGGCGCAGGCAATGCCGGCACAATCACCGGTGCGACCTGGCAGAGCGGCGCCAATGCCAAAGTGATCAACTGCCTCTCCTTCAACGGCAGCAGCAACTACGTGCAGAAGAGCAGCGGCAGCGGCCTCCCGGCGGCCAACGCCACGCAAACGGAGTGCTTCTGGTTCTATATCCCCACGAGCAATCCGACCGTCACGAAGACCGCGTTGGCCGTTTCGGGGACCAGTGTGGCCACGAAGATTGGCTTTATCAGCAGCGGCGGGATGAAGTTCGGCGTGTGGAAGTACAACAACACGGTACTGGTCTCCACTAGCACGCTGCCGGCCTATAACACGTGGCATTTCGTGGCCTACGTCAAGAACGGCAGCACGAACTACCTGTACATTGACAACAATGCGGCGATCACCTCCACGACCGCCACCGATGGCAGCACCAGCCGTACGGTGATCAATGCCGGCCGCACGGCCAGCGGCTCGGACTACTGGCCCGGCAAGCTGGATGAAATCCGGATCTATAGCCGAGCTCTATCGGCAACGGAGATCGGTGCGTTGTATAATGGCGGCAATCCGCGGCAGTAGGGCGAGTATGTCATGTTTGGCAACAGGGATCGCGCAGGCTGGGGCCCTGCGGCATCCGACACAAAGGAGGACGGCAATGGTGCGCATATGGGTCGCGATGTTGATGATGACGGCTGTTACGACGATGGCGGCTCCGGCGAACTGGAGCAATGCCGACTGGGCGTACCGGGCTCAAGTGTCGGCTTGTTCCCTGGAGCAGCGTGAGAACGCGATGGTGGAATGGGACGTGGATTTCGCCGACCTGTTGAATCGCGCCGGGGCGCAGGGAGCGTTCGACCCGAATTCCCCGCGGGTGATGCTCCTTCAGGACGGGCAGGAAAAAGAGGTGCCCTGCCGCTTCTTTGCCGAGAAGGACAGCCCGGCCAAGGGAACGCTCTGCTGGCTGCGCATGGGGACCATGCCGGCCAATGCCCTGGAAAGCTATAGCGTCTATTTTGACGCGGGCGCCGCGAAAGCGGCGAAAGCTTATCCGGAGCTGGCCCGCGCCAAGCCGGCCCTGGCGAAGAACCTGGCGGTCAACGGCGCGCTGATTCTTGCCGACAAGGCCGATCCGGCCAAACCGGCGGGATGGACCTACTTCCTATCCGATGCCGACAAGACCCGGGGGGAGTGGGTCAAAGAAGGCACCGCCGACCCCTACTTCAAGCTGACCGATACGGTCGCAGAAGGCTCCATGGCGTGCGCCATCCAGCCCGGCGTTGCGGTCGAGCCGCTCAAGCGCTATGCCGCAAGCTGCTGGGTGAAGGCGGGGAAGGAGACCACGAACGGCTTTGTGATCCTGACGAACTGGTTCAGCGGTTCGGAGGGGCAGCCGGTCGCCAGCCCCGATGGCAACTACGGCAACTATAAGATGCAGGGAGCGCTGACGATCACCCCCAACGCCGAGACCCCCTGGACCTACAAGGCCTTCACGGCGATCAACTTCTATGATCCCAAGAGCAAGGACAATGGCCCAACTCCCGAGCAGAAGACCCTACCGGGCACGGCGCAGGTGCGGTTGGAAGTGGGGGCGATCTACGGCACCGCCGTCGCGTGCTTCTCGGACATTGCGTTCCGCGAGATGCCGGATGGAACCCCCATCGGCCTGCGCGTGACGGAGGTGCAGAAGAAGCCGTAGGTCCCGGCGGAAGGGACCTTCTGAATGTCCCTCTCGGCGTCCGGTAAGACGGGTGACCGGACCCCGTTGGATTTCCACGCACATGGAGGCGCCGCTGACAATCGTGTGGAAGAAATCGCTGAGTTGCGTATTTGTTCTGGCCCTGGTGCTCGGAGGCATCGGGATTAGCACGCACTCGCTTCTTGCGGCCACGGTGCATGTTTCCCCCTCGGGAGATGACGCGAACCCCGGGACGCCGGAGCAGCCGGTGGGGACGGTTTCCAAGGCGCTGGGCCTTGTGGCGGGGAAGGAAGAGCCGTGCGAGATCATCCTTCACAAGGGTGTCTATCCCGGCGGGGTCACGGTGGGCCGGCAGCTTGAGCGGAACAAAGGGCCGTTGCCGGCGTTGCTGATTACTGCCGCGGAGAATGCCGACGGAAGCTTCGAGGAGGTGGTATTTGACGGTGGGCGGACGATCTCCGAATCCGAGCCGGTGGCGGGCAAGCCGGGGGTCTTCAAGGCGCCTGGCGCGTATGACCTGAGCGTCACGAAGCTGAATATGTGGGAAGCGGACGCGCGCATCCGGTACACGCTGGCGGCCGACCGCGCGGCGGTCGAGCAGTTCCCGGCCAGCTTCTGGTGCGACGGGGGTTCGCTGTTCGTTCATACCTCCGACGGGCGCGCCCCCGCCGCGCACGAGATCGGCATCACCGGCATTCCTTGCGAGGGGATCATGGTCTGGCGGCAAAATACGACGGTGCGCGGCCTGCGCTTCCGCAACTTCCTGGCTTGGTGGTGGTCCGGCGGCGTCATATTGCGCGCGGCGAACTCCGCTGTCGAGGATTGTCAGGCCTGGAATTGCGATAAGGGGTTCGAGGCGCTGGACGAGGGGGTGGCCGGTATGCGGATCATCCGCTGCCGTAGCGACGACTGCTTCGTCGGCGCGTATCTGAGCGGCAGCGGCATGGTGGAAGATTGCCGCTTCATCAAGGTCCGCGACCGCTTCATGATCCGGCGGTATCCGCAGGAGGACTGCGGCATCAAGTTCTGCCACCCCGGCCTCGATGGGGCGGCGCGGCGCAATCTCTGCGCCGGCTTCGCCAACGGCATCTTCGTCATGCGCAAGGCCAGCGCGTTCACCTGTGAGAACAACAGCTGCATCGATTGCGCCGCCTGCGGCATCGGCGGCAACGGCTATATTCCGCAAAGCGTCTGGCGGCTTAACATCGTCGCCGGCTCCACCTGGCCGGTTCCGTCGCCCGAGAATCTCACCGCGGGGACCGTGATGGACTACAACTGCTATTGGCGCAACCGCGAGAAAGCGTCGTTTGCTGCCTGCGTCGCCGGCATGCGCAAAGCCGCCACGGGGGAACACAATCTTGTGGCGGACCCGCGCTTTGCCGGGCCGGCGACGGGGGACTACCGGCTGCTTCCAGAGAGTCCCTGCCTGAAGATAGGGCCTGGTGGCGAGAACTGTGGCGCGTTCGGCGCGGTGGGGCCGGACTTCAAGGATGTCGAGCCGCCGGTCGTGGCTGTTACCTTGGCGCCGCCTGCAAAACGCGCGGGGGGCGCGGGCGAACTCTACTTCGAGCGCGACCCGTGGATCGGTGGGGGACGCAATCTGGTGCGGGAACTCTCCGGCGACGAACACGCCGAGGAGTGGCTCACGAGTGAACCGTTTCTCGGATTGATGATCGGTGTTGAAGACGCCGTCAGCAAGCCCGTTGAGATGAAGCTGCGCATCGGCAACGGCGAATGGAGCAAGCCGGAACCCTATGCCGTTCGGAAGGAAATCGCCTTCCCCGCCGGCGCGGCCACGGCCTCGGTCAGCCTGACGGTCTCCGACGCCGCAGGCAACTGGAGCGCGCCCAGGACGGTCATGGCAAGGCTCCTCAATAAAGGCCCCGCGCTCAAGGGGAAGCCGGTCAGCTATGCCAACAACTCCGGCGTGGTGGTCGCCTTTGAGACGGACACTCCCTGTCTGGCCAGGATCGAATACGGCCCGGACAAGAAATACGGGCCCGTGCTGGAACAGCCCAAAGACGTGCATCACTCCTGGACCTCCAGCGATGGCGGGGATTACGTAGCGATACGTTCGAACCCCCGTGTCACGCACCATCTGGTGCTGCTGACGCCCGCCGTCGTTGCGGGCAAGACTTATCACTATCGGCTGGCGCTGGAAGACGAGCTCGGTAACAAGAGCGCCACTGCCGATGCCACCTTCACCGTCGGCGGCGAGGGCAAGTCTTATTTCGTTTCCCCCCAGGGCGAAGACACGGATACGCCGTCGACGCGGGAGAAGCCCTGGCGGACGATCCAGTTCGCCGTGGACCGCGCTCTGCCGGGAGACCGGGTCGTCCTGCTGCCGGGGGTCTATGCGGGCGAGACGAAGTTGACCCACGGCGGGGTGAAGGGCACGCCGATTAGCATCGAGGCCGATCGGGCGGGCACAGCGATCCTCGACGGGCGGCGTGAGGTCCAGTCTTGCCTGCAGTTGGAGAGGGCGCCCGAGGTGGCGATCAAAGGATTGGAGATCCGCTGGTTCGAGCACTCGGGCGTGTACGTGGTCGATTCCCCGAATGTGTCGGTGCTGAACTGCCGGATCTGGAATGACTTCTGGGGCGCGGTCTGGCTGGAAGGTTACGGCATCTTCGCGCATCGTTCCCCCGGCATGACCGTGGACCATAACGTCATCTACGGGTTCGAGTACGGGATATTCCTTGTGCAGAGCGCGCAGTCGCGGGTCACTTTCAACACCGTCCTTTACAACCTGTACAGCGCGGCCGGCTACGCCTACTCCGCCGAGGGCACCGTCTCCCGGAACAACTCCTTTGCGTACAGCGGCAACGACCAGTACATCGTCCAATATGCCGACCGAAAAGAGATGGCGACGTTTGACAGCGACTACAACAACATCGGCACTAACATTGAGGAGAGTTTTCGTCTGGGAGCCGCGTATGGCCAGGGGGCCGTGGGCGCGCCCGAGGAATTCGTCGTCAAGGACGCCTTCATCAACGCGCACCACAACTCCGCGGCTCTCGTTGCGGAGAACGGCAAGCGTTACCAGAGTCTGAAGGTCTGGCAGGCGGCGACCGGCCAGGACAAGCACACGATCTTTGCCGACCCGATGTACGCGGATGCCGAGCATTTCGACTTCCGCCTCAAGCCCGGCAGCCCGAACATCGGCGCGGGGGAGAATGGCGCGACGATTGGCGCGCTGGGGGTCAAGGCGCAGTGAGTATTGCGCGGCGATAGCGAATTACTCTTCCTGGCATTGCGGCGGGCGTGCCGTCCGAATAATCATCTGCGCATGTTTTCTGCACTGATGCGAAGCTGATGACTACGTGGTATCCTTGCACTCCTTCGGGACATTGCACATTGAGGAGGCAACGACGTGGACAAGGATACGAATACGGGTGTCAACTGGACTGGTTTGTCGGTGATCGCAACAGTGGTACGGCTGCTCTGCAATTAACTCGCGCTCCAGAGCGAATACCTGCGGGCCGAGAACAAGACGCTCAAGTCGAAGATCAAAGGCCGTGTCTGGTTCACGGGTGACGAACGCCGATCTTTGGTGGCTGCCGCGTCTGCCATAGGGTCGGAAGCTGACGCCGCAAGTGGCGAGCATCGTCAGGCCGGAAACGATTCTGGCTTGGCAGCGCTTGAAGCTTGACATCAAACTCTTCAAGGGCCGCATTGCCGACATCTTGCGGCGCAACAGTCTGGCCTGCGTGGCGTTCATTGCGTGCGTCAAGCGCGCCCTGCCACCAGGTGGCCTGGGTCTATGCGGATATCAGGGCGGACGATCCGGTGTGGTCCGCGTCGCATCAACGACGACGGATGCGTTGAACGCTGTCCAACATCGGGACTTCTTCTCAACGTGTGCGGAATTGGTGGTAATGACTCGACGAGTGAGCCCTAGGCGTCTTCGTGACAGACTGATCCTGTTGCAGCGCGACCACGAGGCGATACCTTGTGGCGAACGCCGCGCGTTGGCGCTGGAGTTGGTTCACCTGCTGGCTGAGGATTGTCATCCCCCCGTGGCCGGGGCGCTGGTCCAAATTCTGACACGCGATCCGTCCCCCACCGTGCGCCGCGCGGTAGTCAACCTCCTACCCTTGCTGCCTCAACAGGAATTCCACCAACTCGCTCTCCAACTCCTGGGCGATGAGAGTCCGCGGGTGCGTGGGGCCGTCCAGCGTCTCGTTGACCGACAGTGCCAGAGGCTCTGTCAGTCGCTTGGACGTCAGGACGCGCGCGACCACAATGGCATGGGAAGGCCCAACGTGCCGCAGGGCCCAGACCCGATACAGATCGTGGTGCCCGCCGACAGCCAACTCGACGTATGGATGGGTGCCGTCGTGCGTGACGTGCGGCACATCCTGAGCCCGCTGGAAAAGGGGATCGCCGGGGCTCTTCTGCATGCAGGGAAAGAGCCTCACGGGCGTCAGCTCCTGGGGGCGCAACTGGCCAAGGTGGGAAGGAAGCTCGCGTACTTGCAAAGATTCGTCAGCGGCTTGAGCGATAGCATGTCGGACCTCGATGGCGCTTTGACCGTGGTCAACCGTCGGCTTTTCAAACAGGGTTCTTCGTCGAAGGCCCATGCGCTGGAGGTAACATCCACTATGTCCGAAGACCCTCCCGCGCCCACGTCGACGAAGGCCCCCAGAATCCCCCGCCGTGGCCGTCCCGCTCACACCGACCCAGCTCATGACGCGAAAGTGCTGGCTGCGTGGAGGACGAAGAGTTACCAGACCTATTCCGAGTGCGGTCGAGCCATGCAACTCTCTCGCGAGGCAGTCGCGCGTGCTTTGGACCGGGCGAGAAAGCGTGAAAAAGCCATGCCGGAATAAATCGCCCGAAAAGGGCTGTCAAGGACAGCTATTTATTCCGACGCACATTTCCTTATGACGTAACTCCTTTCAGCACCTTCCACTATGAAACCCTACCGCCGGAATAAATCGTCGGAATAATTCAGCGCCGATGTTTATTCCGACGCGACCCATACAACTCGTCTTCGTTGATGCCCGATGGCGGCGTTTTCGAACTGTTGGTTCGGAGGAAGTAGCGCAGCGCGTGAGAAGACGCGCCTCAAGAGTAGCGGGTTGCACCGCCTTCAGCAGCGAAGGTGAGCCTTTGCAGCGTGGGTGGTCGCACGCTACACGGTGATGGCGTATGACGATGCCGCCGAATCGCCGCCGCAGATGGCTCTGTTGGACCGGACGTTGGGTGCATCGTAAATTCTTGCCGCGAAGGGCAGTCATGCCGAACCGCAACAACGTTACGCTGTCGTCTCTTCCGCCGGAAGGGCGCGGGCTGGTCGCACTCATGCAGTACATGAACTTTGGTCGGATCGAAGAACTGAAGGTCTTGAAAGGACTGCCCGTACTCAATCCCGTGCCGCGGCTGTTCAGGGAGATCAAGCTCGGCGGGGAGAACGGGCCCCACGCCAAAGGAGCGTTGGGAGAGTTCCTCGTCAGGGCCGAAGTCCGAGAACTCCTGGGAGTCCTGACGCAGATGGGCGAGGGGGTCATCCTGCTCATCGAGGTGCGATACGGACTGCCCGTGAAGATGGTTTATGAGGAGTGCGGGATGCCCCAACTGAATTACAACTGACGCTTCGCAAAGACGTTTCACCGACGCTAGATAACTGACTGGCCACACAGTGGAGGCAGTTGTGAGCGCCGCCGAAAGGCGAGCTCGCACTGCCTCCATTTGTTTTCCCGCCATCGGCCGGCGTCCACACGCCTCCCCAACAAGGAGGTTCTCATGGACACCCATCGCACACCGCAGACGCTGGACGCCTATGCCGAGAAACTCGTCTGTTGCACCGTGCGGCAACTGATCAATTGGGGGACATTCCCCGAGTCGGATCGCGAAGACCTTGAGCAGGAGCTCCGGCTCGCCATCCTCACGCGCCTGCCGCAGTTCGATCCCGGCAAGGCCAAGCTGACGACCTTCGTCGCGCGGGTTGTCGAAAACAGGGTCAAAGACCTGCTGCGACACCGGCAGGCGGAAATGCGGGCGGTCAGCCGGGAGGGACGCTCGCTGGGCGATGCGGTCGAGACGAATGATGGCGCCGAGCCCTTCGGAAATATGTTGACCGACGCGGACCGAACCCGACGATTCGGCCAATCTCCCCTTTCGGACGAGGAACGCGCCTGCCTCCTGGTTGACCTGTCGCGAGTCCTGGACACCCTTGCCGGGGAATTGCGGCAGCTTTGCGAAGAACTCAAGACCAGGACGGTCACACAGATCGCCGCAGAGCGGAAAGTCCAGCGGCTCACGGTTTACCAACGCGTCTGGAGGATACGCAAACTGTTCAGGAGGGCATCCCTCGGAGATTACTTGAAAAAGGGGTGATACACACCGGGCTTCCGATACGTAAGTAAGTAATAGGGACACTTCATGTCCTTCGTCCGGGTGGGATGGCGTAGCGCTGCCGGCCACGGCGCTCAGACTCCCCGCGCCCGCCCGGACGTTTTCGGTCATCGGTTCAGAAAGGAGAACACGGCTTGAAACTTATCGGACAGATTCACAGCGGGAAGCAGCCCGCCCCGCGCCGCATCATGCTGTACGGCACGCACGGCATCGGCAAATCCACCTGGGGCTCGATGGCGCCGAAATCCATCTTTGTCCAGACCGAGGATGGCCTGGGCGAGATCGCCTGCGACAAATTCCCCCTGGCGAAATCCTTCAGCCAGGCCATGCAGGGACTATCGGACCTGTACACCGAGGAACACCCGTACCGCACAATCGTTGTTGACTCGCTCGACTGGCTCGAACGGCTCATCTGGGAAGAGGTCTGCCGCCAGAAGACCGTCGAGAGCATCGAGGACATCGGCTATGCCAAGGGATACGCCTTCGCCATCACGCAATGGCGGGAGTTTCTGACCGGCCTGGAGGCGCTGCGCTCGGACCGGGGGATGACTATCATCCTCATCGCCCACGCCAAGATCGAGAAGTTCGAGAACCCCGAGACAGAGAATTACGACCGCTACGTTCCGGGCATCCACAAACTGGCCAGCCACATCGTCCAGGAGTGGTGCGACGAGGTGCTCTTTGCGACCTACCGCGTCCACGTCAAACAGACCAAGGAGGGCTTCGACAAGAAGTCCAACAAGGGCGTCGGCACGGGCGAGCGCATCATTCACACCGCCGAACGGCCGGCGCACGTGGCGAAGAACCGGCTGAACCTCCCCGAGGATCTCCCCCTGGACTGGAACGCCTATGCGCAGTTCCTGGGCGATGGGAGCGCAACGCCGTCGAATTAGTCCCCATTTCAATTCCATTCACTAGGAGAATATCGTGACGAACCTTAACGGCTTTGACGCGAACACCGTCGAACCGACGACCGAATTCGATCCCATCCCCGCGGCGAAGTACCTGGCCGTCATCACCGGAAGCGAAATGAAGCCGACGAAGACCGGCAAGGGGAGTTTCCTCGAGCTTCAGTTCCAGATCATCGAGGGCCCATGCGCCAACCGCTGCATCTGGGCGCGCCTGAACCTGGACAACCCCAACCCCACCGCGGTCCAGATCGCGCGTGGCCAGCTCTCGGCGCTCTGCCGCGCTGTGGGGGTCATGACGCCGAAGGACTCCTGTGAGCTGCACAACCTCCCGCTCGTGATCGACGTGAAGTGCAAGAAGAGGACGGACAACGACGAAATCACGAACGAGATCAAGGGATTCTCAAAGAAGGAATCGCCGACCGCTCCGGCTCGTCCAGCAGCCGCCTCAACCCCGCCCTGGGCGAGACGGTGAGCGACGCGAGCGCCGTGATCGAACTGGCACTGCCGTACCCGCCGAGCCTGAATCACTATTACCGCATCTGGAGGGGCCGCACGCTGATCAGCCGTGAGGGGCGCGCCTACCGCGAGGCGGTTTGCGCGCTCTTGGCCCGGCGCGGCGTGCGGCCCATGCTCGGTCCGCTGGCCATGGCCGTCGAAGCCTATCCCCCGGACAAGCGGCGTCGGGACCTGGACAACCTGCAAAAGAGCCTGTGGGATTCGCTGCAGCATGCCGGAGCGTATGGGGATGACGGCCAGATTGACCTGCACCTCACACGCCGGCATGCGCCGGTCCAGGGCGGTGCGGTCGTGGTCCGAATCGAGGCGCTGCCGCTGCACTGCTGCCCACTGTGCGGCCACAGCCTTACTTAAGAGACATTCGGGGAATCGTGGGATGGAAAGACGCCTGACGCTTGGCAGCCTGTTCCGCGGCATCGGCGGATTCGACCGGGGCTTCGAGGACGCCGGACGACGCATCGTGAAGGCGCTGCGCCGGGAGGAGACCCCGGATTGACGCAGCCGATCTTCTCACCTCCCAAGGCTCCAGCGCTCGTCCTTCGTCCCTATCAGCAGGAAGCCGTCGACGCCGTCTATCGGCACCTGAGGGAACGGGACGACAACCCCTGCATCGTGATCCCGACAGCTGGGGGAAAAACTCCCATAGCAGCGACGATCTGCAAGGACGCGGTCGGTGCGTGGAAGGGGCGCGTCCTGATCCTGGCGCACGTCAAAGAGCTTCTGGAGCAGGCCGCAGAGAAGCTCGACCGCATCGCGCCTGATCTGCGCGTCGGCATCCATTCCGCCGGACTGCGCCGGCGCGATACGGAGCACCCCGTCATCATCGCCGGAATCCAGAGCGTCTACAGACGGGCCTGCGACCTGGGGCCGTTCGATCTCGTGCTGGTGGATGAAGCTCACATGATTGCGCCGGAGGGTGACGGGATGTACCGGCAGTTCCTGGCGGACATGAAAGTGATCAACCCCCGCATGCGTGTCATCGGGCTGACGGCCACGCCGTTCCGGATGAAGTCGGGGATGATCTGCGCGCCGGAGAACTTCCTCAACTCCATCTGCTATGAGGTCGGTGTCCGGGAGCTCATCCGCGACGGCTACCTCTGCAGGCTGATCACGAAATCCGGCTGCCAGAAGCCCGATACGTCGGAATTGCGCCTGCGGGCCGGAGAGTTCGTCGCCAGCGAGACGGAAGCGTTGATGGACCAGGACGCCTTGGTGGAGTCCGCTTGCGCGGAGATCGCCGAATACACCAGGGACCGCAACTCATGCCTTGTATTCGTCAGCGGCGTGAAACACGGCCAGCACGTAACCGACGTCCTGCACCGCAGGACCGGCGTCGAGGTGGGTGAGGTGTATGGAAACACGCTCGCCTTTGAGCGTACTCGGATGCTCGACGATTTCCGCAGCGGGAAGCTGAAGTACCTCGTCAACGTCAACGTGCTCACCACGGGCTTCGACGCCCCCAACATCGACTGCGTCGCCATGCTTCGGCCCACCATGTCGCCTGGGCTTTTCTGTCAGTGCTGCGGGAGGGGATTCCGCCTCCACCCCGGCAAGGAGAACTGTCTCATCCTGGACTTCGGGGGCAACGTCCTTCGCCACGGGCCTGTGGATCAGGTCATGGCGAAAACCTCGCGCGGCGGCAACGGCCCGACGCCGGTGAAAGAATGCCCGGAGTGCCATTCCGTCATCGCCGCCGGCTATGCCAACTGCCCGGATTGCGGGCACGAATTTCCACCGCCGGAGAAGAAGAAACATGAGGCGGAGGCGACCACCGCAGGCGTCCTGTCGGGTGAAGTGACGATGACGGAGTACCCGGTCGAGGCGGTGCTCTACGGCGTCCATGCCAAGCGTGGCGCGCCGGCGGACCATCCCCGGACGTTGCGCGTGGACTACCAGGTGGGGCTGAACGACTTCATCTCGGAATGGGTCTGCCCGGAGCATACCGGCTTTGCGCGATGGAAGTTCGAGAAGTGGTGGAGAGCGCGTTCGGACGTGCCGCCGCCGGTCAGAGTTGAAGAGGCCGCGGCGCTGGCTCAGGAGGGTGCATTGGCCCCCGCGACGGCGATCACCGTCCGGCACGTTGCCGGCGAGAAACATGATCAGGTCGCCGGTTACGTCCTGGGCGGGAAACCGCGCATGGCGGGGTGGGACGAGGCGCCGATCCAGAAGCCTGCCGGCAACTCCCTGGGCGTGGCGGACGAGGAGATTCCGTTTTGACAGACAACGTCAACCACCCCAGCCACTACACCAGCCATCCCAGCGGCATCGAGTGCATTCAGGTAACCGAGTGCATGAACTTCTGCATCGGGAACGCCGTGAAATATTTATGGCGCGCTGGCCTCAAAGGTGACGCTCTGGAAGACCTGAGGAAAGCCCGCTGGTACGTCGACCGTGAAATCAAACGCCTCGAAACCGCCCAATCACGGGAGGCGCGGTGAACGAACTCCTCCAGGCCGCCCAATACTACCTGAGCCGGGGCTGGATGCCCGTCTACGTGCCGCCCGGGGTGAAGGGACCCAGCCGGCATGGCTGGGAGAAGCTGCGCCTGACCGAATCGGAGCTGCCCAGGCACTTCAACCGTCCCGGCAACATTGGGATCATCCTGGGGGATGCCAGCCACAACTTGGTGGACGTGGACCTGGACTGCCCTGAGGCGCTGGAACTGGCCGACCAATACCTCCCGGCCACCCCTGCGGTCACCGGGCGTCCGAGCGCGCCGCGGTCGCACCGCTGGTACGTCTCGGACGTGCCGGCGATAAAGCAGTTCCGGGACCCCAGGACCCGGGAGATGATCATCGAGTTACGCAGCAATGGCGGACAGACCCTTGTAGGCCCCAGCCGCCACGATGAGACCGGCGAACCCTACGACTGCCTTGACGGCGAACCCGCGCACGTGCCGGCGGACGTTCTGGCAGCGGCAGTCCAGGGCATCTATGAAGCAGTCGTTCGCCGCCGGTATGGCGACATTCCCCAGAAATGCTCATCCGCGCCGCCGACAACCCCGACCCACGTGGCGGACGCCGATTCCGTCGAGCGCCGCGCGCTGGCGTACCTCCAGGCCATGCCGGCGGCCGTCAGCGGCCAGGGGGGCCACAGCGCCACGTACTCGGCCGCCACGGTCCTGGTGCATGGCTTTGCTCTATCCACTGGTCAGGCGTTCAGCATGCTCCTGGCGCACTATAACCCCCGCTGCCAGCCGCCCTGGAAGGAGAAGGAACTGCGCCACAAGGTCGAGGACGCCGCGAAGAAGCCGCATGACAAACCCCTGGGCTGGTTGCGCGACCAGACCCCAGCCGCTGAACCGGCAGATGGCATGGACCTGTCAGGAATCATGGCAAAGGCTGTTCCACAAGATGAGCGCCCATTGGCCGCGCCTGAGGATCCCGGTCCTATTCCGGAGTCCATGCTGCGCGTCCCGGGCCTCGTCAGCGAGGTGATGGACTACACACTAGCGACGGCGCCTTATCCGAACGTCGCGATGGCGTTCTGCGGGGCGCTGGCGGTGCAGGCCTATCTGGCCGGGCGCAAGGTGCGCGACAGCGGCGACAACCGCACGAACCTCTATCTCCTGGGCCTGGCCTACTCAGCCGCCGGCAAGGACTGGCCGCGCAAGGTCAACACGCGCATCCTTCACGAGGTCGGTCTCGCCGACGGTCTGGGAGACCGCTTCGCCTCGGGCGAGGGTATCCAGGACGCGCTCTACGTGACGCCGTCAATGCTCTTTCAGACCGACGAGATCGACGGGATGCTCCAGTCGATCAACAAGGCCAAGGACGCGCGGCATGAAAACGTCATGGGGACGGTTCTGACGCTCTATTCCGCGAGCAACACGGTCTATCCCATGCGCCGAAAGGCGGGCAAGGAACCCCCCGGAGCCGTCGACCAGCCCTCGCTAGTGATCTTCGGCACGGCGATCCCCAACCATTACTACGAGTCGCTCTCCGAGCGGATGCTCACCAACGGCTTCTTCGCGCGCATGCTCATCGTCGAGAGCGGCCCCCGGCCCAAGGGACAGGAAGCGCGCGTCGAGGAGCTTCCGCAGCGCATCCTGGCCGCGGCCAAGTGGTGGGCGGACTTCCATCCCGGCACCGGCAACCTGGAGGACTGGCACCCGGTCCCGCGCGTCGTGGAACACACCGAAGAGGGGCGGGACCTGCTGGTCGAAGTGCGCGAAGAAGCGGACGCCGAGTATGCCAAAGCGGAACAGCGCAAGGATTCCGTCGGCACGACCGTTTGGGGGCGCGTGAACGAGCAGACGCGCAAGCTGGCGCTGATCCATGCCCTGAGCGAGAACCACGTGGAACCCGTCATCGGCCTGGCGGCCGTGCAATGGGCGCGGGCGTTCGTCATGCACCAGACGCGCCGGATGCTCTTCATGGCCCAGAACCACGTCGCCGACAACCCCTTCCACGCCGCGTGCCTCAAGCTCCAGGAGAAGCTGCGCGAAGCGCCCGGCCGCACCTTACAGCACAGCGTACTGCTGAAACGCATGAAACTGGACGCGAAGACCTTCGCAGAGCTGATCATGACGCTCGATCAGCAGGGGGACATCGAGATTCTCATGGCGCCGCGCGCCGGGACACCCAAACGACTCTACCGGCTGCGTGAAGTGTGAGGGTGAAAAGTGAAACGTGAGGCTGAAATCCGGGTCGCAGGGGGTGAAAGGAGAGAAACGAGGGTGAAAGGTGAAATGCGGTTTAACCTATATAGAATATATATATCTCTTCTCCTTTCTCTCCTTTCACCCCTATCCCCCCTCACGATTTTAAGTGTGCTTTTTTGTGTGTATACGCGAGGGGGGGTGAAAGGTGGAAACGTGGGCTGATGCCAGAGCTGCGGCGGGCCGTTCGGCAGGGCATACCCCCACGCGCGCACAGGGCGCGCGTGTTGAACCGTCAGGCAGGTTCCATCTTGAGGAACTCTTCCGGCGTCACAATGGGGATCGGTTCGTTGGGAAAGTGCCGCGCGTTCCTGGTGAGGATGAAGTCGGCCCCGGCATGGTGCGCGGAGAAGAACTGAATGCCGTCCTCAAAGTCCGAGAACTCCGAGTCAATCGCACGCTGGATGATCTGTTCGTCCAGAGCCACGACGTGAAATATGTCCCGCAGCAACTTCAGCCCGTCGTGGGCCGTCGGGCGGTTTGCGACGCGCCGCAGCACGTAGTGGACGTTGTTGAAGCTGATCGCGGAAATGTATCCGTCGAGCGTCCCATGTTCCACGCGGGACCAGACCTCCGACGCCGCGACGCAGTGAGGCTCGCGCCGGCCCAGCACGTCCAGGAGCACGTTCGTGTCAAGGAACACTTTCATTTCTTGAATCCATACTTCTCAAGCAGGGATTCTTCCAGAAGCTCCCGGTCCGACTTCCCCGGCGGCAGCTTCACCAGGCCGAGCGCCTGGCGCGTGAGCGGGCCGAGTTCAGCAGTGGACTTCGTTTCCGCGCGCTTGGACATCGCCAGGACCAGCCGGCTGAACATGGCCGAGATGCTCGTCTTGTTCTTGCGCGCCAGTTGCCGGGCCTTCCGGACCACTTTCTCGTCGGCGCTGAGCGTGAGTTTTACGGTTGCCATAGAGGCTCCTCCTATACGTATGCCAGCACTAATAGTATACGTATCGTCCGTTTCTTGTCAAGAGCCGGATCGCGTGGGCTGTTCGGCCCCCACGCTCGCACAGGCGCGTTCGGGGCGCAACGGGCGCGTCACTGCGGGCTCAGGCGCGTGTTTGGCAAAAGGACGCGACGTGCGCGCGCTGTGCGCGTCGTGGGCGACGCACCAAGTGCCGTATCTCCGAGCAAATCGCTTAGGTACTACCTTGTCATAAGTCCTTTCAAGGCATCGGGAAGCTGTAGCCAATGAGGAGTGTCTTTCTTTTACGTGTGCATGACCTTGTTTGGAGGAGACGAAGATGCAAATCGAGATGCGCAAAGTCAGTGAAATCAAGCCGTATGAGAAGAACCCGCGCCTGAACGATGGTGCCGTGGACGCGGTCGCGCGCAGCATTCAGGAGTTCGGATTCAGGCAGCCCATCGTGGTGGACGCCGACGGCGTCATCATCTGCGGCCACACCCGTTGGAAGGCAGCGCAGAAACTCGGCCTTGAAGAAGTGCCGGTCCACGTGGCCCGCGACATGGCGCCGGAGAAGGTCCGGGCGTACCGGATCGCTGACAACAAGCTGGCAGAGATGGCGACGTGGGACATGGACCTGCTGCCGATCGAATTGACGGAACTGCAGGGGATGGACGTGGATCTGTCGCTATTGGGATTCGATGCCGATGCCTTGGCGAAGATCCTTAACCCGGACGGGACGGACGGTCAGACCGACCCGGATTCCGTGCCCGAACCAGGGGACGCGGCGGTCTCCAAGACGGGCGAGATTTATCAATTGGGCAACCACCGGCTGATGTGCGGGGACTCCGGAAGTGTGGCCGACCTTGACCTGCTCCTGGGCGGGCAGCCGGTCCATTTGGCAAACACGGACCCGCCGTACAACGTCAAAGTGGAACCGCGCAGCAACAACGCCATCGCGGCGGGGTTGTCGTCGTTTGGTGAAAACGCTTCTGCCAAGCGCCGTCACCTTTTCAAGACGATGCGCGACCCGGAGCATGAGGAGGGCGCTCCAGGACTGCGTCACCACCAGGCATTTGACCTGGCGCGCGGCAAGAGCAAGGCCCACGCCACCACGAAGAAGATGCGGCCCAAGGATCGGCCCCTGGAGAACGACTTCGTCTCCGACGAGCAGTTCGACCGGCTCCTTGATGCGTGGTTCGGCAACATCGCCCGAGTGCTCCTGCCGGGGCGCGGGTTCTACATTTGGGGCGGCTATGCCAACCTCGGCAACTACCCGCCGTTCTTGAAGAAACATGGCCTTTACTTCAGCCAGGGGATCGTCTGGGACAAACTGCACCCGGTCCTCACCCGGAAAGATTTCATGGGCGCTTTTGAGATCTGCTTCTACGGGTGGAAGGAAGGGGCGGGCCACAAGTATTACGGCCCCAACAACGCCACGGACCTCTGGCACGTGAAGAAGGTCAACCCCGCCAGCATGATTCACCTGACCGAGAAGGCTGTGGAACTTGCCGTGCGCGCCATTCAATACTCGTCACTGATCGGCGAGAACGTCCTGGACCTCTTCGGCGGGTCGGGTTCGACCTTAATAGGCTGCGAGCAGACGGGCCGGCATGCGTTCTTGATGGAACTGGACACACTCTACTGCGACGTGATCCGCAAACGATGGGCCGAATTTGCTCATGGAGAAGGCTGCAATTGGCAAGAACTGACGCCGGTCTGTGGCGAGTCACAGGCCGTCGCCGCAGGGAGTGCCGAATGAACACCTGGCGCAAAGGGATAGCATCCTGGAAGTGCGGCGGCACATTGTACCTGAGCGTCCCGTTCACATGGCTGCTGCCGGAAGCGGAAGCGCTGGCCCTGCAGCACAAAGGCAAGGTCATCGCTGGGGGACCGGCGGTGGCCTTGATGGGTGCGCCGTGGGCGGACGAGACCCCGGTGGAATGCCCGTTCGACGTACTTGGGATGCACAACCCCTGTGCCACGTTCACGACGCGCGGCTGTCCCAACCGTTGTGCATTCTGCGCCGTGCCCCGGATCGAGGGAGAGTTCCGGGAGCTGCCGTCATGGAAGCCCGCACCGCTGGTCTGCGACAACAACCTCCTCGCGGCGAGCAAACGGCACTTTCGGCGGGTCATTAAGTCGCTGACGACATTTCCTGAAGTGGACTTCAATCAAGGATTGGACGCTCGGCTGTTCACCTGCTGGCACGCCGACCAGATCGCCCGGCTGCGGCGGGCCAAGGTGCGGTTCAGCCTGGACCACGTAGGCATGATCGGCGTGGTGGACGACGCCATTGCCACGGCGCGGGTGGCGGGGCTGAAACACTTCGGCGTGTATGTCCTGACTGGGTTCCAGGACACGCCGGAGGATGCATTCATGCGGTTGGAGCACGTCCGGTCGCTCGGCATCCGACCCAACCCGATGCGCTACCAGCCGTTGGACACGCTGGAGCGCGATTCCTACGTCGCCCCGGGCTGGACCGACTTCGAGTTGAAGCGGATGACACGCTACTACAGTCGGCTGCGCTGGCTGGAACACATTCCGTACGCGGACTATCAACCTTCTGATCAGCCGCTATTTGCCAGCCTGCGAGGCCCGGCAACAACGGAGGTGCAATGAACTCATTCCTGAGCAATCGAACGCAGGAAGGCAGCCGCGTCGCCCTTTCCGGCCCGTCCCGACGCGACGCGCAACGCGATGTCGACCAGGCCGTCTTCGTCCGCTTCCACCGACACGCCGTTCATCGCCAGGAAGATGATCGCGGCGGCCGCCCCCGTTCGCTTGTTGCCGTCGATGAACGGGTGGTTCTGGACGATGTGGTAGAGATAGGCGGCGGCCATCTCGAACAGATCCGTGTGCAGGAAATGACCGCCGAAGGATGCCTGCGGCATGGCAATGGCGGAATGAAGCATACCGGCATCCCGTATGCCCTCTTCTCCGCCGTACTGCTCAATCATGCTGCGATGAATCCGGAGGACGCGCTCGATGTCGAGAAACAAAGGAGCCATGGCTCACTCCGCCAGTTTCTTCAAGGCGCGTCCGAAACGCGTGTGGACCATCGCCAGCGCGTCCTTGAACTTCTTCTCTTCCCCGGGGTTTCGCACCGGGCTGAGGAGAAGCGACTGGCCGTCGGTCACGACCTCGAATGGGGTCTGCGGAGTGGCGTGGAGAAGCTCCAGGATCGGCTTGTCGATGACCAGAGCGTAACTGTTCCCGTGCTTGCACAGCGTCTTGCGCATGGCTCATTCCTCCAAGAAAGGTTCTACCATAGTATATACGATGATAGACCCGCTGGCAAGAGAGAACGCCCCCGCAACGGCGGGGGCGTCCAGAGGCAGATGGGCGTGATGAGGCTACTTGGACAGTTCAAAATATCCGCGCTGAACTTTCTTGAAGCGCGCCTGGCCCCCTTTCTTCTGAATTTCGCGCAGGATCGAGGCGTACAGCGTGGCCGCCGGCGTCAGGCCCTTCCCGAACTCATAGAGATGCGAACTGCGCATCTCGTTGATGATCTGCGGGCAGTTCATCGGGACCTTCATCTTCGTCAGGACGGCCACGGCGGCGTCCAGAAGGCCCGTCTTCTTGGAAGCGCGTTCCGCCGTCGTTTTGGTGGTCTTGGTCGTCGTGGACTTGGCGGCGGCCGTCGGAGCGATCTCAGCGCCCTTCGCGACTGGTTTGCCTGGGGCCGGGCTGAGGCGCGCCGGGTCGGCGATCTTGATGGTCTTGTTCGTCGCCACCGTCTTCAGGGTGATCGCCCCGACTGCCGGGGCCGAGACCGCCGTCACGCGCACGTCGTTGCGTCCGATCTTGCACAAGTACTCCTGCCCGATCTTGACTTCGCTCTTCTTCACGGCACACTCCTCCTCGTCATTGGGGTTCGCGGGGACCGAGCGCGCCGCCGCCGCTTCTGCGGCAGCCCTTCGAGCGCGCATGGCCATCTCGAACCGATCCGCCGGCAGCGTCGCAAAATACGCCGGCACGTTCAGCAGTGTTTCCACCAGCCTTCGCTCCTTTCAGTTGTTACGACCGTCTACCCACGCCACTACGTATGCTTTGTGCCTGGGGTTAACCGTGCGGTACTCGACTACGTCGCCCCGAGATGGCTGGTCGCCGTCGAGGGACACCACGTTGGAGAGCAGGATGCCGATGCCCGCGTTATGGTCGCCGTCGGCGATGAGCACCCAGACCCCCTCGCTCCCTCCCGCCGTGTCTCCAGGACGTTCGAAGAGCAACACCTTTACGATGCGGTCGAGGCCGAGGTTGTTCATGCGCTTCGCGATCTGCTTCTTCGTCATGTGCGGCCACACTTTCATCGTTCACCTGCCTTTCTTGGCGGGGATCAGTTGACGGACCTCGTAGTAGTGGAAGGGCCTGCCGGTCCTGGTATAGAAGCCCGTGATCTCCACGAGGTTCACCAGCGCGCCCTTGGCGCGCAACCGGCGCAGGCCGGTGAGGGCGTCCTTCTCGCTCTTCCTCTTCAGGACGGTCTTCACCCCGGAGTTGTCCGTTCTGCGCTGCCCATTCCTGACGGCGTTTGCTCTCATGACTTACTTCCTCCCCCGGCGCACTGCCGCCAGGCGCTTCTCGATAAACGCCTCGTCCTGCCGGGCGAGGAAGGCCAGCGTCTCGACAAGACCTTCACGAACGTGCGCCATCGAACCCACGTGCGCCCAGTTCACCCCGTCGTTCCGGGCATGCTCTGCGGCGTGCGTCACCTCCTCACGGAGAAGGTCAAGCAAGCCTTCGATGTCACCCCGGTTCCTCTGATATGCCTCGTTTGCCGTCCGCTTCGCCATCGTCGTTTCCTTTCGGTTGGTCCTTCAAGCGTCCAGCGCGATCGGCTGGCCCTGCTCGTCGCGGACGATGATGCCCTGTCGTTGCGCGAGGCGGATCGAGTCCTCGCTCATCATGTTGCCGAACCCCTCTTCCTCGACCGTGACGGCAACATCCGCCAGGGTGGTCACGTCCACCTTCTTCTCGGCGCTATTGAACGTCGTCTTCGTCCTGTAGTTGTACGGATCGGCGTAACGCGCATCCCTGAATGCCTGCGCCACTCGCTCGGCCGCTTCCGGACTCAGGTAGCGGCCCACGACGCTGGACATGTTGCTCTCGCCGGAGTTGTTGACCACAACCTTCCACGTCTTCACCCAGAGGCGTTCCTTCTTTGCCATAATCCTTCCCTTTCATTCAGGAACCGAAACCCAGACCTCGCGGCCGTCGCGCGTGACGTGCCGGTACGTCACCACCCAGTAGTTGCGCCCGGCCATGTCGGCCAGCGCGTCCATCGTCCTCGCCGTGGCGATCACCCCTTTGAGGGAGCGCATGGCGTAGAGGCTTCTCATCCGCGCCGATCCCCTGGCGATGGGCCTATAGATGCGCACCTCCAGGCCCAGGTATCCCCAAGGCTCCCTCTGGTACTTCCCATCCACGTGCAGGTAGTTCATCGCGGTTTCCTTTCAGAGGCATGCGGTCAGTGTGATCTTGCCCTGGCGCGCCATCGAGTGTTCGCCGTTGGTCGGATGCCAGCCGACGTAGGCATAACGGCGACCCACCTCAGCCAGCCTTCCGCCGCGAAGCGTCAGAAGGTTCTCGTCAACGTACACGGTCACGCGGCCATACCTGCGCGGGAGCCTCGCGCCCACCGGAAGGCTGTAGACCTTCCCATTCTTCCTGCGTTCCAGCCATCGTTTCTGCGCTGCGTTCATTGCGTTGTCCTTTCTGTAACATGCTGTCCAGCAATGCATTACACACATGAGGCCATGATTCCGCAGGAACATCCACTGAATTCCTGGAAATTCCGCATGCCCCATGCTTCGCAGTCATTGGGAGTTATGACTTCGGTGAAAGATTCCCTGAAAGGGGGCCTGCGTCCATGACCGAGAAACTGCAACCCACGTCCCTGAGCATGGAGCATGCGGCGCGGTTATTGAGCGCCGTCGGCGGCAGGACCGTCACGGCGGAGATGATCGCACGCGACACTGACAGCGGCGCGCCCGTTAATTCCGACGGCACGCTCAACCTGGTCCATTACGCCGCATGGCTGGCGAAAGCGCATGCCCATGGCAGTTGACCCCCGGCAACTCAGACCATCGGAACTGGTTCGCCTCCTCAACTCCACCCCGCTGGGCGCGGTGATTGGGGAGCCGCAACTGCGTCGCCACCGCATGGAGGCCGGATTCCGGATCGGGGATGGCAAGACGGTGGACCTGTTCCGGTACGTCGCCTGGCTGGTCTGGGAGCGGCACAGCCCCGCGCCGCAGAAAGCCGTGCGCGACTATGAGGCGATCAAGGAGGCCGCGCGGGCGCGCAGCGACGCGCTCTCCACAGCCGGCCGCGATATCGGTGAACTGCCTGAAGTCGTTGAGCCAGAGCGGAAGCAGAGGGCGTCGCGGGACTTCCGGTTCTTCTGCGAGCAGTATTTCCCGGAGACCTTTCACCTGGAGTGGTCGCCGGATCACCTGCGGGTCATCCACAAGATCGAACTGGCCGTCCTGCACGGCGGGCTGTTTGCGATGGCCATGCCGCGCGGGTCCGGCAAGACCAGCCTGTGCGAGACGGCGTGTCTCTGGGCGATCCTGTACGGGCACCGGGAATTCGTCTGCCTGATCGGGTCGGATGAGAAGTCGGCGCTGGAGATGCTGGAGAGCATCAAGATGGAGTTGGACTCCAACGACCTTCTTCTGTCCGACTTCCCTGAGGCCGTCTACCCCATTCAGAAGCTCGACGGCATCGCGCACCGCGCCAACGGGCAGCTCTACCAGGGGGAGCGCACGCACATCGGCTGGACGGCCAAGGAGGTCGTCCTGCCGACGATCCCCGGCAGCGCCGCGAGTGGTGCCATCATCCGCGTGGCGGGGATCACGGGCCGAATCCGCGGGATGAAGTACAAACGTCCCGATGGGCGTGGCGCGCGGCCGTCACTGGTCGTGATTGATGACCCGCAGACGGACGAGTCCGCGCGCTCACCATCCCAGTGCCAGAACCGCGAGGCGGTCCTCGCCGGTGCGGTCCTTGGCCTGGCGGGCCCGGGTCAGAAGATCGCGGGGGTCATGCCCTGCACGGTGATCTGCCGGCACGACATGGCCGATAACATCCTCGACCGCGACAAGCACCCGGACTGGCAGGGGGAGCGGACGAAGATGCTGTATTCGTTCCCCAGGAACGACCGGCTCTGGTCGGAGTATGAGCAGATACGGTCGGCTGAGCTGAAGGCGGAACACGGCCTGGCGAAGGCCACGGAATTCTACCGCGAGCACCAGGCGCAGATGGACGAGGGGGCCGCAGTCGCCTGGCTGGCCCGGTACAACCCGGACGAAGCCACCGCCATCCAGCATGCCATGAACCTGAAGTTTCAGGACGAGGCGGCGTTCTTCGCCGAGTACCAGAACGAGCCCATGGACACGGTGAACGAGGAAGGGGTTCTGACCGCCGATGAGATCGCTTCCAAGACCAACGGGATGGAGCGGGGCGTTCTGTCCATCGGTTGCACACACCTGACCGCGTTCATCGACGTGCAGCAGAAGCTGCTTTTCTGGGCCGTCGCGGCGTGGGATGAGGAGTTCACGGGGTTCGTGGTGGACTATGGGGCCTATCCGGAGCAGGGGAAGGGGTATTTCACCCTGCGCGACGCCCATCGGACGTTGGAGCGCATGGCACCGCGGGCGGGGATGGAGGGCGCGATCTACGCCGGGCTGGAATCGCTCACGGACCGCGTCCTCGGCAAGGAGTGGCGGCGCGACGACGGCGCGATGATGCGCGTCGAACGCTGCCTCATCGACGCCAACTGGGGCCAGAGTACGGACCTGGTGTATCAGTTCTGCAGGCAGAGTCCGTTCGCCCCGATCCTGCTGCCGAGTCACGGGAAGTATGTCGGCGCGTCGAGCGTTCCCTTCTCAGAGTACACCCGCAAGAAGGGCGAGCACGTCGGCCACAACTGGCGCATCCCCAGCGTGAAGGGGAAACGCGCCGTGCGCCACGTGGTCTATGACACCAACTATTGGAAGTCCTTCATCCACAGCCGGCTGTCGGTGCCGATGGGCGATCCCGGCTGCCTGTCCCTCTTCGGGCACAGCCCGGACACGCATCGCCTCTTCGCGGAGCACCTGGTCGCAGAATACAAGGTCCGCACCGAGGGGCGCGGCCGCGTGGTGGACGAATGGAAGATGAAGCCTAGCCAGATGGACAACCACTGGCTGGATGGCATTGTGGGGTGTGCCGTGGCGGCGTCGATTCAGGGAGTCTCACTGCCTGGCACGGAATCGCGGGAGATGAAGGTCCGGCAGCGGGTCAAGCTCTCTGAACTTCGGAAGGGCGGAAGACGTTAGGCCACTCGTAAGCGTCTTTCTAGCGGGACCGGCATTTGTAATCGTTTTTCTAGAGCCGTAACGGTTTTTCTTGCCGCAGGCCAGGATTGCGCGCAAGAGATGGCGGGGGCAATCGGGCTCTCGATCGGGGGGAGGCTTTCCAATGGCGCCCGGCCTTGACGACGGGTGGCGGTATGATAGAAACCTCAATACTTATGCACAAGTATATAGGATTCTATCATGGCCTCGAAGGCGCCACACATCTTGACGAGCCGCTTCAGGGGGTATGGCTGCCCCGGGCGCAGGAGAAAATCATACGCATGTGCAGTCCGACACCAACAGCAGCACCAGCAGCATGATGACCGCGTCCTACGACTTCTTCTTTCTCTCTTCATGCTGCTTGGCGTTTAGCGCCTTCCACTGAATAAGCGGATGGGTCTTGATACGTTCGACCATCGCCTTGTCGGACGTCAGGGTGGATGGCTCGATCTCCCCGTGGTCCAGGAGGCGGTCGAGGAACTCCCTCTCTCCCGCGGACAAGGGCAGCACGACGTCGAGCTTCCGCCGGCACTCCTCTTGAAGCTGCGCCGCCCATGCCTTCGGCTTGGCGGCCTTTGCGAGGAAGTCCTTCCGCACCACCGGCACGAGCTGGTTCTCGATCTCGCGAAGGTCAAATGCGACATCCTCGGGGCTGACCGTCCTCCAGTCCTTGCGGTTCATCGCGCCGTACAGGACAAACCCCAGCCGAAGCTTCCGAGCGTCCAGCTTCCCCTTCGTCAGGAGCAAGTGCGCGTCAAACAGGTCGCGGCTTGCGTGGCGCGCCAGCAGGGCGGCCAGCTTGCCCGCGGCCAGTTCATGGGCGTCCATGACGGGAATGCCTCTCGCGCTGTAAGAACCGATGGCGTGGGAATCTCGAACCGTCACGGGCCACAGGGGGACGCGGAACATGAAATTGAGGTCCAGTTCCAGATTGCCGCTTTCGCCGATCGCGCTGTCGTAGCGAAGCCGCCACTTGCCTCCGGCGTGGTCGCCCGGCTGCCGAGTGACGTTCAGCCCTTCGCGCGAACAGACCGCCCCTACCGCCTGCTCGACGAGGGGCCGTTCCGCATTCATCTCTTCCAGCCCCGCGGCCCCGACGTAGTTCAGGTCGACGTCGACGGACAACCGAGGCAGGTTGAACAGGAAGAGGTTGAGCGCCGTCCCGCCTTTCAGCGCCAGCCGCCCTTTGAGAAACGGGTGGGACTGGAATCCCTCCAGCAGGTTCAACAGGTGGATGACCTTCTCCAGGACCTCGGGCCGGAAGCCTGTGGCTTCAGCCTCCGCCAGCAACTTCTCGCGAGAGACTTTCACGATGGTTCCTCCCATGAACGCCCGGCCACGTACGCCGGCACGACAAGGTTCCATTCTTTCACCAGGCGTCCCGTCGTTCGTTCCCCGCGGTCGAGGTAATGAGGCTGTTTCGGACGACGCTGCTTGAGCGGCTGGAGATGCTCCTCCTTGACCATCAGCCTCTCGCGATGCTGGTCGAGGAAATACCCCACCTTGGCCGCCGTCGTCGCGTTCTTCAGGAGCAGCGCATATTCCACGACCTGGCCCAGGTCGAAGAACTCCACGGACTCCAAAGAGCGCCAGATTTCTTCCCATCCTCCGCCGAGGAGCGGCCTGTCCATCACGTCAACGAGCGAGCGCTCTAGGGTGGTCACGCGGACCGTCAGACCGGACCGGTCCAGCGTCATGACGCCGAATCCCTCTTTGTGTTTTCTGCGGAGCGCTAGGGGATGTCGGACACTCTCGAAATGATACGAGCGAAAGGTCGAAGGCCTCATCCTCCGGCTGGTCAGGCAGTAGAACCGCTCGAAGATGGAATGGGCTTTGCCGTGCGCCTCCAGCGCCGTGTGATAGGCCAGCACGGCGTCGTCGGTCATCTTCGCGGCCAACAGGTAGGGGTCCACAGGGCAGGTTTCCGGCGAAGCGCCTGCCGGGACCGAAAGATAGAGGCCCCGGCGGACTCGATCCAGGTGTCCCTTGCGCACGTGGTAGGCGAGCAGGGTCTCCCGCGTTCTGGCATTGCGGGAATGCGCCGACGCCAGACTGGCGCGAAGGTCGGCCTGGGTCAACACCGGCCGCCGCAGGAATAGTTGTTGAAGGCCCATGACTGGCTCACTTGACAAAAACGCACGTAACACACCATTAGATTACGTGTATCGCGCTTATATGTCAAGTAACAGCGCTTGTCAAAGCAAAATACTTGACATAGTATGCCAATACACTCAATGACATTACGTGTAGCGCGTTCTTATGTCAAGTGGCGACGTGTGCTCCCGTTAACCCACGCGCTGATCTGGAATGACCTCGGCGCGCGGCAGGAAGTCCCCTCAGGGCAAGAAGGTCTTCTCGCTCCTGACACCACGCTTCAAGACTTCCTGTTGCGCAGATTGAACAATCTGACCGTTCCTGGCTTTTCAAGAGAACACCTACCCTCGCCGTTACGTAAGTAAGAAATAGGGGACGCGAGTCCCGCACATTTCCCAGGCGGCGAGGATGGCACGTGGCGAAGGAACTGAACGACGCGACGATCCGTGAGAGTGCCGCCGGCCCGGCTGAAGTGTCCGGCGATTCCGGGGGCATGAAGCAGCACCCGCTTAAGGACCAGACCGAGGCGGATCGGTATCTGTGCTCCAAAGCCGCCACTCGCCGTCCCAATCGCGGTCTCAACATCTCCAAATTCAGTCCACCGGGGGCGGCCTGATGATCCAGTGGTTGAAAGCGAAGTTCTCGCCGGGCAAAGCGCGTGAAGCGCGCCGGATGCCGGGACGCGTCCGCGTAGTGCGGGGGCGGTACGACGCGGCCCAGACCACCGAGGACAACCGGCGGCACTGGGCGGCCGCCGACGCCTTGAGCGCCGATTCGGCCGCCAGCGCCGACGTGCGCCGGACGTTGCGCATGCGGGCGCGGTACGAAGTGGCCAACAACTCCTATGCGCGCGGGATCGTGTTGACGTTAGCCAACGACACCATCGGCACCGGCCCGCGCCTCCAGATGCTGACGGGTGACGACGCGATCAACAGCGAGGTTGAGCGGGAATTCGAGCTGTGGGCGCAGGAGGTTTCGCTGGCCGAGAAACTGCGCACCATGCGCATGGCGCGTGCGCAGGACGGCGAGTCGTTCGGCGTCCTGGTCAACAACCCCGACCTGGACCACCCCGTGAAACTGGACATGCGGCTGATCGAGGCGGACCAGGTCACCAGCCCGCTGACGGCGTCGCTGGACGATGACGAGGTCGACGGCATTCGGCTGGATTCCTACGGCAACCCCTTCTCCTACAGCATCCTTACGAGCCACCCGGGAGCGGACACCTGGCGTTTCTCGGATGAGTTCATCACCGTGCCTGCCTCGCACATGGTCCACGTCTTCCGGATGGACCGGCCCTGCCAGCACCGGGGCATCCCGGAGATCACTCCGGCGTTGCCGCTCTTCGCACAGTTGCGCCGGTTCACGCTGGCGGTGCTCTCGGCCGCCGAGGCGGCGGCTGATTTTGCCGGAATTCTTTACACCGACGCTCCCGCAAATGGCGAGGCGGACTCCGTCGAGCCGATGGACAGCATCCAGCTCGAACGCAACATGCTCCTGACCATGCCGGGTGGCTGGAAGATGAGCCAGGTCGAGCCGATGCAGCCGGCGACGACCTATGCGGAGTTCAAGAAGGAAATCCTGAACGAGATCGCCCGCTGCCTCAACATGCCCTACAACGTCGCCGCCGGAAATTCCTCGGGCTACAACTACGCCTCGGGGCGGCTCGACCACCAGACCTACTTCAAATCCATCCGCGTGGACCAGACGTTCATGGCGCTCAAGGTGCTGGACCGAATCCTGGCCGCTTGGCTCTGGGAGTACCTGCTCGACCGGGGGCTGGAATTGGACGTTTCGGCTCGGACCATGGGGCGCATTCTTCCCCCTCACCAATGGTTCTGGGACGGGATGGAGCACGTCGATCCGTTGAAGGAAGCCAAGGCGCAGGAGACCCGACTCAACAACCATACCACCACGCTGGCCCACGAACACGCGCGTCAGGGGAAGGACTGGGAGGCCGAACTGCGCCAGCGGGCGCGCGAGCAATCGCTGATGCGCGACCTCGGTCTCTCGACGGCCCTGGCGCTTCCGGCGCCCCCAATAACTGAACAGGACACCCCCGATGAATGACGAATTTCTCCTGATCGAAGCGGCCGCGGGCGACGCGCCGAAGGTCCGTGTCATGGGCCTGGCCTATTCCGGCGGCAAGATGAAGATCCCGGGCTGGAAGTTCCCGGTGGTGGTGGACTTCGCCGGCCTGGGGATTCCGGGGGCGGTCCCGCTCCTGACCAACCACGAGAACCGGACCGGCAGCCGCGTGGGGTTGGTCAAGGCGAACATCGAGCAGCACACCCTGGTCATCGAGGGGGAGATTCTCTCCTCCAGCGCCATGGCGCAGGGGATTGTCCAACAGGCCAAGGCGGGGGCGGACTGGCAGCTCTCCATCGGCGCGGATGTGGTCGAATCCGAACTCGTCCAGGGCCGGCTGATGGTGAACGGCCAGGTACAGAACGGTCCGTTCTATCACGTGAAGAAGTCCGTTCTCAGGGAAGTGTCCGTCGTGGCCGTCGGCGCCGACGACGGCACGCATCTTCGGTTGGCGGCGAGGTTCTTTTTGCATGGAGGTGAAGTGATGGAGTTCGAGAAGTGGCTGGAGTCGCACGAGATTGACGCGACGAAGTTGACCGCCGAACAGGCGGCCTTGCTCAAGTTGGCCTGGGAGAAGGGGGAGGAGCCCCCGGAGCTGGTCGTGAGCGCGCCGGCCCCTGAGCCGAAGCCGGACAAGCCGGGAAAGCCGGTGCAGGCCGCCGCTCCCAAGCCGGAAGAGGCGGGGGAGAGGAAGACCGTCACGGCGGCGGCAGCGCCAGCCGCGCCGCAACCGACGGCTGATGTGAGAGCGGAAGCGGAGAACGCCATCCGCGCCGAGCGTGACCGCGTGTCGGCCATTCAGGAGATCTGCGCGGGGGAGTTCCCCGCCATCGAACGCGACGCCGTCCGTCTGGGCTGGAGCCGCGAGGAGGCCGGGCAGAAGGTGCTCAAGGCCATGCGTGAGGGGCGTCCCCAGGCGGACATCCACCTCTCCGTCAGCCGGGAACGGGGGTTCGACCGCAAGACACTGGAGGCGGCGCTGTGCCTTCGCGCCGGGATCGCCGGCGAGGCGCTGGTCAAGGACTACGGCGAGCAGGTCGTCGACAGCGCCTGGCAGGACCGCGACCTGAGCATCCGCCAACTGCTGCTGGAATGCGCCCGGATGGAGGGGGTGACCGTGCCCCGGACGTTCGGGAATGACACCATCCGCGCGGCGTTCTCCACCCTGTCGCTGCCGGGCATCCTCAACAACGTCGCCAATAAGAAGCTCCTGAAGAGCTTCCAGGCCCAGCCGGTGATCGCCACGAAGCTCTGCTCCGAGGGGGAGCTCAACGACTTCAAGGAGTCCGAGCGCTATCGCCTGACCGACGTGGGGGACCTGGAACCCATCGCCCCCGACGGCGAGCTCAAACACGGCGCTCTCGCGCAGGACAAGGCGACCAACCAGCTCGGCACCTTCGGGAAGATCTTCAGCCTGACCCGGCAGATGATCTACAACGACGACCTGGGGGCGTTCCTGAAAGTCCCCGAGGGGATGGGCGCGCGTGCCGCGCGCAAGATCGACCAGCTCTTCTTCAAGCGCTTGCTGGCCAACCCAGGCAACCTCTTCTCCGAGGCGAACAAGAACTACAAGGAGGGCGCGGAGACGGCCCTCTCCGGCGACAGCCTGTCGCTGGCGGTGCAGTTCTTCATGGACCAGAAGGACGCCGACGGTCAGCCGATCAACGTCAGCGCAAAGTTCCTGCTGGTCTCCACGGCGCTGAAAATGACCGCCCGCGAACTGCTCAACAGCACCTTCTACTTCGCCGCCGGCGCGACGGACAAGCGGCGCATCCCCACGTACAACGCGCTGGCCGACGAGGACCTGGAGGTCGTGAGCAGCCCGTACCTCTCCAACTCCAACTACCCCGGCTTCTCGGCGAAGGCGTGGTACCTGTTCGCCGACCCGGCGGTGACCGACACGTTCGAGATCGGGTACCTCAAGGGGCGCAGGACGCCCACCGTCGAGCGCGGCGAGACGGACTTCGACACGCTGGGGATAAAGTTCCGGGTGTACTTCGACCTCGGCGTGCGGGAGCAGGATTACAGAGGGCTGTTCAAGGCGCGCGGTGAGTAATCGTTCCGGTGTCAGGGCGAGGCTAGGCGAGGCTCGGCAAGGCAAGGGGCATTTTTGACTGAAGGAGTGACGACATGACAGTGAAATACATTCAACGGGGCGACGCTGTCGATCACGTCCCGGAAGCCGATGTGGCAGCGGGCGCGGTGGTGGTCCTGGGCGATCTGGTTGCGGTATCCAAGTTGGACATTCCAGCCGGCAAGCTGGGCGCTCTGGCGGTGACCGGCGTGTTCGACTTCCCGAAGGCGACCGGTGAAGGGACGTCCATCACGGCAGGCGCCAGGCTGTACTGGGACGTGGCTGAGGGCGTTGCCAAGACAGACGCCGAAGCCGGCGCGAACAAGTACATCGGCAAGGCCGTGAAAGCGGCCGCCGCGACCGACGCCGTGGTGCGCGTGATCATCGACCACGCCATCCTCGGCGCGGCGGGTGCGACCGGCGCCGCCGGTCCCCAGGGCGTTGTCGGTCCGGAAGGCCCCGTGGGGCCGGAAGGCGACCCCGGCGAGCAGGGTGAAATCGGGCCGCAGGGTCCGGCTGGCCCGCAAGGTCCCGCCGGCACGGATGCCGAGATTACCCCGGGGGTTGCCGTCCCCGACCTCGATGACGACACCAACGGGGTGGTGGACGCACAGGGCGACATCATCGACGCCGCCGGCGCGGACTACACCGTCGCCGAACTGCGCGCGAATTTCGCCACGCTTGTGGCCGGCCACAACGCCCTCCTGGCATCGTTGCGCACGGCGGGGCTTCTGGCGGAGTAATCCCCGATGCCTGACCTGCTCGAACAGTCCCAGGAGTGGCTGACCTCCATGAACCGTCTTTACCGATCGCGCCGGGTCATCTATGCGCGCGGTGCGCTGGAGAAAGAAATCCCCGCGTCGGTCGGCAAGACGGTCTTCAAGGTGGAGACGGGCTATGGGCTGTTCGAGCGGGTCGAGGCGCGGGACTACCTGATCGAGGTGGCCGACTTGGCTCAGTTCGGCGAACCGGTGCGCGGCGACCGGGTGAAGGACGGGCTGAACGGCCAGGTGGAGATCTTCGAAGTCATGGCCCCCGGCGGCGAGGCGCACTTTCGCTACTCGGACTCGTACAGAAAAGTATTTCGCATCCACGTAAAGCACGTAGGGACACAGGAATCATGACCGGCGAAACCGAACAGTACAAGACGGTCTGTAAGAGCGAGTTTCAGTCCATGCACGGGAAGCTGGACAAACTCGATGAGGCGATCCGCGGCAATGGCAAGCCGGGCATCCAGATTCGCCTGGACCGGCTGGAGCGGTTCCAGCACGTCATATGGTTCCTGTGCGGGGCGGGGATCACGGCAGGGATCGCCGCCGCGTTCCGCTGGATCGGGGGCTGACATGCACACCACCGTTGCAGTAGCGCAGGCCGTGACGGATGCGCTGAACGGTCACACGTTCTCCATGCCATTCACGGCGCAACGCATGGCGCTGCCGCTGTTCACGCTGGAGGAAATGAAGACGCTGCACGTCACCGTCGTGCCGCGCGAGGTCGCCAGCAGCGTCCTCGACCGCTCCAGGGATGAGGAGGAGGTCAAGGTGGACGTGGCCGTGCAGAAGAAGGTCGCCTCCGCGGTCGTGAGTGAAGTGGACCCGCTGTTGGCGCTCGTTCAGGAGATTTCAGACTTCTTGAATCGCAGGGCCATGAACGCCGCGACGTGGAAGCGGACTGAAAGCAAACCGGTCTATGCGCCGGAGCATCTGCACGAGAAACAGCAGTTCACGAGCGTGTTGACGATTACGTACCGGGCGGTCAAACCGCCTGCCAATTCTTAGGAGACTCACCATGGGTGTCAAGACGGGGTTGGAGGCCAAGCTTTACTACAAAGCCGGGGGCGTAGCCGCCGAAGGGGCGTGGGCGGAGCTCACCGACATCAAGGACAACACCCTCAACCTCGAGAAGGGGGAGGCCGACGCCACCACGCGCGGCAACAGCGGCTGGAAGGCGACCGTCGGCACGCTGAAGTCCGGCAGCATCGAGTTCGAGATGGTGTGGGATCCGGAAGACGCGGGGGTGGCGGCGATCAGCGACGCCTATTTCGAAGGCACGGTGATCGGCCTGGCCATCCTCGACGGCGCCAAGGAGACCGGCACCGGTCTGGTCGCCGACTTCGCGATCACCAAGTTCTCCAGGAAGGAAGCGTTGGAGGACGTCCAAAGCTGCAGCGTTACCTGCAAACCCACCTATTCCGCCACGGCGCCGGTCTGGATGGAAGGGGGGCAGCCTCCGCTGGAAGAGCCGGAAGCGCCCGCCGGCGGCGGCGCATGAGCGTACAGCGCCTTTCAGGAGATGAGCTTGTGCTTGACGCCGAAATGTTTCGCCGATGCGGCGAACACCTTGTCGGCGGTCACGACAGCAAGACCATTGGAAAAGGCTATTGCCAGATGGAGCGCATCGAGTGTCCGCAAGGATGTGTGGAACGTGGCGAGCCAATCGCGCGCCAGCACATAGTCGCGCTGCTCAACGGCAATCATGTGGTAATGATTGCCGTCCACGTGAACCTTGAACTGCGACAGCACCTTGACCGCGTCCTCTTTCGTGAGTTCGTTCATGCGGACACGCCGTGCGACGGCGGAATGAAATTCGACCTCCGACAGGCCGCTGATCGCTATTGCGTCGAACCCGGAATAGAGCTTCTGGACCTTCTCGTTCATCGCTTCAGGGAGATAGAAGGCGACGATGACGCTGGTGTCGAGGTAGTGCATCAGTATCGCTCCTCGCGGCGCATCTCGATCACGGTTTCGCTCATCGGCTTGCCCTTGAGTTTGATGGATTTGCGGAATTCCGTCAGATCGGGGAACCGCTTGAGCGGCTTCCGTTCAATCGGTCCGATGCGGGCGGTCTCCTTGCCGCGGAGGGTGATGACCACGGATTCACCGCGTGCGGCCGCGCGCACCAAGGTGCCCAGACGTCTTCGCGCTTCTTTCAGATTGACGGGGCCCATGTGCTTTCCTCCATAAGGGTACATATGAAGTGTACCCTTTCGCCAAGTGCCCGTCAAGAGGAGAAATAGATGTGAACACTTTCACCGGCAACGCTGGTCGCACCTGGACGGTCGTTCTGAAAGGCGTCTTTGCGGTTCTCTGTAATGCTGGCCCGGCAATGGGCAAAGGAAGGGAGAAGATCTCATGAGCAACACGCAGGTCGCATTGGGTTTGGTCTGGTCGGTTCTCAACAGTCCCGCGGGGATCGCCGCGTTGGCCGGCGTCATCCTCTGGGTCCTCAACAAACTCTACGCCGCCAAGCCGACGTGGGCGAAGTACGAGGGGGCGATCATCTCGGCGGTGCGCTTCGCTGAGAAGGAGATTCCTGATAACACGCCCAGCACCGGGATGGCGCGGCTGGACCAGGCGCTGAAGTACGTGCTGGCGACGTTCGAGCAGGTCAACGGTCGGCGCGCGACGGATGCCGAGGCGGCTTCCCTCAAAGAGGGCATCCAGATCGTCCACAACAACCTCGATGTCCAAGGCGCTCTGGCCAAGCCTCCCGCGGAGGCTGCCCAGTGACCTTCTGGGTCGAACTGATCATCAGCGTCCTGCGCATCCTCTTCCCGGCTGTTATCACCGAGGCGACGCCGCGTCAGGAGGATGCGCGGCCGCAACCGGAACTGCGCCGTGGTTTGCAGAACCGCATCCGGCGCACGTGGGGGAACCCGGCAGTCCGGCTTCTGCCGCTCCTCCTGTGCGCCGGACTGCTCTGCGGATGTGCGCGCACGATCTACATCCCCCACGGCGAGCCGGTGCGCCTGCGCGAGACGGTGAAGGACGTGAAGGTCTGGGTCATGGGGGCGGATGGCCAGGCGGTCGCTGGGGTCATGGACCTGCCCGAGGGGTGGTATGCCCTGCCCGCAGAGGAGAACTGAATGAGCGGCAGCAGCACGAAAGTGGACTGGGGCAAGGTCCGGCAGGGCGTCAAGCGCGCCTTGCCGGAAGTC
>Ga0114951_10000767_pt1 | contig 43151 bp, 31 predicted proteins | sample AM7aDNAmetaG_FD_88677 | JGI IMG/M metagenome (GOLD analysis project Ga0114951, IMG submission 88677) | Freshwater microbial communities from Finland to study Microbial Dark Matter (Phase II) - AM7a DNA metaG | ecosystem: Environmental > Aquatic > Freshwater > Lake | place: Finland: Lake Alinen... | reverse complement strand
TTCTTTTTTGAATTTTCATATAGTAAAAATACAAAAAATTATCGGAAAATTATCGAAAAAACAATACTATATTATTAACATTCAAATGTTTATATCGTATTTTGCCTTGCAAAGTTCTCACTTTATCATAGAATTCCCTGTCCTTCTCTTTCCCTGTCATAGTTTTATTTTCCCCGTGTATCAGCGTCGAAAACCATATCATGTATTCTGAATGATGCCGGGCAGCTTTGTATATATTTCCCTGCCATTTACAGGGAGCATTCTTTTCCGAAATTCTGTATTTGTTACACTCTATCCATACCAGGCTGTCAAGCAGATGGTAATTCAGACTGGAAATATCAACCAGTGATGATCCTGATGAAGCTCTTTTCTTTTCTGACACTTCCTGCAATTCAGGGATATATGCAGGTATTCCGTGAGATTCTTCGATATGTACAGACGGTTTTTTGTAATAGCTGTAAAACTGAATATCAATCTTTTTATCGCTTACGTAAATATCGAAATCATTTGAAATGAGTGTTTGTGATTTTTGCATCTGGCTCTGCTGGGTAAAGGCCTGCAGCGAAACGAGAAAAATTGGTAACATGAAAAATTTCATATCGGGGCAGTTTATCATAAAACGCAGGATCGTTTTGTTTCGTATTAAACTATTCTTCGAAATCACATAAAAAAAGGGTGGGAAGACTTTCGCCCTCTCACCCTTATCTGTATCTCAGAATTTGAAATTTTAATAACGCTTTCTTGCTTTATAATGAGTATGCAGCAGGTCGTGTGATTTATGTCCTAGCGGCTGGCCAAGGAAATCCTTGTAAATCTGTGTCACTTCCGGGTTGAGGTGTGATTTGCGCAGAGGGAGTCCTTCATCTTCAGAATATATAGCTTCAGCACGTTTTTTCCGGATATCCATACTGGTAGGAATAGGTTGACCACCTCCACCAATACAGCCACTGGGGCAAGCCATAATTTCAATAAAATGGTAATTTGCCGTACCATCCTGAATAGCATCCATCACCTTCTTTGCATTGGCGAGGCCGTGGGCAATGGCTACTTTAAGTTCTACACCTTCGAGAAAACTCCATTCAGGTACACAACCTTCAATTTTCACTGAAGCTTCTTTAACACCTTCCATACCCCTGACAGGGATAATATTCAGGTTGGTAAAAGGAACTTCTCTTCCGGTAACTATTTCATAAGCAGTACGAATAGCTGCTTCCATAACGCCACCGGTGGCACCGAAAATAACGGCTGCGCCTGTAGAATCGCCCATGATGCTATCATAATGGCCATCCTCAAGTTTCATGAAATCAACGCCTGCCTGTTTGATCATCATGGCAAGCTCGCGGGTGGTTAACACATAATCCACATCTTTATAACCACTGTCGCGCATCTCGGGGCGGTTGCACTCGAATTTCTTTGCAGTACAGGGCATAATAGAAACTGAGATCATATTTTTAGGATCGAGACCCTTCTTGGTAGCATAATAGGTTTTAGCCAAAGCGCCAAACATCTGCTGAGGAGATTTGCAGGTAGAAAGGTTATCCAGTAATCCAGGGAACATATGCTCCTGGAACTTTATCCAACCCGGTGAACAGGATGTCATCATGGGTAAAGCCACTTTTTCGCCGTCAACGATGGCTTTTTTCAACCTGGTAAGTAACTCTGTACCTTCTTCCATAATGGTCAGGTCGGCTGTGAAGTCTGTATCCAGAACTGAATCAAAACCAATTGCCTTCAATGCTGCAACCATTTTTCCGGTAACTCTTTCACCCGGATCAAAGCCCAGATCTTCACCTACGGCAACTCTTACTGCAGGGGCAGTCTGAACAACGACATGCTTTAATGGATCATTAATGGCATTCCAAACATCTTCTATATAAGTACGTTCCGTTAAGGCGCCTGTCGGGCAACGGTTGATACACTGTCCACAGTTGGTACAGACTACATCGTTCAAAGGTTTATTAAGGAAAGTGGAGATGCGCATGTGATCCCCCTTGTTTATTACCGTAAGGGCTGAAACAGCCTGTAATTCCTCACAGGTTCTTACACAACGCTGGCAGCGGATACATTTGCTGTCATCTTTTGAAATGGAAGGTGAAGAAATATCAACCGTGCAGTTCTTTGATTTTATTAAATCCAGAAAAACATGGTCACCAACCCTGTATTCAGAAGCCAGGTGCTGAAGCTCGCAATGGCCGTTTTTAAAACATTTTGTACAATCAGAATTATGTTCTGAAAGCAGCATTTCGATAATGTGCTTCCTTGAAGTCCTTACTTTTTCGCTGTTGGTAAATACTTCCATCCCTTCAGCAACAGGAGTTGCACAGGAGGCTGATAATAACCTGGCGCCTTTGATCTCAACCACGCAAACCCTGCAATTTCCACACACTTTCAGGTCAGGGTGATTACACAAAGTAGGGATATTGTAATTCAGTTTTTTTGCAGCTTCGAGTATGGTTGTCCCTTCGGGTACCGATACCGGCTTTTCATTTATTTTTAAATTAACCGTGTAATTGCTCATATCGTAATTTATTATATAAAGGTTGATACTATGTTAATAAATGATCTCTTCGCGGAAGTTATCCACAATAGAATTAAAAGGATTAGCAACAGACTGACCCAGACCGCATTTAGCTGCAATTTTCATTGTACCTGCAAGTCTTTTCAGCTCTTCAAGATAGGCGGCCGGTTTTTCTTTTCTCTTCACCAGTTCAATCCCTTTCAGTAATTGCTGACATCCAACCCTGCACGGAGTACATTGGCCACATGATTCTTCGGTAAAAAATTCCAGGTAATCATGTAATACATTGTACATTGAACGGCTGCTGTTGAATACCATCATGGAACCACCTGTAGGAATTCCTTCGAAACCGATAATTGTATCTTTGAAAGCCTTACGGGGAACGCAATGGCCGGAGGCACCACCCACCTGAACAGCTTTGGTATCGCCATCGCCAAATTCTTCAACGAACTGTTCCAGTCCCATTCCCAGCTCCAGTTCATAGATACCGGAATTTGGAATATCACCGGATACAGAGAATACTTTCGAGCCTCTGGAGTCGGTTGTGCCCATAGCTTTAAATTTATCGGCGCCGATATGGAATATCATGGTTGTATAAACCAGCGTTTCAACATTGTTGATCACTGTCGGTTTTGAATTGTAACCGGCTACTGTGGGATAAGGAGGTTTGTTTCGTGGTTCTCCTCTTTTGCCTTCCATGGATTCAAAAAGGGCACTTTCTTCACCGCAGATATAAGCCCCGCTGCCTGAACGGATGTAAACTTTAAAATCTATTCCCTTGGCAGCAAGAGTCTGATTAAACTTTATCAGCTTTTCAAGAAGTGGTTTCAGAAGGAAGTTATATTCTCCCCTCAGATAAATAAATCCTTCTTTTGCTCCGATAGCATATCCGCAAATAGCCATTCCAGCGAAAACCTTGAAAGGAACTGTATCCAGGATCTCCCTGTCTTTAAATGTTCCCGGTTCACCTTCATCGGCATTGCAGATCACATATTTCACATCAGCATCCTGATTTTTGGTGAATTTCCATTTTAATCCTGTGGGGAAGCCGGCTCCACCTCTGCCCTTTAAACCTGAATCAATGATATCCAGAATAACATCATCCTGTGATTTTGCCAGGGCTTTTTCTATAATTTGATATGGATCAGGGGTTTTATCGAAAATTATATCAACTTTCTTTAAATTATGAGTTTCCATTTTAATCTTATTTTTAAGGTTAGTGTATATATTATGATTTTTTAGTGTATTCCTCGATAATTTCTATCGCTTGCTGCGGATCAACAGCGGGATACACGTCATCATTAACCAGCATTACGGGGCCTTTGTGACACCAGCCGAGGCAGTTTGCGGTTAACAGAGAGAATTTTTTATCGCTGGTAGTTTCACCGACTTTGATTCTCAGTGCTTCCTCCAATGCTGCAATAATTTCGTCTTTGCCTTTCATATGGCATACAATGGTCTTACATACGCGGACAATGTTTTTCCCGCGCGGAACGGTATCCAAAAAAGTATAAAATGAAGCTGTACCGTAAACTTCTGCAGTTGAAAGGTCAAGTTCTTTGGCAACAGACAACATGGACTCTTCAGAAAGATATCTTTCCTGCTGAACAATGCCCTGAAGAACGGGCATGAGGCTGTTCCTGGTCTTACCATGCACTTCAACCAGTTCCTTTACTAATAATTCTGTGTTTGACATTTTTAACCCTTTTATTTAGTTATTAATTTTATTGATTTACATTATAATTATGATTCTTCAAAATTAGAAATTCTTTTGTTAATTAATTAACATTAAATGCCTTTTTTACAAGAGATTAAAAATTTATAATCATTCTAAATAATTATGCATGCATAATAAATCAGGGTATATTACAGCATCTTATGACATCCGTCATCAGATTTTTGTAATTTTATTCCCTGAAAAAATTCTCCCGATGAGATATTTTTTAAAGCTTTCTTATAAAGGAACAAATTACCATGGTTGGCAGTTGCAAAAGAATGCCAATACTGTTCAGGCTGAGGTGGAAAATGCACTTTCGGTTCTGGCAGGCGTTCCAGTTAAAACCACCGGGGCAGGAAGAACTGATACCGGAGTGCATGCAAGGGTTTTCTTTGCCCATTTCGATTCAGCAGTTGGCTTTGAAGGTGAGGCGAAAGATAAAATGATCTACCGGATGAACAGCATTTTGCCACGAGATATTGTGATTCATGATCTGCTTCAGGTACATAGTAATGCCAATGCAAGGTTTGATGCCATCAGCAGAAGTTATCACTATTATATTAGCACAAAAAAGAATCCATTTTATGAAGGGCAGGTTTATTACTTCTATAACCTGCCTGACCTTGAACTTATGAATGAAGGGGCCAGGATTATTGAAAGCACATCTGATTTCACCTCTTTTTCAAAAACGGGCTCATCATCTAAAACAAATCATTGCAAGGTATTTGAAGCCAAATGGGAGACCAGCGGCGATCTGATTATTTTCAGGATCAAAGCCGACCGTTTTCTCAGGAACATGGTCAGAGCTATTGCAGGAACACTGATTGAAGCAGGTTTGAATAAATTTCCGTTAGATCATATTTATGATATAGTGAAAAGTAAAAACAGGAGCAACGCCGGTTATTCGCTCCCGGCCGAAGGGCTTTTTCTCGAGCAGATAGAATATCCGCCGGAAATATTCATCTGATATTTCGAAAGCAGACAGGTGACCACCATATCCGGCCATTCAAATATTGACTTCATCTCTGGATTACATTAACTTTGTATAAATTACAATCATTATGAATAATCTATTGCTTGAATACATGGAAGCCAGGGTGACAGAAAAGAGCGGCATTAAGCAACTCCATGGCCCAGTAATTACGATTTCAAGGGAAGCCGGTTGTTCTGCAGGTCTGATAGCCGGAAAACTGCAGCACTGCATTAATAATAAATTATCTGCAGCAAAAAATTCACACCTCTGGAGAACCATTAATCGCGAAGTTGTTGAGAAAGCAGCCAGGGAGTTGCACCTTGACCCGACAAAAATCAGTTATGTATTCAGGGCTGAAGCGAAAACTCTGATAGACGATGTTCTTGAAGCGCTTTCAACCAAATATTATAAAAGTGATATTTCTATCCGAAAAACTATTGTTGATGTCATCCGGTCGATGTCAGACGAAGGATATTCAATCATGGTCGGAAGAGGAGCAGTTGCCTTTACCAAAGGGAAAAAAGAATCGCTCAACGTGATGCTGCAGGCACCTATTGACTGGAGAATAGAAGTGATCAGAAAGAAGCATCTTGTTTCAGAGAGAGAGGCTGAAAATTATATTAAGCAAACGGATAAAGAAAGGGCATTGCTTTTAGAGCATTTTTACAAAAAAAAGACTGACCATACGATTTACGATGTTATATTCAATTGCGAATCATTCTCAGTTGATCAGATCGTCGAATCAATCTTCTATCTCGCTGACATGAAAGGAATATTGTCTGTTATTGAATAACCATTTTCTTTATGCTGTTTTTATTCCCTTTGCTGAATTTAATAAAATAAACACCCTGATCAATTCCTGAAATATCAACCAATTGCCTTTTCATGGCGGTAAATCCTTCTCTGAGGATGCTTCCGCAAATATCGTAAAGTTTATAACCAACATTTACATCAGGTGATTCAATATAGATAAATCCTGTAGCCGGATTGGGAAATACATTCACCGGTAACAGTTGTGAAAGATCATTAAAACCAACAGATTCAGTAACGGAAACCACCCAATTCTGCGATGTATGATCTTCAGCCGTTACGGTGTAAGCAAAAGGATTAGTAAAATTGTGTGTTGTTCCGCTTGCAGGATTAATTGTTGCGCCAGGTGAAACAGTAATCACAGGAGTAAGACTGGTAAGGCCGGTTCCATGAACAACAGAAATGGATACATAGTGTGTATTGGTATCAATGTTTGCCGGTGATTCCTGCTGCGGTAGTGAAAATGTAAGGATATTTTTACCGCTTCTAAGAACAGAAGCTTCGGTAAGGGTTATGATCCAGTTCTGTGGAGTGCCGTTCTGGGCTGTAACTGTATATGCCACGGGATTGGTAAAGTTCTGGGCTGTACCGCTGGCAGGATTAATTGTTGCCATAGGTGAAACTGTAATCACCGGAGTAAGACTGGTAAGCCCTGTACCATGAATAACCTGACCGGTGACAGTGTGGGAAGAGTTATCGATAACTGCCGGTAAAGTCAGCTGACTGAGTGTAAAAGTCAGAATGTCGTTTTGTGCACTAGGCTGGGCAGCAACACTAACATTGACCACCCATGGCTGTGTGATGCCGTTTTCTGCGGTCACAGTATAAGCAACGGGATTTGTAAAATTGAGCGAAACACCGCTGGCAGGGTTAATAGTGGCTCCAGGAGAAACAGTAATCGCCGGGATAAGACTGGAGCGGTCTGTTCCATAAACTACTGTGACAGAGACATAATGTGTATTTGTATCAATAGTAGCCGGTGATTCCTGCTGAGACAATGTAAAAGAGACAATGTTTTTACCGCTTCTTAAAGCCGAAGCTTCAGTAATGGTTACTATCCAGTTCTGCGGAGTACCGTCCTGTGCCGTCACCGTATAGGCAAAAGGGTTAGTAAAGTTATGTGCACTACCGCTGGCTGGATTTATCGTTGCGTTTGGTGACACTGTAATTGTCGGCGCAAGGTTTAACAGGCTTGTTCCGTGAGCGACCTGCCCTGTGACAGTATGAGTTACGTTGTTGATCACAGCTGTTGAAGTAAGCTGGCTTAGTGTAAAAGTCAGAATATCGTTTTCCGAGCTCAGCTGAGGAGCAACACTTACATTAACTACCCAGGGCTGAACGCTGCCGTTTTCTGCTGTAACATTGTAAGTAAAAGGGTTTGTAAAATTCTGAGGGGTATTGCTCAGCGGGTTAATGGTAGAATAAGCAGATGTTGTTATGGTAGGTGATAAGGATGTAATGTCAGTACCATGGGCAACCTGAATAAAAACCTGATGTAACGAAGGGTTGATGGTAGCCGGGGATGTTTGCTGGGCAAGATAGAAAGTGAGGATATCATTCTGCGTGCTGGGGACAGATATTACAGGAAACATAGCCATATCAATATTTACGCCATATGCAGCATAAAATGAATGCCAGGTATTGTCGTTCCATTGTTCCCACGCATTATACCTGTATGGAGTACTGCAACCTATGCTTTCACTGATGAGTCCCAGTTCAGTAACATTATTGACAAAAACCGGGAAAGTAAGGCTGACAAAGAACGTATCTGTAACATTGATGGCCGGCGAGAAATGAAAGACGTTCCTGAAATTTATCCCCTGATGAAAAGTATCGATAGCACTCATGGCAATACCGTTACTGGTGCCGAGCAGAGTACCCGGACCTTTGGAAGTCGGATCCCGCGCATATAATTTCGCATAGATAGTTCCATTTGTTCCTTTTCTGATCCCGAAGAAAGGAATCACGGCATTTACAGAAGCTGATCCCAGGAAAAACTTCTCCGCTTTTTCTTTGTCAAGCCATCCGTTCGTACCGCATATCCACCCACTGTCATGAGGAGCCTGATCAGCATAATACAGTTTAAGACTATCCAGACAGCTCCCACTGAAAGATGCCGGCATAATTGTATCTGTAACCGGTTTGGCAGAAATCGAATGATAAATATGTTTTTTAATCCGAAGCGCACTTGTAATGTGTCGGACCTGACCAAAGATCTGACTTACGGAAAGAAGACATAATAAGGCTAACAGGAAATAGTTCTTTTTCATGATGATATAAATTTCTTATAAAATTATAATTTAAATTTGAATTTGTCAAATATTATCCTTGATTGATGTTCATCCTGTTATAAAAAATGCTTAACCCGATAATGGCCGAAAGAATTTCATATCTATAAAAATATTAATTTTGCAGAACTAATTTAAAAGATCAGATGCCAAACGGGAAAGTAACTTTTTACAATGCCAGGAAAGGGTTCGGGTTTATATACGATGATGAAAAACAATGTGATATCTACTTTAACATTACCGGCATGATAGATAAGCTGAACGAAAGTGATACGGTTATTTTCGATATTACCGAAGATGAAAGGGGAAAAAAGGCGGTGAATATACGCAAAATTATTCTGTAAGATTTTTCCCTGAAATTTTTTCAATCAGGATTTCAATATCATCTTTATAAGGGTCATGAATAAAATGTGCCCGGTTGTAAAACTCCTCACGCAGTTTCAATTGCGTTTTTATATATTCATATAATTCTTTTTTATTTAAGCCGGCAATGAGTGGTCGTTTTTTCTTTGATCTTTTTAAACGCTCATAAATATGTTCCGTATTTATTTTTAAATAAACGGATATACCATGACGGTTGATCATCTCCATATTATTTTTATAACAAGGAGTGCCACCTCCGGTAGAAATAACAGCATTTTCCATTTTAAAAACATCTATCAGTACACCTTGTTCAATTACCCTGAAAACCTCTTCGCTGTATTTTTTAAAGAGTTGATTGATATTGACTTTGAATTTATGTTCAATCAGTATATCCATATCATAGAAATTGATTTGCAGACGTTTGGATAATTGCGACCCGAACGTTGTCTTACCACTTCCCATATAACCCAGAAGGAAAATGAGCATATTTTATTCTATGATTTTAAATTCCGTACGACGGTTCAGTTGTCTGCCTGTTTCAGTTTTATTATCCGAAACAGGTTGGGTGGAACCATATCCTTTGTATACAAGCTTAGCCGGATTGATGCCCTTTTGAGTGAGATAAGTAACGACTGCTTTAGCCCTGTTTTCCGACAACAGAAGGTTAGAAGCATCGCCACCAATATTATCTGTATGCCCTGAAATCTCCACTTTAACATTGGGTTTTATTTTTGCGATGGCATTGATCAGATCAACAAGGCGTGTCAGTTCAGTAGTAGATTCCGGACGTAGTGTTGCTTTACCGAAATCAAAAAAGATATTTCTGAGTATAATCTTACAACCAATGCACACATTGGTCAGCCAGATCTCTTTTTCTATAAGCTGAAATTCCGCAGTCTTCGGAAAGTCAATATTCTCCGAATAAAACATATAATCAGGTGCTTTTACAGCAATACCATAATTGGTACCTGAAGGCAGGGCCAGGAGGAATTTACCGGTTTTACTGTTTGCTTTAAAAGCAGAGATAAGCTCACCCTTCGAATTATCTGTAATTTCAATGTCAGCTTCTATCGGGTTTTTCGTGAAAGCATCGAGAACTACGCCTTTGAATACGGTCAGGTTCTTTGATTCTACGTCGACTGCAGATTCGATTTTCAGATCACGAACCGGTTTTGCAAAATTGGCAAGCAGCTGATCCTCCGTAACAACAATCTGAGGTTTTGGAGCACCGATAAAAGTAATACGGTATATATCGAAGTCACCTTTACCTCCTTTAACGCGGTTAGAAGTAACATAAGCATGCCGGCCATCTGCTGTCATCACAAAACTGGTTTCATCATATGGGGTATTGATCGGATATCCCATATTTACAGGTTTTGACCATATACCGGAGAGACGTTTTGACATGAAGATATCATAACCTCCCATAGATTCATGACCTTTAGAACTAAAATACATGGTCTCACCGTCGGGATGCATAAATACAAAACATTCATCTTCTTTGGTATTGATTTCTGAACCTATGGTCTGCATTGTCCCCCATAAATCTTTCAAAGGATGCATTTTGCCGCTAAAAAAAATATCTTTACCTCCCCTGTTGTTATAAGTCTGATCACTTACAAAATAGATTTTTATTCCTTCCGGAGAGAAGCAGGCAGCAGTTTCATTAAACTGAGTGCTTATCCTGCCATCACCAAGCTTGACCGGGGGAGACCATGAGTCGCCTTTCAGTTCAGAGATATAAATATCTGTATTGCCACCATTATCTTTCATTAACAGCATCTTCTGGCCATCAGGAGACAAAGCAAGGCATTCATCTTCACCGGGAGTATTAAAAGGTCCTTTCAGAAGCTCAGGATTGGTCCATGAACCATTTTTACGATAAGTTACATAAATATCAGAATCATAGTAACCATCTGCCAGTATTTTCCCACCAATGCTTCCCGGACGTTTCGAGTTAAAGATGACCATATCATCATCCGCTCCTATAACTGCACCAAATTCAGGGTATTCTGTATTGATTTCCGACATATTGTCGATCCATACTTTAGCCGGATTCGCATAACTGTTAACAGCTGTTTCGCATGCATTGACGGCCTCGTTATAAGTCTCTTTTACTTTTTCGAAATCCTTTTCCTTCAGCTTATTTTTGTAAATCAGATACTGCCCTTTTGCTTTACTGAATTGATCGCTTAACATATATGCCTGTCCCATATAAAAATAATATTCAGGGTTCTCATCAGGTGCCAGGCGTATTGCATTTTCAAAATAAGTAAACGCCTCTGTTTTTCTGTTTCCGTTCAGCAGACACTTCCCTATTTTAAAATTTAATTCGGCATTGTTGGGGTTGAAATTATTTGCTTTTTCAAAGAAAGCAAGGGCCTGAGTGAAACTAGTTCTGGGGTCTTTTTTTTGCCCCAGTGCAAGTTCACCTGCCTCAAACAGTTTATTGCCACTTTCCAGACTTTGCAATGCAACTTTGAATTCGTCTTTTCGGTTTTTAAAATTGGATGTTTTGAACTCTACGTTTTGGGCAGATGTAAATGAATACATCCCTGATAAAAAACTGATGAATAAAAGGGTGAATATATTTTTTTTCATTTCTTTCTTAAATATGGATAAGATTTGTGATTAATTACAGTTGGCATCTATGTATTTCTTTGCGCCATCAATTCCAAGATCGAGGGCTTTTTGCCAATCGGTGCATGCGCCCTTATCATCGCGGAGCATTTCCCTTGAAATGCCTCTGTTCATGTATGCATCACCACCATTAGGGTTGAGTTTGATGGCTTCGTCGAACAGTTTTAGGGCATCGCTGAATTTTTCCATTTTATGAAAACATATACCTTTATTAATGATTGCCGGCACATAAGAGCTATTGATCCGGATGGCATTATCGAAGTCACTCATGGCTTTGTCGGCCTGATCTTTTAACAGGTAAACGGTTCCTCTGTTATTATAGGCTATGAAATAGGAAGGATTGATTTCAACGGCCTTTGAGTAAGCTTCAATAGAAGGGGTGTACTGTTTCATCAGCTTGAGCAGGCTGCCGAGGTTATTATAAGCATAGTCTGCTTTCGGGTCAAAAAGTACGGCTTTATTCATGTCGTTGAGTGCTTCCTGAAACTTACCCAGCATCCGGTAGCAACTGGCACGGTCGTTATAAGCCTTGGCAAATTTATTACTCAGTTCCAGACATTTAGTAAGAGTTTTTGATGCTTCATCATATTTCCCCATCAGAAACTGGACTTCGCCTAATTCATGCAGCGGTTTATAGTCATTCGGAGATTTACGAATAAGCAGGTTATAATCCTCTGCTGCCTTGCTATAATTGCCTCCCAGTGTGGAAACTTCTGCTCTTTTAAAGTAACAACGGAGAATATCTTCATTTAATGCTATCAGTTTGGTATAATCATCATAGGCTTTTTCATATTCCTTGTTTTCGGTATAAGCAACAGCCCTGTTAATAAATGCCTTGACAAAATCAGGCTTGAGTTCAATAGCCTTTGTAAAACTGACTATGGATTTACTGAATTCCTTGCCTTCAAACTCTTTGATTCCATTGTTATAGCTGGTCTGAGCTTCAGCCAGATCTTTCGATTGCTGGTTAAGGCCTGCTATAGAGTCACGGTATCTTTTTTCCTGAGGAGTCATCGAAGAGTCAGCAGGGCTTACAACTTGTGCTGACGAAAAAATCGCAAGCAGAAAAAACAGTGAAAATAAAGGGATTTTCATGATTTGCCGGTTTTAAATAACGGGGCAAACTTAATAAATTTTGTTTTAAAAATATGAAAATATCTTTGCTATATATCAACATCGCTCATGCACTTTATTTAAAACCATGGGAATCACTTAAAATGATTATTACCATGGGCTTAACCTGTTTCCATTGGTTGTAAATTTTTATCATTTTAATTTAGCAATATTTTAGTAAATATATATTACATTTGTGTGAAAATAAGAATCCCCTATTCTTGTCATATCTTTTCTATGATACAAAAATACATCTGGTTTTCACTCAGGCATTTTAGGATTTTTACTGGCTCATTATTATTTTCGTTCATCCTGATTTCCGGTATTCAGGCTCAGGATTTGAACAACATAACCAAGCAAAAGCCTTTTACCATCAGTGGCAACCTGGCTGCTAATGGTTTATTTTACGGTGTTTCGGGAATAGAAGCCCGAAGCAAGCCGCTTTCTTACCTCTTTTCCGGAAATGCTACCATAGGATTCTATGGCGTACAAATCCCTTTATCTTTTGTTTTCAGTGAACAGGAACGTAATTTCAGGCAGCCTTTTAACCAGTTTGGCCTTAGCCCTAAATGGAAATGGATTACTCTACATATAGGTTACCGCAGCCTGAACTATTCGTCGTTTACCCTTTCCGGCCATAATATGCTGGGACTGGGAGTCGATTTGAATCCGGGCAATTTCAGGTTCAGCTTTATGTTCGGGAGGTTTCAGCGAGCTGTTTCAGGTAGTTCCAGCGGCACAGCGAACTCAACTCCTGCATATAAGCGAAGAGGGTTTGCAACAAAAATTGGCTACGGTACTAACAAGCGTTTCTTCGACCTGATATTCCTCAGAGTAAGCGACGACAGCACCTCATTAAGCAAGGATACAGCTTCACTAAGAAAAGATAAATCACTGACAAACCTCACACCGGCTGCTAATATGGTTATCGGCTACAATACTCATATTGAAATTATCCCAAAACTGATTTTTGAATCAGAAGCAGCATTCAGTGTTTATACAAACGATAGAACCGTGAAAGACACTTCCGATTTAAACGACGGTTTGCTGAAAGCCTGCGGGAAACTCTCCCAGGTGAACTCCTCGTCAAGAAAAAACACAGCCATCAGGGCCTCGCTGATGTATAAGGAGAAATTCTATTCTATAATGCTCCAGTACAAAAGGATATCACCAAATTACCAATCCATGGGAGCTTATTATATGTCGAATGATATGCAGCAAATTTCAATAGAGCCCAGTGTATTACTATTAAAAAACAAACTGAATATCAGGGCCAGTGCCGGTCTCCAGAATGACAACCTGAATAAAGCAAAAAATGCCACCACTTACAGGCTGGCAACTGCACTGAATATTTCCTACAACCCTTTTCAGTTCTTTGGTATTGATGCCAGTTATTCAAACTACTTTACCAGTCAGAAAGCCGGTAGCCAGGCATTGCTTGACTCCACAAAATATTATCAGGTAAATGAGAATATTTTAGTATCGCCCAGGTTTATCGTTGTCAATTCAAAAGCCACACATATTATTTCCCTGATCTACAACTTCATGCGGTTAAATGACATGAATACTTACACCGAAAATATTTCTGATTATTACACTCATAATGTTTCCGGGAATTATATATTGACTTTATTGCAATATAACGCTTCAGTAGCTGTTGGAATTAATTATACGACCATGAAAATGAGCACTTTTACCAATAATTTAATTGGCGGGAGCATCGGGTTGAGTAAAACTTTTTTAAAGAATAAGCTGAGTGTAAACGTTCCGTTATCCTTACAAAGAAACACCTTTAACAGCGCAGCGGGCTGGATTATGAATGCAGGAAGCACCATCAGTTACAGGCCTTTTAAAAGACATAGTTTTAATTTCAATTTTAATTATATAGGAAATCTGACGGCCACCCCTGTCAGCCCCGTTTTCCACGAAATCAAGGGTGTGGTTGGCTATGTATTTACTTTCTAAATCAATGATTATGAAAAGATTTTTTATTATTTTTCTGTTTATTGCAGGTTTGTTTTTTCCTGCTTATATTTCGGCCCAACAGACCGTAAATGCAACAATAACAGTCTCTCCTCCTTATACTGCCATGTTGGGTGATTACTTTAACACACCCAATAAAGTGATGATTACTCTTCAGAACTTGTCGCCGGTTGGAGGTATTATAGAGTTATGGATGAAAGTAAAAATCACCAACGATAATGGAATAAATATTACAACAAATCCGGAATACAAGACTCAGATTATGCTATCTCCCGGAGCACCAAGAATTTTGAATTACAGCGAGATACAGAGCATTTTCGATATGAATAAACTGGATTATGCAGGGATTTCAAAGAGTGAAGTATTATCAAAGGGGCTGCCATCGGGTAACTTCAGGATATGTATTCAGGCGATGTCAGTATTTGATGACCATTTATTATCTTCTGACGAACCCGGGGGTTGCTTTAGCTTTATGGTAAATAACGAACTGGTGGAACCGCCAAAATTAATTCAACCGGTTTGCGGAAGCCAGCTAGACCCAAGTGGCTTGCAAATGGTTCTTTTTTCATGGTTTAAACCTGAAAATAGCCAAAAATATTTTCTATATACATTCAGGCTGGTTGAATGCTACCCCGGACAAAATCCAAACGATGCAATGAACTCGGCTACCTATCCGTATTTCTGTGAGCAAAGCACAATAACTTATACTTCTCTGATTTACAGTTCAATGTACCCCAAACTGCATAAAGGCAAAACCTATGCTTATACCATTACCGCTTACGACCCCATGAACCAGACTCAGTTCAAGAACAATGGTACCAGCGAAGTTTGCTCTTTTATCTGGGGTAAACCCGACAGTACTTTTATTGACCCTGAAAAACCGGTTGGGACCCAATGGTCAGGAAAAATTAAAACCAAGGTTAAAGGAACCTTAGTTTACAAATATACAGATGCAGAAAGCGCAAGCTATCCGCTTAAAAACCAATATATTACATTAAAAATAAATTACTCCAAGGCAAAAACAAACGGAAACAGTTCGCCTCAGACTCAATTCCTGGTAGGAAATGCTGCAAATTACATGCTGCAAATGGAAACTGAAAAAAACAATTTTTATAGTAAAAAGAAAAATGCAAATATCCTGTTTAATGCCGGCAGTTACACTACAATCAACTTTGATAAATGGCCAATGCTTAGCCAAAACCTGCTCCCGGGTGTGGACCCTTCCTACATCACTACAACCAACGATAGTGGCAAATTTACATTTGAGCTGATGCTTGACCCATGGGATACCATCGGAGCGACATACCCAAACCCTGAAAATCCAAGTGAAAAACTACTAAAATACTACCAGTTAGAACTTTATAATCCTTATTATAAAAGCCCTTCAGACAGCATTGCCGTGTTTGCGGGTATTCAAAAGGAACTCGGGATTATTACATCATACGTGAAATGTTATTCTCTTAATGTTAATGCGCAACAAATTTATAAAGGCAAAAAAGGTAAGGTGCTGGATAGCGTTGAAGTATATGTTCTTAGAAAAACTAAAAACAGTAACCTTCCCGACAAGGAAGGAGATTGCATTACCTATCCCAATATGTTTGGTTATAAGGTAATTGCAAAAGGAATTACTCATAAGAATAAAGCCAATTTCACAACTCTGGAAAATAGCTATACTTTTCAACATCTTGTAGCAAACCTTGACCCGGGTGACGAATATATGCTCTACGCATGCAACAAAACAACCCATTCAGGGAATTTTATACAATACGCCCAAAACAACAGCAATTTTGAACCTGACCATAGCGATTTTGAAGAGTGTAAATATGTTCCTTCGTCTATTGTTTTGACTTATGGCCCTATAAAGAAAACCCTGTATTATGTGTTTTCCGATCCCCCGGAATCAGTAGTAAAAGGTACAATTCAATATATTTTTCCGGGAAATACCGATAAACAGCCTAAACCACTTTCACATAAAGATGTTAGCCTCGTGGTTCAATACCGGTTTAAAGGGACTATATCTGGAAAATCTGTTGATCTCATAGCAACTCCAAACCGTTTAGTTTCTAGTGTTATCCCTGCGGATAACAATACTGTTCTCAAAACAGTAACTACCGGTTCAGATGGTAGTTTTGTCATTAAATTCCCGAATACTGACAGCCTGAAAATGGTGAGTAGCGATTGCCATAATTCCAATACTGGTGAAATGGATAATAAATTTCAGGGTAAACTGGAACGTGTTTACCGTATTAAAGTCGAATCACCTTATTATTGCAGCCCGGATGACGATATAAAAGTGCAGCCGTGGAGCGACACCGATGCCGGGTTATTAACATCTTATGTAAACAGCTACAAACTGAATGTTACCGTTAAAGTATCAAAACAGTTTCAAAGCAGCCTCAATATGGTCAATACCGATTCCGGCGGAGTACTCACAGGCGTCCACCTGACATTGACCAGAAAAATGAGAAATGGTGATGTTCCCGAAAAAGAAGGGCAAGGAATGGATAAGCAGATAGAGCAAAGCACTCCCTACACAACCATTGTTTCGGAAGATGATAACGATACGCATGGTAAAATTACCTTTAAAGACCTTGTCAGAAGCGATTATATAGATGACTGCTACATTATAACAGCAACAACCAGCGATAACAGCGGAAATAAAGCATATTATGCTTTCGATGATTTCTATCCTTCAAAAAAATATCCTGACAGAATGCCCCAGGCTCTTACAGAGCAAATGGGAAGCTATGTTTTTTATAACAGTGATTATACTGACGCTAGTTTTACTGCTGACAACTACCTTAAAAAAGAATACAATTATGAGATTAATCTGGAGCCTAAAAAGCCCAGAGTGGCAGGCAGGGTTATCAGTTCGGCTGCTCCAAATGGCGTAAAGCAGGCAATTGTTCAATTGAAGGAATTATATGAATCACCATTACCAACCAAATACAGGTATGCAGTAACCGATTCATTAGGATACTTTTCAATTGAAAATCTGGATATCGTCCTTCAAAACCAGAACGACCCCAATTCACTTATTATGCCCGACAGGCAGTTACTTGTTGTTCAGAGCGGTTACCAACCTTATGGCCCGTTGGATATTGGCAGATTAAAGTGGGGTACACAATACTATGACCAGCTGATTTCGCTTGTTCCCCTGGGCAAAAACTGCAAAGGTCTGGTTTGGGACAGCATTCCTGACATGAACAGCCCAACGTTGAAAGCACCTGTTGTATCAAGGGTAAAAATCGGAGATGGCGCTTTTGTTAATACCTACAACCCTTATCCCGGTGAGAGCCAGTACGAATGTCAGAAATTTATACTGGATGCACCAACCGGAGATAATCAAACTTTAACAGTAGTTCCCTTTGATATTTCGTACCCTGTTAAAACCATGAAAGTAAATATTACCAAAGCCGACCAGTGGCTGGGTGATATTCTGGTAAATAAAATGTACCATAATGTTGTTATACTGGTAAAAAGGCTCCATAAGCAAGGAAACTCATTCGTTAAAATACCTGTGCCATCTGCAGGAGTAAGAATACTTGATTATATAAAACTTACTGATTATGAAGGAAAAGCATATTTTTCATATACCAACAATAGTACAACTGAGTTCACAGCTAAAGTATATCCTAATCAGTATGCCACTTTTGCACCCGTATCAGTAAGTTTTTCAAACACAGAAACACCCGGCTATCAAACTGTTGAAATTTTGGTAACGGATGCCGTTATAATGAAAGGGAAAGTTACTTCGGCAACGGATAATACTCCGCTCGTTGGTGCAAGGGTATTTGTTGATCAGGGTAATGGATGTGATATGAATTTTGCATTAACCAATGCTCTTGGTGACTACACTTTGTATGGTGTGCCTCTATATCCTAATACACAAACGATTAAAGCTGTTTACAACGATGCTAGCCAGCATCCTGCTAACCCGCAGACTTATATAGGCCAAATAAAAACGATTACATTATTGCCCGAAAATTCACCTGTTACTTTAGACTTTGAACTCAGCAAGTTTACAGCGCTTGACGTTTCGCAATTGCTGGGATTTCCTCTTGAAATTGAATCCATTAAAGACCTTGGAGGTTTAAGCTTTGAAGTAACCGGAGCATTTGTCAATTTGCCATCCAATGACAATTTTGCACTAGCTGATCCTTATACAAGAGCGCCATTCACTAAGAAAAAAGTGTGCAAAGGCCCTGATAAAAATGCTCAGAATATTCCCATTGCTGTGCCCCAGTTTGAACCTATCCCATTAGACATTTCATCCATACAAATCAAAATCCAGAATATCTATAGTGGTGAACTCCGCTCACAGTATAATGTTCTTCCTTTTGAAACGGAGTATCCAAGTAAAAAAGGATTAATAAAAGGCTTGGTCAGGATTAAAGATAATTCATTCATTTTCCCGAGCACCTTTATGACGGTAACAAATAAAGATTTTTACCTGGGAAATTATTATCAGCATGATGATAATGTAAGGATGATTGTTCCGGTATTTAAAGGCAAAGGGGTTAACTACCCCAAAACCCGTTTTTCTGTCAGCAAAAACACTGGGAATTATTTTGGCTTTAAATTTCTGGGTTTTAATGGTACCGCGGGATACGAAAGTTACGTAAACGGCGACAGCCTGGTTATTGACCTTGGCTTAAGTACTTCAATTCCCGGCAATCCTCCGCTTGATTTAGGCATTAATGCAGGCAAGGTATTAATTCACCATGACGGCATTGAACCTATTTCCAGTAATAAACCGATAAGTTTCAGCCTTGAACAGTGGAAAGTAAACGGTAATAACTGGACCTTGTCGTTCAATTCGGGTGGTATTAACATTGCTTCAGGTGTTATCAAAACTACCGTGGTTGATGTTCCGTTTACCAATATGAGTATTACTCCAACCGAACTGATTCTAAACGATTATAATCTTTCCTCCTTGTCGGTTGCAGGAGTTGTTCCGCTAAATATTACGAACCAGCCAGTTACAACATACTTTGGTTATGATAAAAAAGTGGGCGACGATCTTCTGGGACACTACAAACTCCTAATAATGCCTAAAGGAGACTACCCCGTGGCATCTTTTGGGTCAGGGCTAAATATGGAAGGGTTAGAAACTTACGGAAAATTCAGAATCAGCGTTATTTCATTAATCAGTAATGGAGAACAACGGTTTAGTTTTGGCGATCACCCATTACCGGTTGCTATTCATAAAGTTGCCTTGGTTACGCCATTAATGATAACCTCCTACGACAATTATTTTACGCTGATGGGTACGGTTGACTTCGGTATTCCGAGAGTGCCCACGAACATTCAATGTAATCTTAAATACAGTAAAGCTCCCGATAAAGCGAAACTCGAATTCCAGCCCGTGAACCTTTCGTTAACAGGACCAGGTGGGGTGGTATTTTCAGCAAACAGCACACAGGTGCTCAATGAGTACGGGTTTAAAGCGGAAGGAAATATTTATGAAACCGGAATTTTTAACCTTCATTCAAAACTTTACAGAATACCTGACAGTGGTTCCAGAATCGATGTTGAATATACCCAACCGCAAAGCATTGCTTACAGCGCCAAATCAAAATTAGCGGATGTTACCGGCAAGATGCTTGTAAAAAATGGTGACTGGGATAATTTCCGGTTTAGCGGTAAGCAGGTTGGGGCTCCCGGTGTAGGTACAAGCAACCCGCAAATTCTCGATTTTGTGGTTAAAGGCGATGTATGTGCTGAAGGACAGGCCATTGGTGTTAAAAATGTTTCTATCCCGGGAGGATTTTCCGGGATAAGCCTTTTGTACGATTATGAACACAGCAGGCTGACAGGAAGTATGGAGTTCAATGCTCCGTTCAGCGGGGTTCAGGTTCAGGGAATGGCAAACGTTGTTTTTGATAACGATGGATGGTATTTCCTCGCCGGTGGTAAATTAACTTCCCCGGGCATGGGAACACTCAGCGCAGGTATCATGTTCGGCGATTACAACTCTTTCCCGGGGGATATGCAAAGCAAGCTCATGCAGTTTGCATATAACAAAAACATTCCCTGTGATTTTCAAAAAGGTGTTCACGGGTTCTTTATTACCGGAATGAAAACCCTGCCACTAAGTATTCCTGAGTACAACCTTGACCTGGGAATTACAAGCATTCACCTGGGTGCCGAAGCGGGTCTTGATGCCAGAATCTATATGAACTTTAACGACGGCGGGGCAGTTTTTGGAGCCGGAGCAATGGTTTTTGCCCATGCCTACTTTTCTTTAGATTCTTACTTCTGCACATCCATTACCGCAGATGCCAGGGCGGAATTGCTGGTTACAGCAGAATATCATACCGACACCAAAACCTTAAGCGGTACTGCATGTGGCAGTGTTTCCGTGAAAGGAAGCGTTGAGCAATGTATTGGGGCATTCGGCCTTTGTGGCCCTTGCCTTTCGGCCAGCATTAAAGAATCTCTGAAAGTAGAACTTTCAGTAGATACAGACCAGGGATTTCACGGATTCTCCATCGGAACAGGCGATTGTAGTAAAGATGCCGGCAAACCTTGTAAATAAATCATAATACGAAAGCGAAATGAAAACGATAAAATTATACACCGCATCCATAGTTTTAGCTGGAATAATCCTGATGAATTTCAGCACTTTTGCCCAGAAATTCCCGGTTGTAAAATCATCCGAAAAAGGCATTCTTGTTTATCCAGGCAAGGTAATTCCAAAAAATGCCTGCTATAAAATTGAGCGCTCCATTGGCGGGCAAAATAATTTCAGAGCAATCGCCATGCTAACCAGCCCAAAGTCATTTGCCGAATTTGCCGGATTAGTGAAGGCGTATTCCCCGCTGTTTTCATACAATAAAACCCAGGATAGCGCCACGATTAAAAACGTGTGGGAAGAATTCAATAAAAACAATGAAACCACTGAAATGATGGGAATGATAAACCTTCCTCTGATGTATGCTGCTCTTGGTATGGCATATTACGATACCAATGTAGTGGCTAACCAGCCGTACATTTACAGAGTAAGCCTCATTAAAAACGGAAAAGAAGAACCTTCGGCTATTTCAGAAGGCCTGAGTTATCCTGTTAAGGCAAACATCGAAAATATTCTGTTGTATAATGCTCAGCCTTATCAGGATCATATTTTAATTTACTGGTACATTACAGGCAAAAACAAACCATACAATTTCAATGTTTACAGGCAGGAAGTATCGAAAAGAGAATACAGAAAAGTGTCTGCAGAAAAAGGTTTTAACAACCACGGCGACAGTCTTTTTCTGATTGTAAACGATAAATGGGTTAATAAGGATGAAAACTACAATTATTATATTGAACCCATTGATTATTACGGAAATAAAGGAAATAACAGTGAAATTGTCAGGGTCGCGGCATCATCAGTTAATTCACTGCCTGTCATCACAAAATTTGACGTAAAAACATCAGCAAAGAAAGACGGGCTTCAGTTGAAATGGAAATTCGACAGGATTAAATACCTGCGTAGTATCAGCATATACAAGAGTGATAATTTTGATAATAACTTCATTAAGCTGGCAGAAGTTCCCGTTGAAGACAGCATTTATATTGACAGAGGCGTTTTGCAGGGGAAAAGTTATTACTATTATCTGGTAATTAATGGCCTCAATAATAAAACTTCGCCTTCGGCCAAAGTATCGGGATTTTACAGCACTGACCTGAAACCTTTCCCTCCGCAGGTACTTAAATTCGAAAATGTACAAAACGGATATAAACTCTCATGGCAATGTATTGAAGAAAATATTATGGGTTTCCTCGTTTACCGGTGCGAAGGAATTAAAGGGAAAATGACGCAGATTTCAGGTATTGTTAAGAAAACTGAGCCAAGAACCGTTTATTTTGATACATCAGCAACCCTGGGCCGGAAATCATATTCCTATACCGTTAAAACCATCAGTAAAGGCTTTACAGAGAGCATTTTTTCTGACACTGTTTCCGTATTCCCAACTACATCAAAAGAACCGCCGGCCATGCCAGCCCGTCTGAGTGGGCGCTTCTATAACAATAGCGTTTTACTTATCTGGGACAATATGTACAAAATGAATCCTTACCTTGCTGGATATAATGTTTACAGAAAAGAAAAGAAAGATAAAGAATATAAACGGATAACCGACGAATTAATAATAAGTACCAAAAACTCCTTTACCGACACGAATATCAGCCAGGGACAAGAATATATTTATGCTGTTGAATCTGTTGATATTTTCGCAAATAAAAGTGAAAAAAGTTTTCCTGTCAGTGTGGTAGTTAATTCATCACTGCCAATTTCAGCATCAGGCATAAAATTATATAATCTGGATGATGGAATAAGCGTCAATTGGGATGCACCCTTACAACTGAACCTGGTTTCGTATAAAGTTTACCGCTACAGTGAAAAAGGTGATACAAAGCTTATTTATACAGCCAAACCAGACGAAATGAAGTTTGTAGACAAGGATGTAAAAAAAGATGAACTATACTTTTACTATGTAACATCCTCTGACAAATTCGGGAATGAAAGCGAGCCTGCAAATGAAGTTTCTTTGAGGCGATAAGCGTTATCGAGTCTTCCATGTATTAACACGAAAATTGTTAATAAAATTGCTTTTTTCATTGTTTTTTTAGCCCGATTATCTCAAATAAAATCACTACCTTTGATAAAAATAAACATCTCATACTGCATTGATTATGAATAATTTAAAAGATGATAGCGGAAACGGTTTGAATGGACTGAAAAACGGAAACGGAAAAGGAGACGAGCATTACACCGCGGACAACATTCAGGTGCTTGAGGGACTTGAGGCTGTTAGGATGAGGCCTGCCATGTACATTGGAGATATCAGCACACGCGGTTTGCATCACCTCGTTTATGAAGTGGTCGACAACTCTATAGACGAAGCACTGGCTGGCTTCTGTACGAGAATTGAACTGACTATTCATAAGAATAATTCCATTACTGTTGTGGATAATGGAAGGGGAATCCCTGTAGAAATGCATGAAAAGGAACAACGTTCTGCCTTAGAAGTTGTTATGACTGTTCTTCATGCCGGTGGTAAATTCGATAAAGACTCTTACAAAGTTTCCGGAGGTCTTCACGGGGTGGGTGTTTCATGTGTGAATGCACTTTCATCTGAATTCTCTGTTAAAGTATATCGTGACGGAAAAATTTACCAGCAGGAATATGCCTTCGGTAAACCCTTATACAGTGTTAAAGAAATTGGCGAGACTGATTTCAGGGGCACCTCGGTTCATTTTACACCTGATGGTTCCATTTTTATCACTACTGAATTTATTTATGAAATGCTTTCATTAAGAATGAGAGAACTTTCATACCTGAACAAAGGAATAGAGATTCTGATCACCGATGAAAGGGAAACCGACGATAACGGTAACTATATATGTGAAAACTTCTTTTCGCGCAACGGTCTTAAAGATTTTATTGCATATCTCGATGACACACGTGAAAAACTCATGCCTGAACCCATTTATATCGAAGGAGAAAAAAACAATACTCCGGTTGAAATTGCCATGCAATACACCAATTCCTTTGCTGAAAATATACACTCATACGTAAATAACATCAACACTCATGAAGGGGGCACCCATCTGGCAGGTTTCCGCAGGGGTATTACCAGAACGCTGAAATCGTATGCCGAAAAAGAAGGGATGTTTGCCAAACTAAAATTTGATATCAATGGCGATGACTTTCGTGAGGGACTTACAGCTATTATTTCCTGCAAAGTTCAGGAACCCCAGTTCGAAGGTCAGACAAAAACCAAACTGGGAAATAATGAGGTAATGGGCGTTGTTGACCAGATCGTCAGTGAGCTTTTACAGAATTATCTGGAGGAAAATCCAAGAGAAGCCAGGACCATTGTCAATAAAGTGATTCTTGCCGCCACAGCACGCCATGCTGCACGTAAAGCCCGTGAACTAGTGCAGAGAAAAAGCATACTCACCGGATCAGGTTTACCGGGAAAACTTGCTGATTGCCAGGAGAGTGATCCTTCTAAATGTGAAATATACCTCGTTGAGGGAGATTCTGCAGGAGGTACGGCAAAACAAGGCCGTGACAGAAAATTTCAGGCTATTTTACCTTTAAGAGGTAAAATTCTCAATGTTGAAAAAGCCATGCAACATAAAATTTTCGAAAGTGAAGAAATCAAGAATATCTTTACGGCCCTTGGTGTTTCAATTGGTACAACAGAAGATTCAAAAGCGCTGAATCTCGAAAAACTCAGATATCATAAGATCGTAATCATGACCGATGCCGACGTTGACGGCAGTCACATTGCCACTTTGATCCTGACTTTCCTGTTCCGGTATATGAAAGACCTGATTGAGAATGGTCATGTTTATATAGCCACCCCTCCTCTTTACCTGTTAAAAAAAGGAAAAGACGAAAGGTACTGCTGGAATGAAGAACAGCGCGACCAAACCATTAAAGAACTGTCAGGCGGCGGTAAAGAAACAGGTGTCCATATACAGCGTTATAAAGGTCTTGGAGAAATGAACTGCGAACAGTTATGGGATACCACCATGAATCCTGCAACACGCACATTAAGGCAGGTCAATATTGAAAACGGGGCTGAAGCCGACCGTATCTTTTCCATGCTTATGGGCGATGAAGTACCACCGCGCAGGGAATTTATTGAGAAACATGCAAAGTACGCAAGGATAGATATTTAACAAATTAATGTTCATGGTTTGTAAGCGCTGATTTACTAATTGTTCTTTTGCCACAAGAAAGAAACAGGAATCAATATTAAACGGTCAGCACTCTTCTGCCTGTATTCACATTTGAAATATTTGTGATAATAAATTGTTTACATATCCAATAAATTAAAACATACAAAAAGGTTTTAATCTGAAACTTTCATTCTATATTCCTATTGTTGTTCTGCTCACCAATTTTAATTAATTTTGTTTCAACCATGATGGTTGCATATTTAATAACTTGAAATTTTTCATAAAACAGGATGAAAAAAATATTAATTTTCAGTTTAATTTTACATTTTTGGCTAATCGGCAATTTATTAAAGGCTCAGCAATGGAAATATTACAACCCTTCCCTTTCTTACGATATTAACTCGGTTGCAATACCAGCGCCCGGGGTTATTGTCACCGGCGGTGGCTGGGAAACTCATGATTCTGTTCAAATTATGTTCCAGTCTGCTGATTATGGTCTGACCTGGCATGAAAACCCCAACGACGGACTGGCACCATGGATTAAATCCGTTGCATTTTCTGACGTGTCAACAGGATACGGCGTTGGCAACGATGGAAGGATAATTACCACTTATGATGCGGGCAGGACCTGGCTTTTCCCGGCAACACCTTTTGCCAGACATCTCAATAAAATTGTATACATAGACGGAACATATTATATAGCAGGCGGGAACAGAAAAAGCGACTCTGTCCAGACCATTTTAAAAAGTGCTGATCACGGATATACGTGGAACCTGATACGTGATACTTACGGCCCATGGCTGAAATCAATTTTTTTCATTGATACTCTTAAAGGTTTTGCTGTTGGCGACGAAGGAGTAATTCTGGGAACAACGAATGGTGGAAACGCCTGGTCAACTATTGCAGCTCCTATTATCAGGGATTTTAATGCTATCACTTTTATCAATACAGATACCGGATATATTGTCGGCGGTTCTTATTCAGGTCAATGCCGCAAAACGATTTTAAAAACGGTTAACGGAGGGTTGAACTGGAGTATCCTTATGGATAGCTCTGGTGGAATTCTGAAAGATATTTCTTTTGCAGATGCTTTTGTCGGCTACACTGTCGGTGATAGTGCAACGGTTTTAAAAACAACGGATGGTGGTAGTATATGGACATCAATTATCATCGATACCAGTCTGACTGGAAGTGAGACTTTTAATGCAGTAAAATTTCACAATGCTAATTTTGGTGTAATCGGAGGGAAAGCAGGGAAACTATATGTATATCAAGACCTTCCCGTTGAGGCTTTTACGATGGGCAGCAATCAGATTGATACAACACAGGCCACACTTCTTGGCAGTATCAATACCCACAATAAAATTGCGGATTATTCTTTCATTTACTCGGCAAACAGAATGTTTTCGTCTTTCGATATCACTCAGAGTGTCCATTTTCAAAACAATTCATTGCTATTATTATCTCAACATATACAAGGGCTTTCTCCAAATACAACCTATTATTATTATTTAAAAGCGGTATCTGCTAACGATACCATCTACGGTGACACACTTACTTTTTTTACCGGGATAAACCCTCCGATTGTTTTTCAAACTCAGGATGCCACAAATGTCCTGACCTGGGGGGCAAGCCTGAATGGTTTCATCAATAATTTTCCCTATCCTGCAAACCTTTTCTTTGAGTATGGTGACAGTCCGGCTTTTGAATCGCAAATAGCTGCAACTCCACCTGCGGTCATTGACTCATCAGCACATTATCTTCAGTCCGGTGTATCAGGACTTCAAAACAATAACAGGTACTTTTTCAGGTTAAAAGGGGTCACAAGCTCAGGGAAGTATTACAGTGATACGAAAATGTTCAGCACTGTTAATCTACCTTATGTGAACAATACAAATTTTCAGATTCTTTCATTAACCTCAGTCAGTCTTACCGGAAATGTAATCAATAATGGTCTGCCGGCAGCTATAAAATTTGAATATGGTCCGACACCCTTATATGGTTATGAAGTAAATGCTCTTCCTGATTCTGCAATCGGAGCAGGTACCGTCAGTGCCTCTTATGTGTTAACAGGTTTGTCCCCGGTAATACAGTATCATCTCCGCATAAAAGCGTTATGTGCGAACGGAGTTTGCTACGGTGAAGACAGAATATTTATAACAGGACTACCTGCAGCAGGCACTTTCCCGGCTATTATTACAGGAGGAACTTCTGCTCAGTTGAGAGGAGTTGCGTATGCCAACAGTTATCCGACAGCTATAAAATTTGAATATGGACCGACGTCTTTATATGGTAATGAAGTTATTGCTGATCCTGATTCTGCTTTTGGAACTATCAATGTAAATGCATCGTATTCACTCTCAAGATTATCACCGGCAACAACTTACCACTACCGTATCAAAACATTAAATTCAAATGGAGCAGGTTACGGTGATGATGTCACTTTCATAACAGGAATTCCAACGGTATCAACATTACCCGCTTCAAATATTGGTGCTAATTCGGCACAACTGAACGGACGTGTTAATGCAAATAGCTTTCCTACAGCCAATATCTTCGAATACGGGACTACTTCAAATTATGGCAGCGCTATTAATGCGACTCCTGATTCTGCTTTTAACACCAATGATGTGAATATATCCTGTCAGCTGACAGGTTTATTGCAGAGCACAACGTATCATTTCCGGGTAAAAGCCACAAATGAAAATGGCATCAATTATGGCTCGGATATGACCTTTATAACAGGGGCACCATCTGTATCTTCTATACCTGCATCAAACATCGGTGAAAGCTCCGCGCAACTGAACGGGATAGTAAATGCAAATAACTTCCCTTCAGCAATTAAATTCGAATTTGGTAACAGCATTGCATATGGTACTGTACTCAGCGCAGTGCCTGATACGGTGACGGGCAACAGTAATATAGCCGTCAATTATAATATCACCGGTTTATCGCAGAACACAACGTATCATTTCCGGGTTGAAGCTTCCAATAGTGTTGGAACTAATTTTGGAGATGACCTTGAATTTACAACCGGGGCGCGGATTTCAGTTTTCACGTCAATGGCGACAGAGGTTACATCAAACTCTGCTAAATTGAACGGGGCAATTGATGCAGGTGGGATTATGACGGCTGTAAAATTTGAATATGGAACGACCACAGCATATGGAAATGAAATCTCTGCCAATCCTGATTCCACATCCTGCACAGATACCATGAATATCAATGCAATGCTTGGAGGCCTTATGCCAAACACTACTTATCACTTCAGGATAAAAGGTTCCAATGGTGCTGATACAAAATTCGGGGAAGACAAGATGTTTTATACCGGGCAGCCTGAAATTCCAAACTTTGATTTTGAGAACTGGACTCCATTTGAAATTGTTAAACCTGAAGGTTGGGATATGGCATTCGGAAATATCTCCCGTTATTCCCCGGCCTGTTCAAATAATTATGCGATTAAACTTGAAAATGACACATCGATATACCCCACAATGCCGGGTGCAATAATTATAGGCAATAGTAGTGATGGACAAGGGTTTACAGGTGGTATGCCTTTCAATGCCCGCCCTGATACACTGATTGGCTGTTTTAATTATTCCATACCACCTAATGACACTGCATTAGCCGGAGTATTATTAAAAAGACAGGGAGTTGTCATTTCTTTTAATTGGTTTGAAATTATAGGTAGTTCCTCCGGAAACTATACAGAACTAAAATTTCCAATCACATATACTGCAGGTGGCAATGCTGATTCACTAATCATGGCATTTATTGTTACGGATATTAGAAATTTCATCCCGCCACAACCGTTCCCGACAGGAGGTTATTTAATTGTTGATCATATCCGTTTTACCGGGACAACAGAAAATGCACCTAACAGTGACTTCGAAAACTGGAAAATTGACACTATTTATAAACCCGACAGTTGGCATTTCGGAAATAATAATATGCATAATGAAGATACTAATGTATCACGGACTCCTGTTTCACAGCATGGAAACTATGCAGCCCTGATCCGGAATTATATATACCCAACTGAAATTGCAGGTGGATGGATGAATACCAATGCGCAATGGCAAGTCCCTAGTTTTACCGTTCATGCCAGGCATCAATGCCTGACAGGTTATTATAAGTTTTTGCCGGAAAACAACGATACAATGACCATTAATGCCTTTATGTATAAAAATCATGTTTTTATTGCCGGTGGTTATTTTCATGCCACGACCCCTGTAACAGAATATACTCCCTTTATTGTTCCCTTCTTCTATGATAATAGCAACATTCCTGACAGCTGTACAATAAGCATCCTTTCATACCTCAATAAACCACAGGGAAATTCTAAACTGTATGTCGACAATCTGAATTTTGACGGATTCTTGTCAGGTGTCAAACAGCCGGTAATAACCGATGCCGGGAATTTTGATTTCAATGTTTATCCAAACCCCTTCAGAAATCAGGCTAGTGTATCGTTTACAATAAGCAGGGATGAAAAAGTAACTGTACGTTTAATCGATCTTTCCGGCAAACAGTTGGCTTTGTTGGCAGATGGCAAATATCAAGCCGGTAATCACTTGATTGACATTTCATCGCAAGGGTTACAAAAGGGATTTTATATCTGTGTAATTAACACTGCCGACCGGGTTTTGAGTAAAAAGGTGATCATTAATTAAAATATTACTGATGGCGAACTTACTTGAATTCATAAAACATTCAATTGCTGGTCAAGGGATAAAAGGATACATATATTCAGTCGGAATTAATAACGGGCTATATTATAATCTATAGGCTCGAAAAGCAATACTAATTTATAATTCAGGGAATTTGCAAAGCATTTACTGATTTTCTCCTTTAATATTTTAACTTTACCATCAGGTTTATGCTTGATGATCAACCTGAATTGGACTTTTATATCAATCGTTCAAGCACTTTTCGTATCATCCCGTCAACCGTTTTTTTATAGTCTTTGCTGAATTGCATGATGACACGGTTAGCTACGATGGCGCAAACAGTTAATGTACTATGTCCAAGGAGTGCACCTAACCCATACAGGGCAGAAGTTTCCATTTCAAAATTCGTGATCCGTTGCCCTTTGAATTCAAAACTACCGATGCGTTCATTCAGATCAGGCATGGCAGGCCTTAACCTGAGTTCTCTTCCCTGTGGTCCATAAAATCCCGAGGCTGTTGCAGTAATGCCTTTGATAAACCCTGCTCCTACTTTTGCAGCAAGCTTTTCCGAACATGGGATCAGATATGGCCTCGGCAACCTGGAGTTCCATCCGGTATGCGTGATGAAAGCATTGATCAGTTCTTCGTCCAGGATAAGAGCCGAAGTATCATAAAAATTCAGTAGTCCGTCAAATCCAAGCCCATGCGTGGACATCACACAACTATCCACAGGTATGTCTTGCTGCAGTGCTCCTGACGTCCCCAGACGTATAATATTCAGTGAGGTGAGTTTGCTTTTCAGTATTCGTTTTTCCAGATCAATATTGACGAGTGCATCCAGCTCATTGATCACAATATCAATATTATCAGTACCAATGCCTGTTGATAAAGCGGTAATTCTTTTGTTCCCTATTGTGCCGGTATGTGTCAGGAACTCACGGTTTTGAACGGTAAATTCGATTCTGTCAAAATATTTCGAAATATTGGAAACTCTGCCCTGATCACCGACAACGATTATATCGGTGGCAATATTCTCAGGCTTTAGTTTCAGGTGGTAAACACTGCCATCCGGATTTAATATCAGTTCTGATTCTTCAATTTTTTTTGCCATATACAACCAATTTAAGCTTATATTTGTTTATTTGCCGGTATAATATATCTTTAACACAAAAATAATCATTTATGAGCGATAAAACTATTCTTATTCCGATTGATTTCAACACCAAGTCATTAATAGCCCTGGAACAGACATATAACCTCGGAAAGTTATTCGGTCTGGAACTGGTACTCCTTTATGTATATGAAGAGCTGAGTGTTTTCTCTAAAATATTTTCAAGCAATCAGAGTGAAGATATCATTAACAATATCAAAGAGCAAATGGATGAACTTGCTGAAGATACCCGGAAAAAATCGGGCCTCGATATCACTTCCATGGTGGCAAGGGGAAAAGTTCATACGAAGATACTTGAAGTTGCAGAGATGGTCAGTGCAAAGTTTATCGTCATGGGAACCAACGGCCAGGAAGGTGAAGCCAGTGGTAAGAAATCCATTGGAGCAAATACCCACAGGGTTGTCCGTCATGCAAAATGCCCGGTTATTTCGATAAACGGCAGGCATCATCATAATGGTTGCAGGAGTATATTACTGCCTATCGACCTCACACTGGAATCCAGGCAGAAAGTGTCATCAGCCATTGAATTTGCACAATTATTCCACTCCGATATACATGTCATTTCAGCACTGTGGTCGCAAAAAGACAAAAAGATAACCAATAAATTAAAAGTGCAGATCAAACAGGTTGAAAAGTTTATTTCCGACAGGGGAATTAGATGCACTTCGGAACTCATTAAAGTAAAGAGCGAAAAAGAACATATTTCTGCTATATTTGATTATGCAAAAAAAGAAGGTGACGTTGACCTGATCATGATCATGACTCAGAAAGAAATCGGCTTTATTGAGTTTTTCCTTGAACCTGATGCACAGGAAATTATCCGTATTTCCGACATCCCTGTGATGTCAATTACTCCCAAGGATACAGGGGTTTACACCGTAAGCCCGTTATAGTCTGTACGTGCCCTGAATTTCTTATTTTGGTATAATGAAAGCTGAAATTATTTCAATTGGCGACGAATTGCTTATCGGACAGGTTGTAAACACAAATGCATCATGGCTTGCCGAAAACCTGAACCTCGCCGGAATCAAAGTGAGCCGCATAAGCGTTTTACCCGATGATGCAAATGAATTATTATCCGGTTTATCAGAAGCGCTCGAACGCTCTGATCTAATAATTGCCACGGGCGGGTTGGGCCCGACAAAAGATGATATTACCAAAAATGTCCTGTGTCAGCTATTTGGGTCAAAGCTTGTTATGAGTCAGGAAATACTAAAAGAAATTGAAATTTTCTTCAGTAAGAGAGGTTATATCCTTACTGAAGAGAACAGGAAACAGGCCGAAATTCCGGATAACTGCATCCCTCTGCATAACAGTATAGGCACAGCACCTGGATTATGGTTCGAGAAAGAAAATAAAATATTTGTATCAGTTCCGGGTGTGCCTTTTGAGATGAAAGAGCTTTTTACAAACCGGATATTGCCAAGACTGAACAACCTCGGTATTTCTTCTTTCATAATGCATAAGACCATACTTACTCAGGGTTTGGGTGAATCGTTCCTTGCCGGCCTGATCAGCAACTGGGAAGACCATTTGCCAGCAAATCTGAAACTGGCATACCTGCCCCAGCCGGGAATAGTAAGACTGAGACTTACAGCGGAAGGAAATGATAAAACGGCTCTTTCTCTTTTAATAAAGGAAAAAATTGAAGAACTTAAAGTGATCATCGGCAAATATATTTTCGGTTACGATAACGATACTCTTGAGAGCATTGTCGGTTCATTGCTGAAAAATTCTGGAAAAACACTTTCTACGGCTGAAAGCTGCACAGGTGGCTATATTGCCCACCTTATAACAAGCGTACCGGGAAGCTCTGAGTACTTCAAAGGTTCGGTCATTACATATGCCAATGAAATCAAAACTGGGTTTCTTGATGTAAAAGTAGAAACGCTTATTCACTATGGTGCCGTTAGTGAAGAAACTGTAATTCAAATGGCTGAGAATATCAGGAAAAAATTCAGAACGGATTACGCTGTTGCAGTTTCCGGTATCGCAGGACCGGATGGCGGAACAGAGGAAAAACCAGTCGGAACTGTGTGGATTGCCATTGCTACACCCGGTAAAACCTTAAGTAAAAAATTTCTTTTCGGCGACAATCGCCTGCGCAATATCCAGCGTGCTTCATTAACGGCATTGAATTTATTACGAATAAATATCAGGTAGTTATCGCCTGTACCCTCTGCATGAAGTCGTTAAGCTGTGCGGCGTATTCCGGTGCACCTTCCACGCTGACGTATCCTTTGGCAACTGCAGGTACAAATTCCGCATCCTTCAGTAGTATTGCAATAGCGCCGTCAATTCCGCTGAATTTCATGTGAACAAAAGGACGTTTACGGGTATAAAAACCTCTTCCGGCTTTGCTGTTGCCTGCCTTTACTCTCAGATAAACAGCTATATCAGTTCCTTCGACACTAATCTGGTAAATACGGTCGGGTTGTTTAGCAGTCCATTTCAGCATATTTTCTTCTCCGCCTTTATTCAGTTGGCTAAGTGCAGTGGATACCATGTAAAGTGCAAGCTTGACTTTGAGGTACTTGTTGAGTTCGTCCTTAGGTCTGGCTGTGGGCATCATGAGTTTCAGTTTCAGCAAGACTCCGAAAACCTTGATCAGGAGACCAAGTTTTCCAAAACCTTTGATGCCGGGTAAAACAGGTTTGCCACCCAGCATATCATTCATTTTCTTCACTGATGGAAAAGAAAATGTAATGTCAGGCTTTTCGCAAAATCCCTGTGTCACAGAAAATTCACCGTTGTCAAAAACAAGAAAAGCTCCGATATTACCTGCTGGATCTTTTGCAAGAAACTGTACCTTAGCCTGAATGTTGCTGAATTTCTTTTTGGTGCCAGGGTCGTCGTTCAGCAGTACCCTGATCACAGGAAACACTGCATATGTGAACAAACGCGCTGCTAATAATTCTCTTTGGGTTGCCATATTATACCTCGTCTTCCCAGTTATCGTCTTCTTCAAAATCTTTTCCCATAACCTCTCTCACCGTTTCAATGATACCGTTGCTGTCGAGTTTATAGTAACTGTAGAGGTCTTCCGGATAACCTACCACTGCATACTCATCTGGCACTCCGCGTTTAATGAAGGAGCATCCTTTTCCACTGGATGCGATCACATCGGCTACCGCCGAGCCCAGGCCACCATCTACGTTATGCTCTTCGACGGTAATGATGCGGCGGGTTTCCGTCACAGCCTTCATGATGATCTCTTTATCAATAGGCTTGATGGTATGAATATTGATCACCCTGACACTCAGTCCGTCATTTTCCCTGAGGAACTTGGCTGCTTCAACCGACTGAAGAACAGTGACACCGGTGCAGATAATGGTGACGTCAGTTCCCTGAACCAACTCAACACCTTTGCCGATCTGGAAACCGTAATTCTCATCTTTATAAAATGTAGGTTCAAAACCTCTGCCTATTCTGATATAAACCGGTCCGTTAATATCAAGACAGGCTTTCACTGCAAGAGCAGTTTCAATACCGTCAGCCGGAACGATCACTGTCATGTTCGCAAATGACCGCATGATGGCAATATCTTCCGTGCAATGATGGGTTGTGCCTGCAGCACCGAACGAAATCCCGGAGTGCGTAGCAATAATCTTAACATTCAGATTCTGGTAACAAATATCCGTACGCACCTGCTCGCACGAACGCATAGCAGCAAATGAAGCCATGGTTGATGCAAAAGGTATCAGGCCTGATTTAGCCAGCCCTGCTGCTATACCAAACATATTTTGTTCGGCAATACCGACATTGAAGAACCTTTCGGGAAACATTTCACCGAATTTTCCGATTTTAGTTGATTTTGCCAGGTCGGCTGATAAGCCTACAATTTTCGGGTTCATCTTTCCCAGATCGCATAAAACAAGACCGTAAATTTCGGCTTGTGTCAGAGTATCTGAATCGTATACCGTCCAAGTTGTTCCTGTAACTTCATGACCCATATTATTAATTTTTAAAGGTTTACAAAATTATTAATTAAACTTTCCCATACATTTTATTGACCGATTCATGGGCTTTTTTTGCCAGTTCGGAATCGATGCTCCCATAGTGCCATTTGGTTTGGTCTTCCATAAAATCAATGCTCTTTCCTTTTATTGTCTTAGCAATGATGATGACCGGTTTTCCCGGCTTGGTATGAGCATACTCAATGGCTTCAGCAAGCTGGTTATAGTCATGACCATCGACTTCTTTCACGATAAACCCGAATGCTTTCCACTTATCGGCAAGAGGTTCGATACCCATAATGTCTTCCACCCGGCCGTCTATCATCTGCATATTACGGTCAATAAAAGTAATGAGATTATCCACTTTGAAATGGCTGGCAGCCATCGCAGCTTCCCAGTTTGTTCCTTCGTTGAGTTCACCGTCGCCGACTATACAATAAGTAAACCAAGGTTTCTTCTGCACCCTTGCACCGAGAGCCATGCCGAGTGCCATGGGCAAGCCATGTCCCAGGGACCCGGTAGAGGCATCAACTCCGGGAACTTTATTCCCGTCAAGATGCATTCCGAAAGGCGATTTAAAATGGTTAAACTCCTTAAGAAGTTCCTTGTCATAATATCCTTTTTCAGCCAGTACCGGAGCGTAGCCCACACCGGCATGACCTTTGCTCAGTACCACCCTGTCGCGGTCTTCCCACTGGGGGTTCTTTGGGTCAACATTAAGGTATTTGAAATAGAGGATAACCAGGATGTCGAGTACACTCATTCCTCCTCCGATATGAGCGCCCCCAGCCCAGACAGTGGTATCTATGATATCGTGTCTGAGCTTGCAGGCCTTTTCCTGCAATTCTTTAAATTCCAGTTCAGTTAATGGCATATCTGTTTTTCTCCTTATTTAAAAATGATTAAAATCTGTCACCGTATTTTTTTCTCAATGCAACGAAAGCGTCATCGGCAATTTCCAATGTCTTCTTGATCACGTCATCGCTATGGGCTGTCGAAAGGAACCAGTTGTGATGCGACGTAAAATAAGCGCCACGCTTGGTACATTCGGCACACCAGTCCTGATGCAACATCAGGCTGGGGTCATTGGTAAGCCTGAGGTAAGGCATCGAAGCCATACCCGTAACTTTCAGGTCATATTTATGTGATTTGGCCACTTCTACCAGACCGTCAAGTAATTTCTTACCCTGCTCGAGTACAATCTTTGCGGAATTGACACGTCTCATTTCACGCAAAGTGGCAAGTGAAGCAGCCATAGGAACAGCCGAAAACCAGAAACTGCCCGTATAGAACACTTTCGAAACTGTAGTTTTCAAGGCTTCCGTGCCGACAAGTGCAGAAATGGGATATCCATTGCCAATGGCCTTACAGAAACAAATCAGGTCAGGTTTAAAACCGAAATATTCGTTCGATCCTGCCAGGTCTAACCGGAATCCGGCCCTGACATCGTCAACGATGAGAACAATGCCTTCCTTTTTACAAAGGGCTTCCACTTTTTTCCAGTAACCTTCAGCCGGCAATTCGTTATCAACAAAGGTAGGATGATGGTATGGCGAAGCTATAAACCCTGCGATCTGCTTCGGGTTTTCGTTAACGGCTTTCTCAAATTCTTCATAATTATTCCAGTGGATAGTGATCATATGTTCATCATCTTCAGGAATAATGCCATGATGGTCACGAGATTGTGTCCACGGGGCTGTTCCGTGATATCCCCCGGCGATTTTGACAATTTTCTTCCTGTCGGTTGCAGCTCTGGCTACCATTACTGCATATGTGGTCACATCGTTACCGTTCTTTGCAAAGAAAGCCCAGTCAGCAATGGTGACCATATCCACCAGTTCTTCAGCCAGTTCGATCATCACAGGCGATGCAACGGTTGTCGTATCCGACAGTTCATACTGCTTGCGGGCATAATCGTCAACGGCAGGATTGTTATAACCCAGAACCATCGGTCCATAGGCACACATATAGTCAATGAATTCATTGCCGTCAACGTCCCAGAATTTCGCTCCTTTGGCGTGGGAAATGTAAAAGGGATAATCGGTAGCCGGAATGAGCGGTGCAGGGCTGAAATGCCCGTATAAACCTGAAGGAATTACTTTTGAAGCTTTCTGATATAATTCCTGTGATTTTGCAAATTTAAATGTATCCATAGTGGTAACCTCCTTGTTAAGAAATGTAATGTGAAATTCTGTCTAAAATCAGGCTGAGATTATCAACCAGAGGTATCTGGCCATACATGACTATATCGCCTGCTGTGATGGCTGTGTATGCATCTATCTTGCCATTCAGGAAATCGTTGGCCACTTGATAGTTTTTCATCGTAATGAAAGCCATAGGGTTGTCAACCATTCCTTTGGCTGCGAACAGATGTTGCTTTTTTGCTGTAATATTAACGGCAGGGCCATCAGGCAGAACCCTCATCATCACTGTGCCTTCGCCCATATGGGAAGCGCTGATCTTCGACAGAGTGTCGAATTCTGCCAGCTCGCGTGTGGCATAAGCTGCTGTCGTGAGGGTGAAGCGGGTATTAAGTTTCAGGTACTCTTCATTCTTTAGCAATTCATCCGTGGGTTTCAGGTAATACGTCAGCTTATCGGTAGCTTTTGGAAATTCTTTCTGCAGAAAGCCAAGTTTTGTGAAGCCTTTTAAAGGAATTGGGTTCGCTTTACCGTCGAACATCTTATTCAGATGAGCCGGCGAAGTGAAATAAAGTATAACGGACGGGGAGTCTATTTTCCCTCTGTCAACGGTGCATACCCCGTTTTTGAAAGCAACGTATGCTTTAGGTCCGTTTTTCACAGTGAACTGTATGGATATGTTCCAGTTTTTTGCCAGTTCAGCCGTTTCCTTGTCATACGCAACCAGATCCTCAAGATTTTTAAGGACGGCGTATAAATTTAAATTGGATTTGATGAGCTCGTCTAACATAATGATTTAACTCTTTGATAATTATTAAAATTTATTCGTTTACAAGAGAATTAACAAATATATAAATATTGGTTTACAGTATAAAATATTTTTAATAAATTTTAATACAAATTATTTAGCATAAAAATTTCAAACAAAACCAGATGGTTTAAGATTTTTTACTACCAAACCCAAAGACCTAAAATTCACAAAGAAGTTCAGTCGGCATTTGCATGCTGATTACCATTCAACGCATACAGTAACGTGTTCTGCTTATTTTCTAAGGTCTTTGTCAGAAAGGAGAATTTTAGATTAGCTATCCTCGCTTTCATGTTTCTCAAATACTTCAACAATTTCTTTTGCCTTATCCCAATCCCGGTCTGATACGAATACTTTCACAGCTCCTGCCCCACCGGGAGCTGTCCACCATGGACTCAATGTTCCTATAATTTCGTCTTTCAAGAATGCTTCAATTTCCGCATTTTCCAGTAAACTTTTAACCATCCCGGCCTGCCATGCAGTCCCGGCATAAACCTCCACCGGATTCATATTTTCATTTGCTTTCATTTTGTCATCTAAATCTATACAGGTTCTATCTTGTAAATCACAAATATAAACAAATATTCTCTTGTTTATTTTTTCATGAAAGCATTTCAGTTTAATCAGCCTAAACTGAGGAAGAGTTTAAAAAAAATTATTTCCTGCTGATCTCTCAGATCAACTCAGAAAGAAATATTTTAATGAATCACGAAATCTTCGGGAAATAAATATTCAAACTATACAGAATGTAACATATAATTCAAGGAGGAACAATGCGAAACCGGAATCAGCAAAAGCCTGACAAACAAATCATATCAGTTTTTTTGTTTTTTTTTATGTAAAGTTTGATTATTTCGATTATTATACCGAAATTTGCAGTCCTTTTTGAAAACTATTAAAAATTGTAAGCATGTCAAGAATTTGTGAAATAACAGGAAAGAAAGTGATCTCGGGACACGCAGTATCCCATTCAAATAAAAAATCGAACAGGAAATTCCTCCCCAACCTCCAAACCAAGAAGTTTTTTATTCCCGAAACCGGCGAATGGATCACTTTGAAAGTTTCCACCTCTGCCATCCGTACAATCAGTAAGAACGGAGTTCTGCCTACCCTGAAAAAAGCCTTCGAAAAGGGACATCTCACCCTGTAAAATCATTTTTTTCAAAATATTTAAATGCTGCTGCTGAAAAGTGACAGCATTTTTTATTGCCTGCATTTTCCGATAAGATATTCATCTTAAGCCCTATTAATATTTTTTTTTGCAATTTATTCTTTTTACATAAGAAATTTATTTTTCATTTAAAATTAATGTCGTATGTTTGCAACATTAAACAATAGACCAATGACGAATAATAAATTTGAAGAGTTTAGTAATGAACAACAGGAACTTGCATTATTTGCCAAGATACTTTCACATCCTGCCCGCATTGCCATCATACAGCTGCTATCAGAAAAAAAAGAGATACAGACTGGCAATATTTCTGATTTTTTGCCATTGAGCCGCTCAACAGTTTCCCGGCACCTTCAGGATCTGAAAGAAATGGGAATTATAAAGGGGGCTATCGATGGTCTGAAAATTCACTATTGCCTCGATATGACGAAGCTCAATGAAATTAAAAATACTTTCAGTCATTTTTTTGAATGCTCAATTACTTCATTTGTCTGTAACTGTAAATAATTTAATAATTTAACCGCTTTTAAGATGAAAAATCTAAAATTCAGCAGCCTGCTAAACGAAAAAACAATTTTGATCGCGTTAGCATTATTCATGTTTTCATATGTATCATTTGGTCATGCAAGGAATAGCATTAATCCGGGGGTTGAGAAGATCATAAATGTATCAGGAACTATTCACATTGACCTGGCGGTATCCGGCAACCCATCTCTTGACGTTGATAAAGCTAGGAAAGAAGGTAAGGCTGTTTTTCTGGTCATCACCGGGACAGGAGCTGCGGGGCTGGATAAAGCGATCACTATTGCTACAGAAGCAAGCAGTAAAGTTTCAAAGTCAGTGTTAATACAAATTGACCGGAATGATAAGCAAAACAGCGACCTGGTAACTAAATTAGGGATTGCGAATGTACCGGTTCCATTCATCATGGTGATTTCACGTAAAGGAGTGGCTGCAGGAGGTTATCCGGCTACTCAGGCTACACCGGATCTGCTGGTCAAGGCAGTCCCGTCACCGAAACAGGACGAAGTTCTTCTGGCCATATCAGTAAAAAAACCGGTTTTCATTGTAGTGTCAAAGAAAGGACTGACGGATAAAACAACCATCCTGGCAAATTGCAAATCTGCAAGCTCTAAAATTACTTCTAAAGCAGTTGTGGTTGAATTTGACATGAACGACACCAAAGAAGCTGACTTCTTAAAACAGATCGGAGTGACTTCTATAAAAGATAAAACGATCACTGTAGTTGTCAATGCTTCAGGGCAACTGACAGATAAATTCGAAGGCATTGCTCTTGAGTCAGTACTTATGACCTCTGCCGGCAAAGTGATTAAAAGCAGCGGTTGTTGCCCGGGTTCCTGCGGCAGCAAAAAAGGCTGCGGTAAATAAACCGGGGCTGATCCATGAATCTAAGAAAACTGATCTGGCTTGAGTTCAGACAACATAAATCTCAACTGGTTTCCGGTATACTTGCCATTACCCTTGGAATTGCCGTAATTGTCGGAGTCAGATCCATTTCTGTTGTCTCAGAAAAAGCGGTTGCAATTAACCTTGACAACCTGGGAGCCAATATTCTGGTATTACCCCAGGCATCCAATATTGACAACTACTATTCCGCTGATATCGATGCTCCTACTATTCCCGAAGAATATGTTGACCGTATAGTTTCTTCCTATCTCGAAGGAGTAGATAATTTATCACCAAAACTGACACGGAGAATAAAAATCGGGAAAGAAACTGTTGTCCTGACAGGTATTTTACCAAAAAACGAAATTGCTTCCAAACCCATGTGGCAGCAATCCGGTCTTCTCGGAAACACTCTTAAGGCAAGCTGCTCCCCTGAAAATACTGCAAACCAGAGTCAGGGATATAAAGATGAAAAGCTGCAGCGAAAAGTAATTGATTCATTATCTTCAGAAGAATGCCTGTTAGGATCAGTTATTGCCGGCAAATTAAAATTAAAGGATGGTAATAATCTCACAATTTTAGGGGAGAATTTCAAGGTAAGCAGGATTCTGAACGAAACTGGAACTGTTGATGATGACCGGATCTTTATACATCTGAGAAAAGCCCAGGAGATCCTGAAGATCCCGGGCCAGGTAAGCGCTATTGAAATCATGGGGTGTTGCAATGCTATTTCCGAAGGTCTGCTGAGCAAGCTGAGGAATATACTTCCCGACACACGGGTGACCTCCATTGGACAAATTGTATCCACGCAGATACAGACCAACAAAATGATGAATAAGGTTTCTCTGATTTTTTTGATCATTATCATTTTTGTGGGTGGTATTTCAATCGGAAACTTTATGTGGGCAAATATTAACGAAAGACGGAAAGAGATAGGGATGCTGCGGATGATAGGGTTTAATAAAACAGTAATTTACCGGATGATGTTAGCTAAAGCTTTTGTGTTAGGTATCATAGGAGGAATTGTTGGTTACGTTCTTGGCACTTTGGCCGGTTTATGGCTGGGGCCTGAACTGGCCGGCTTACCGGTAAAACCTGTAGCAAGTCTGATTGGCGTTTCACTGGCCATATCCATCGGAGTGTCACTATTGGGTGCATTAATACCATCTTATTTGGCTGGAAGGATCGATCCTTTTAAAAATATGCAGGAGGTATAATTATGATTTTAAAAACAACGAATCTTAGTAAAAAATACCTGCACAAGGACGGGCTTGTGGATGCATTGAACAATGTCAGTTTTGAAGTGGATGAAGGCGACTTTGTCACGATTACCGGAGCTTCAGGTTCAGGGAAAACCACATTGCTCCTGGCTCTGGCAGGGTTAATAAAAATAACCTCAGGCACTATACAAATTAAAGATTTTAATATTGTTGCTGCCTCCGACAGCAGACTCTGTGATTTCAGAAAAAACAACATCGGATTCGTGATGCAAAGTTTTGCATTGATTCCTTATCTTAATGCTATTGAAAATATAATGTTGCCCTTAGTTGTTTCAAGACTTTCAAAAGAAGAAAAAACCGAAAAAGCATTTCACTTGCTTCAATTGGTCGATTTGGAAAACAGGAAGAATCACCTTCCCAGAGAACTTTCTGCCGGTCAGCAACAAAGAATAGCTATTGCAAGGGCATTGATTAATTCTCCTACATTAATTCTTGCCGATGAACCCACAGGAAACCTTGACCCGGCACTTTCAACCGACATACTTAGCCTCCTGAAAAAAATTAACTGTCAGGAAAAAATCACTGTCCTGATGGTAACACACAGCCCTTTGGCAGCTGAATTCGGCAATGTTAAAATCAAACTCTCAGAAGGGAAAATTATAAATCAATTTGAAGATTGAGTAAGCCATAAAGAGATGAGAACCGATAAGGATAATCTGATCATCACACTGAGTGTTGAATTTGCCTCGGATAGAGCCGATTATGCTGAGATTCTGGAGTTGAAGGAAAACATGTCATTTCCGGACAACTTTACACTCTGGTATTTCAAAAGGTATAAACATCCGGGAAGTTCAAAATCCAGAAAGAAAATTTAATTTAATACAATAATAAAAAATGGAAAAGAAAAAAATCAATCTAAAAGACCTGGTAAAAAATAAATACAGTGAGATTGCATTGCAATCAAAGTCGCAAAACCAATCTTCCTGCTGCGGATCAGGTGGATGTTGCAGTGATGTCGACTATACTGTTTTTAGTGAAAATTATGATGCATTAAAAGGTTATAATCCTGATGCCGATTTAGGTCTGGGCTGCGGTATACCAACACTCTTTGCAGGGATCAGACCCGGTGACTCGGTGCTTGATTTAGGTTCAGGTGCCGGCAACGATTGTTTTGTTGCACGTGCCATAGTTGGTGAAACAGGTCATGTGACCGGTCTGGATTTCACCGATGCCATGTTATCGAAAGCCATTGAAAACAATAAAAAACTTGGCTATAACAATGTCGATTTTCTCAAAGGTGATATCGAAGAAATGCCAATAACCGGAGACCATTATGATGTAGTGGTTTCAAATTGCGTTTTAAACCTGGTTCCGGATAAAAATAAAGCATTTGCCGAAATAATGCGTGTACTGAAAACTAACGGGCATTTTTGCGTTTCGGATGTAGTCATCAAGGGTACTTTGCCGGAAAAGCTCCGGTCAGACGCAGAAATGTATGCAGGTTGTGTTTCAGGCGCCA
>Ga0114951_10000765_pt1 | contig 43165 bp, 38 predicted proteins | sample AM7aDNAmetaG_FD_88677 | JGI IMG/M metagenome (GOLD analysis project Ga0114951, IMG submission 88677) | Freshwater microbial communities from Finland to study Microbial Dark Matter (Phase II) - AM7a DNA metaG | ecosystem: Environmental > Aquatic > Freshwater > Lake | place: Finland: Lake Alinen... | reverse complement strand
TTTGGGTTAGTTGCTATAACTAAATTAGGAAGAATCTTTCTTTTATACAATTGATATTCAAATATTTATCAACATTTTTCTGTTAATAACAAACCGCATTTTCTTACATCGAACTCACGTTAGTTTAAGTTTATCCGGCAAAATGAAACGCATTATAAGCCGAAATTTTTTTTTCTTTGGAGTATTCATCTTTCTGTCAGGTAGTTTATTGCCTGCCTGTAAAAATAATACTTCATCGCATTCCGGTTCTGAACCGGAAAATAAAAACAACAAAATGGCAAATAAAATCGAGATTGGCAGCAGAGCCCCTGATTTTTCTCTACCCGATCAGCATGGAAAGAGGGTGAATCTCAGTGATTTCCTGGGAAAATCGAACCTGGTAGTCTATTTTTATCCAAAGGATGAATCATACGGATGTACGAAGGAGGCTTGTAGTTTTCGGGATAACTATGAAGTATTCAGGGAAGCCGGGGCAGAGGTCATTGGCATCAGCGCTGATGATATCGCCTCCCATCAGGCATTTTCCGCCAATCATAAACTGCCTTTCATTCTCCTTTCTGACAAGGATAGAACAGTGGCCGAAAAATATGGGGTTGGCAAATCGCTTGGGCTCTTGCCTGGCCGTGTCACTTTTGTCATCGACAAGCAGGGTATTGTGCGGATGATGTTTTCTTCGCAGCTTAACTTCGAAAAACATATCAGTGAAGCGATGGAGACATTGAAGAGAATTCCGTGATACGCGAGCGATGGATTGGTCTATAACACAAAGGTTTTATCCTTTTTCAGGTCATTTTCGATTCCTTCCGGTGTCAGCAATTCCTTGTTCTCCTTCGGATAAAATGAATCAGGCAATAACTGGATGTGCATACTCAGGAGCAGGTGATCCATGATGATTAAAAGAAGTGTCCCGATGAATGGAAGCGGGATGAGCATCACCGGGACAATAACCCCTGAACTCCTCAGGATATCCAGTACCTGCCGTTTAAATTTCTTTCTTTCTTCCCTCGAAATATGTTCTTTTTTAATGTATTTGGTTAGAATCACGAAGGTCTCCCTGGTTTCAACCGCTTCCGCTTTTATCCCGGTTGAATACCTCCCCGCCTCCCCAAGAAACACCCTGGCATAACCTGCAATCACCTCTTTCACCCTGGGCAGTGTAAACAGACCTAAAAAATAAGCGATGATCTTTTTCCGGAACGTTTTCATGACTGTGCGGGTGGAGAACAAAGGTAGTTAAAAAGGTTCACCAGACCCTCGAAGGGTGAGGCTTTCAATTTTATAGGTATTTTTGTGACCAGCAACGGTTGTAAAAGTTTTGGCGTGGATTTAACCAGGGAGGAGTTAAAGGATTTCCTTGAGGCAAAGGTGATCGAATATAATACCTTTGATTTTATTGAGCAGGACCCGATCAGCATCCCTCATAGATATTTATTGAAGGAGGATATTGAGATTGCCGGTTTCCTTGCTGCATCCATTGCCTGGGGAAATAGAAAAATGATTACAAAAAACGGGCGCCGTATGATGGAACTGATGAGTGATTCGCCATATGACTTTGTGCTGAACCATCGGGAATCTCATCTGCATAAGCTTGAAGGTTTTGTGCACCGGACGTTTAATTCGGTTGATTTTACTCACTTCATCAAAGTCCTGCGGAACATATACAACAACATGGAAGGGCTGGAAGGTGTTTTTACAAAATATCAAGCGGATGATTCAATGCAGCCTGCCATCCATCGGCTTCATGAAATTTTCTTCGAGCTATCTCATTCTGCCAGAACAAGAAAACACATTGCTGACCCGTATAAAGGATCAGCTGCCAAAAGAATTAATATGTACCTGAGATGGATGGTCAGAAAGGATAATTCAGGAGTGGATTTTGGATTATGGAGTTCCATTTCCCCGTCAAAGTTGTCATGCCCGCTCGACGTTCATTCAGGAAATACTGCCAGGATGTTAGGATTGCTGGGCAGGAATCAAAACGATGCGAAGGCTTTGAGTGAATTAGATACCAATTTAAGATTGCTTGACCCAACAGACCCCGTGAAATATGATTTTGCTTTATTTGGATTAGGCGTCAACGAAAAATTCCGGTTGTTGAAATAAACTCACACTAAAGTTATTTCATTGAGAAAAAGGATAAAACAACCGGGGATGGGAGGGTGATTTTCCCGCTGATCAGTTAACCAGATGGACAGCTTTCAACAATTCTTTACCAAGGGCAACAGCTTTTTCATTCTCAGGAATGAGTGCATGGTGGCGGGCCGGAAGTGATTTTTCAAGTCCTTTGTGAAGGAATTCCGGTGCAACCAATGGTTTCAGTTTGAGGAAGCCCCCCAGGACGATCATGTTAAAAATTTTGGATAGTCCTCGCTTTCCTGCTTCATCAGCAGCTTCGATTGAATAGATGTTGATGTCTTTCCGCTCGGGAAACCTGGTCAGACCGTTGGGGTCGTATATAAGCAATCCACCAGGTTTGACCGTTTTTTCAAATTTATCCATCGATTGCTGATTCAGGATAATTGCAGTATCGTAGGAATTTAAAATAGGTGAACTGATGCGCTCATCGCTGATGATCACCGTTACATTGGCAGTTCCGCCGCGCATTTCGGGGCCGTATGAAGGCATCCAGCTTACCTCTTTATTTTGCATCACCCCTGAATAGGCGAGGATCTTCCCCATCGACAGAACGCCTTGTCCACCAAAACCTGCAATGATTATCTCTTCAGTCATCTCGATTTACGATTTACGATTTTTGATTTACGATCTTGCATGCCAGCTGTTTTTTGTCACGCTATTTTGCTGACTCGCTCCTTCGCTCCTTTTTTATTTCGTCATTTCAATTAATTTACCATCCACCTTGATGTCTCCCAGCACATAAAACGGGAACATGTTTTCCTCCATCCATTTGTTCGATTGAACGGGTGTCATTTTCCAGCCGGAATTGCAATTGGAAACGATTTCGATAAAACACAATCCCTTGTTTTCCTTTTGAAGTTCAAAGGCTTTCCGGATTGCTTTTTTCGTTTTGCGAACGTTGTTTGGTGTATGAACAGCTTGGCGGGTAACATAATATACCCCTGGAAGTTGGGCGATCAATTCCGTGATCTTTAGCGGGTGGCCCATGGTGGGGACATCCCGTCCATAAGGTGATGTGGATGAACGCATCCCGGGAAGGGTTGTGGGCGCCATCTGGCCGCCGGTCATTCCGTAGATTCCGTTGTTGATAAAGATGATGGTGATGTTTTCTCCGCGGTTACAGGCGTGAATGGTCTCTGCTGTACCGATGGCGGCAAGGTCGCCGTCGCCCTGGTATGTAAATACAAAATGATTGGGCCACATGCGCTTGATGGCGGTTGCAAGGGCAGGAGCCCGCCCGTGGGCTGCACCCAGCATGTCGATATTCAGAAAGTCGTAAGCCAGTACGGAGCATCCCACGGGGGATACCCCGATGGTTTTATCCGAAATATCCATCTCTTCGATCACTTCCATCAGCATCCGGTGAGCCGTGCCATGCCCGCATCCCGGGCAATAACTCAACGGCCGGTCGACCATCAGGTCACTCTTCTTGTAGACAATATTTTCCGGTTTATGTATTTCGGTCTTTGCGAATTGTTCTTCCATAACTACCCTCCGATAATTTTTTGTGTAAGGGCTTTAACGACCTCATCCGGGGATGGGATGATGCCGCCGAAGCGTCCGTAATGTTCTATTTTCACTTTGCAGCCCACCGAGAGTTTTACATCTTCTATCATTTGACCGGCGTTCATCTCAACGACCAGGATGCCTTTCACACGGTTTCCGACATTAGAGACTTCAATGGCAGGGAAGGGAAAGAGGGTGATGGGACGGAACAAACCGACTTTGATGCCTTTGGCCCGTGCGAGGTCGAGGGCTTTCTGGCAAATCCTGGCGGACAGACCAAATGCGACCAGCAGATAATCGGCATCTTCACACTGGATCTCTTCATACAGAACCTCATTTTTCTCCATCATCTGATACTTGGCCTGGAGTTTGAGATTTACCCGTTCCTGGCCGGCCGGGTCAAGATCAAGCGACGTAATGATGTTGTGGTTGCGGGTTTTAGGCCGCCCGTTTGATGCCCATGGACATTGTTTGATCAACTCCTCATCGGTACGCCTGGGAATCTGGTCGAAAAGCACCACTTTTTCCATCATCTGCCCGATTGCTCCGTCGGAAAGGATCATCACAGGTGTGCGGTATTCAAAAGCTTTGTCGAAGGCAAGTTTCACATGGTCACACATTTCCTGAACGGATGCGGGTGCAAGTACGAGCATTTTGTAGTCGCCATGCCCTCCTCCTTTTACCGCCTGAAAATAGTCGGCCTGGGAGGGCTGGATGGTACCAAGTCCCGGGCCGCCACGAACGATGTTGACGATAACAGCCGGTAATTCAGCGCCGGCAAGATAACTGATTCCTTCCTGCATCAGGCTGACTCCAGGGCTGGAAGAAGATGTCATCACCATTTTACCTGTGCCGGCACCTCCGTAAAGCATATTGATGGCGGCCACTTCGCTTTCAGCCTGAAGAACTACCATGCCTGTCCGTTCGAAAGGTTTTTCAGCCATCAGGTATTCCATAACCTCTGACTGGGGCGTGATCGGGTATCCGAAATAGCCATCGCAGCCTGCCCGGATGGCAGCTTCTGCAACAGCTTCATTCCCCTTCATTAATTTTAATTCACCCATGATGTATTTTTTTATTTTTTATTCAGTTTCGACTTTGGCGCGGTAAACCGTGATGACCCCATCGGGACAGACCAGGGCGCAGTTGGTGCAACCCGTACATTCATGGTTTACTTTCATTGCGAAATGATATCCTTTGCTGTTCACTTCCTTCGACATCGCGATCACAGTGAACGGACATGCGGCTAGACAAACCTCACAGCCCTTGCAACGCTCGGTGTTGATCACGATATCACCTTTGATTTTTGCCATATTACGGATGTTGAATTGTTAACAAATTCACAGGGCGAAAATACGAAAATTAAATCATTATTTCGCTGCCTGACTATTTCCCTGCGTTTCGTGGTTTTCCCTGAACTTCCTGAGCCGCTCCTCCAGTGCATGGAACTGTTCGCGCTTCACCAACGATACACAGGCACGGATACCTTCAATACGTTCACTGCCTGTAATGCTCAGGGCAATAGCGCTGATGCCATAGTAGATCAGTTCCTGCAGCAACTCTTCGCCTGTAAAACCCGGATAGGCAACGGTGAAATAGAACCCATCGGCAATCGGGTCGGCTTCATCTTTGTCATAAACAATAGTAAACCCATTGTCGGTAAACATCTTCTTCATGATCTTTGCCTTTTCCCCGTATTCCTTCACCACCTCGACGAAATCAAAGGTGCCGTCGTTTGCGGCTTTCAGCATGGCAGCCAGTCCATATTGTGTGGAATGTGTGGTTCCGGCACTGAGTGCGTACACGGTACCATAAATCAAGGCACGGCCTACGATATCGGTCGTATAAGACCACAACAAGTTGGCAGACCTTGTATTAAACAACTTATTCGAAACGATCATCAATCCGATCCGCTGTCCGGCGTAACTGAATATCTTGGAGCTGGAGATCAGCAAAACATAGTTGTCGGTATATTTTGCGACGGTTGGCTGATAAGGAGGTTGCCCCGGTTTGGAATAATCTTTCCGGAAATCCATGGCAAAATAGGCGAGGTCCTCGATGACGATCACATTATATTTGTTGGCCAGTTCACCGATGATGCTCAGTTCATTCTCTGTAAAGCAAATCCATGACGGATTGTTGGGGTTAGAATAAAGCAGGGAATGGATGTTCCCTTTAGAAAAATAGGATTCTAATTTATCGCGTAATTTGTCGCCGCGAAAATCGTAGACGTCAAAAGATTCGAAGTTATGTCCCAGGACCCGGTGTTGTTGATGGTGAACGGGAAAGCCCGGATCAATAAACAGGGTAGTATCTTTTGCCCTGTCAATTTTCGAGAAGGTCAGGAAAGCAGCAAATCCACCCTGCATGCTGCCAACCGTAGGTACACAATTCGCAGCATCCACCTCGATATCCAGGAATAATTTGACGAACCGTGCCGCCTCTGTCTTTAAAATCGGTGTTCCTTCGATATCGGGATAAACTGCGGCTACACCTTTATTCAGTGCTTCAATTTCAGCCTGTACTCCGATTGCGGTTGCAGGAAGACCGGGAACACCCATTTCCATCCGGATGAATTTTTCACCGGTCTCCTTCTCAATACCATTGATCAACCTCTTGACTTCCCGGATTGTTGCTTTGCCTATATTCAGGATTTTACTGTCCTGAAAATGCCGTTGAACCACTTCTGACTTAATGGGGGTATCATTCATAAAGCAACTTTTGTGATCTGGTTAGTGAACAGAATAGCAGACAACAAAATTGAAAATAATTTTGAAACAAACCAACGGTTTTTAAAAGGTTTTAAAAAAAACTATTTGTGTCATCAGATTATAGAGCCTGTTCAATTACCTCACCAATATGACAGATCCTTTCAATGTAGTATTTTCCGGCGGAGCAAGCGACGATTGGTAAACGATGATATACACATAGCTCCCCTCCGGACAGGCACTGCCTTTGAACGTTCCATCCCATCCGGCAGCTGGACGATCGGTGGTGTAAATCAATTCTCCATAACGGCTGTATATCTCCATGCTGAATGATCTGATATTCATTGAAACAGGTTGAAATGTGTCGTTTAGCCCATCACCATTGGGAGTAAAGGCATTTGGTGTCCATAAAGCAATTTCACACTCACTGCCTGTTTTGACGAATACCGTGGAACTATCTGCATTTTTACAGCCGTGACCATCGGTATATTTGTATGTGATCATTTGAATTCCAGGGCTTTGTGCTGCAGGATCAAAACTGGAGGCGACAATACCGTTGACAAGGTACGTTCCACCTGCCGGGGATCCTCCTGTAAGCTGGAATGCTGGTTCATTGGCGCATATCGAATCGAATGCGGCAATGTTCACCTGTGGCAAAGGGTAAAAGTTGATTGGAAGCGAAGAAATTGGCCCGTTGCCGCAATCCTTGTTGTATCCCGAAACGGACAGGGTTCCCGAAGTTGCCGATGAAGAATAGCTGACAATGGCAAACGTATCATTTCCAACAATGGTGGCTCCGGTTCCTGAATAGGACCAGGTATAACTGGTTGAATTGGGTTCATGTTTGATCGTATAGGTTCGTGTAATTCCACCTTCGCAAAATGACGGGTCGCCGGCAATCTTTCCTGTTGAACCGGGCGATCGTTTGTATGTGAAACTCACGGCAGGGGCAGATGAACTGGCCACATACCACCAGGAGTTTACGGTATTGGTATCACCGGTAATGTATTCCCAAAGGTGACATCCGAAAATATCCTTGCATCCCGTGAGGTTGGAAGTGCTGTCGGGCAGGAGGCTGTCATCCCAATATATGTCTGGTTTTGGGCCCGGCGGCCTGATGACCTCCACTTTGTACCCGTAATCGTTGTATTCAATATCATAGATGGGAAGATGGGTAATTCCATGGATAAACCTGATAACGGCGGTTACGGATGTTCCGTTTGGTACCCTGTTGCCCTGGCCGTCAAGCCCGTTCCAATGGATGATGTTGTACCCGTTTCCTCCAGGATTGGCAAATACATTGGATGTAAGTTTGACATCCCTTGGATCAGCCCCTGGATTTGGATCGACTTCCACCATCACATCGATCACCCCATCCATGTCAACCTTCACGCCAATGTCGACAGTACCTGACGCGCAATTGGTTGTGGTGGTAATTGGCGGACTGATTCCGGGCTGTGCTTTTCCCGTTGGAAAAATAATACTGTCAGGATCATTTAAGAATACTTTATATTGCGGATAGGTATGGAATCCAGGGCGCGATTGCCTGTCGATGATAAGATTCCCGGTGGTTGAACACCCGGTTTTATTGCTTGAAATTGAAAAAGTGCCGCCGACAAACCCGTTGCAGTTAACGCTGGTAACAATGCTGTCGTCTGAAAGGATGAACATGGTTCCATAGAACCGGCTGGTCGTTGGAGGTGCTTCAACCGGGCCGCAATTGAACTGCCATGCTTTTGACCATACTCGCCCAGGGATCGGGTGGTTACCCGCATTTACTACGGTAATATCAAAGAATTTGAAAGTTACAAAACTGCTATATGTATATATCGTCCCCTGATCGGGGGGATAATAAAATTCAAGGGAGTAATTCCCGGGCATTGAAGGAATGCGTTGAATTGGATCGTATCCTCCGGCAGCAGGAAAAGGCCCGATCGTGTCCTGATCATAGGTGCTGATAAAACCTGCACCTGATACTGGAACCGTTGTTGGCCCGATGATAATGTTTCCGGCAGGGTCTCTCAATTGATATTTTACTTCGACCAGTGAATCGTTCTGGATAACCTTACCCAGTCCAAAATAAAACTTCTCTGTGAGATCAGCGATATAGATATTGATCCTGAATTCGGGAATCGCGTCAAAAAAACCAAATTCATTCCGTGATTTATCAAGGCAGAGCTTGCCCTCAGCCGCAAAAAATGGTGCGATCTGTTTTGACCCTTCCGGAAAACCAACTTGCGGAAGCAGGAGCATGAAAAGCAATAAAAAAGAAAAATCAGAAAGGCGTTTCACTCCCGATATAGCAGGTGATGCCAAGCGATTTGAATTGCTGTGCAATGTTCTCAAGGTTCCCATTTGCCGGGATGTTAAAGTTATTTGTATAATATTGTTTGTCAAGGAGATTGTATTTTTCACGGCCAAGGTGATGCAACGGAAGTAAATTGACCTCCTTGCGACCGGTCGATCGGATGAAACTGGCAGTGTTATTGATATTTTCAGCATCATCATTAAAACCGGGGATGACCGGCAACCTGAAAATCAACCGCCCGGGAAATTCTTGCGCGATGCGCCGGGCATTTTCGAGGATGTTGGAAATGGGTGTATAACCGGACAGGCGGTCAGGCGGACTGGCAGACAGGAGGTCATGGGGACGAGCGGATGGGGAGCGGGAGTAAGTGAGCAGGTCGCCACGGGATTCATCGAGTGTTTTCAGGTCAAAAAAAATCCAGTCGATGTAGGGTAAAGCTTTTTTATAATGGGACCATGCAACATTGCCGCAGGTTTCAACGGCGGTATGGATGTAAGCCTCGTAACAGTGTTTCAGGAAATTGAAGGCGAATTCCGGCTGGGCGAATGGCTCGCCCCCGGTGAGGGTGATGCCACCACCCTCGCCCCAGTATTGCCGGTCGCGATGGATCCTGTTGTAAAGGTCGTCAACGGACACTTTATATCCGCCGATTTTAAGCGCATCTGAGCAACAAGCTGAGGCACAATCGTATGTGTTGCATTTGGCACAAATGTCCCGCCTGAAGTTCAGGTGGTCGCATGTCTCATTCTTTGCAATAGATATTGCACCATGTTTACATGCATTTATGCAGTGTTCATCGAGTGTGCATTTTGAATTCCGGTAGAGCGGTTCAGGATAAAACGATATGCCTTCGGGATTGGAACACCAGGCACATTCCAGGGAACAACCCTTGAAAAAGATTAGTGTACGGCAACCAGGTCCGTCATGAACGGAGAAACCCTGGATGTCGAAAATGTAACCCGTAGTTAATTCTTCCTGTTCCATTGAAAATCGAAACATTTACTTGCAATCATGTCCGGATAAGCCAGTATTGTTCCCATGCATTTGCCAAGAAATTGTTTTTCACTGGTGTAGTGCCCGCAATACCTGCATTTGGGTATTCGTTCCAGTTTTTCACAGGAAGGATTATCCGGACCGGCTTGTTCCTTAGTCAGTTTGCACAATCCCCTGAAGACATCAACAGGCAGGTAAAACCTGCAATTTTTACATGAATCTTCTTCCATTGCTATTTTTTTACCATTTGATAATCTCACTAATTCTCCAGTTCACTATTTGATCTCCTCATACTCGGTCCGGGAAATCACCTCGTCCTGTATCTGTTTTCCCAGTTCTACCCAGTACTGGGTGAATCCTGCAACGCGAACAAGCAAACTCCTGAATTTTTCCGGATCTGCCTGTGCCTGTTTCAGCATTCTGGAGTCAACAATGTTGAACTGTACATGAAAACCTCCTTTGCGAAGGTAGGCCCGGATCAGTTCCAGGAATTTTCGCGAACCTTCGCGGCCTTTTACAACCGAAGGATGTATTTTCATGTTGAGCTGAGAATTTTGCGACTGGGCATGGTTCCAGCATGTGGCTGAATTAAAAAGGGCATAGGGTCCGTTTTTGTCGGTTCCGGGATAGGCAGAAACTGATCCATCGGAAAAAGTTGTACCACTCAGGCGGCCATCGGGACCTGCCATTGTAACAGCACCCATCGGACCATGGGTGGACACGGAGATCTGGCATGCATACATCGGCTGATCATAAAGCGACCTGTAATTGTGTGTCATTTCACAGAACCAGTCTTCCCAATCTTTCATAATGGCATCGACAAAGGAAATATCATTTCCGAATTTCGGCGCATCAAGACTCTGCCGGTGAATTTTTTGCCATAAAACATAATCAGCTGTAGGCAACTGGTCGATCAGTGAATATGATCCGGTTTCCTGTGCCGTTTTATAGCCGAAATTGGCCAAAATTGCCTTCCGGTAATCTTCCAGGGTATAATTCTTTTCACTATAGACATTCTGCTTCAGTGAACTCAATGAATTCACCAGGTTGGCCGTACCACAGCTTTCAATATTGAAGGTGGTATTGTACCGGCATCCCATCTGTCCAATGTCTTTGCCTTTTTTCAGGCAATCAGGCTTTAACATAGAGTTGACCAGGGATGGAGCTATTTTGCGCCAGGCGTCATGCTGAATATTGTTTGTGAGGGTAAGCACATGGCACGCCCTGCTGAAATAATCCTTAAAGGCCTGCCATAATTCATTGTAGGATTCAAGATGATATCCGTGTGATGGAAAAATCCGCTGGCCGGTCCGCATGTCGATGCCATCGAACAGCACTACTTCCAGGATTTTCGGCAGATTTAGAAAGTGAACCCCCACACTGGTAGCAGGTGCTGAACCGCCAGGAATCCAGTGAATAACATCGTCAATCTTCAGTGGCATCCAGCTTCCGGGAGATGTTTCAAGGCAACCCCCGATGGCCCATGCACGGGCCTCCTCCAGATTCATCCCCTCATGGGAATAATTTCCAACCAGGAATTCCATGGCAACCTGGTTATTCACCCATGCGGGGTATCCGGTACCAATCTTGGTACATTCGACCCCTTTAAGCAGGAATTCCTCAGGTAGTTTTTCATCATATAACATGGAAAGGGTAGGCTGAGGGGTATCGCAGGTAATTCCGGCTTCAAGGATCAGCATTTCGAGTTCGTTTGCAGCAGCTGTGCCATCTTTCAACAGCCCGCCGAGACAGAGGTTATTGAATGTATTGCCCGACAAAACCCCGCCGACGACGCCCATGGATGCAAAACAGTCTATTTCAGTGAATTTAACCCGCATGCATTCCAGCAGTTCGAGGGATCGGGCGCGGTCAATGGTGCCATTGGCCATATCCCGCTGCCAGAATGGGTAGAGCACTTGTCCAACCCTGCCAGGCGACAACCCTGAAATGGCATCTTCATTCAGCACGGCCACATGGAAAAGCCAGAGGATTTGCAGGGAATCATGAAAGGAACGGGGCGGACTGGATGAGATCCAGTTGAGTCTTTCTGCCATCTCCAGGTACTCAGTTTTTTGTTTGCCATTCTGTTCAAGTGATGCAAGGAATTTTGCTTCGTCCGCATAATTTTGTATCCAGTGTTTGATGCCCTGGAGCATCAGGATGACGGCTTTGTAAAAATAAAGGCGGTCCATGTCGGGATACCCTGCCACATCAGCCAATGCATCTTCGCAATTTTTGATTATCCCGTCAATACCATACTGGAGTGGATAATAATAGTTCATCACTTCACGTCCCTGCGGAAGCGTATAACCTGAGTCGAACATACAAATGACCGAGCGCATCAAGGCCTCTTTTTCACTGTAACCAGGAACCAGTTGCTCATATTTATGACCGATATCATCGACCGATTTGTCTTTCCATTTCCGGGCGACTTCAAGCATGATTGGCATCTCTTCCACACGGAGCCCGAATTTTCCCGCGATGGAGATCACCATGCCTTCGCTTTTCGTGACATTTCCGCCACCTTTTCCCATCGTCGTAAAGGTGTCGGCTGTAAGTTTACCGGATTCCTGCGCTTCTTTGTAAAGCTTATCTTCTGCAGCCATGAAAAAAGCTTCTGATAACCAGGGCATTGGATAGGATCCACGGAGATATGAGGCCTTACCCATCGACAGGAGTTCTCCCGGAAATATAACGGGTGTCAGGTGTTCAAAACCTGATTTCAATGCTTCAGCCCGGCGAATAATTGGAATTTCACCTTCCAGCTGCTCCCAGCGGCGTGTATACCAATAAGGAAATTCCATGGAAACAGACGACTTTGCTTCGAAATAAAGTTCCCGGGCCTCATTGGCACGTGGCGTCGGTTGTCGCTTGGTTTCACGGGAAGTCACCTCTCTTCCCGGCTCGCTACCATAATAATTAACAGGGGTTTGGATATCGGAACTCATCGTAAATTCAATTTGAGTTATGAATAAGATATCAAAGTTAACCAATCATTTCTGATATTTCAGGAAAAACATTCAATCTTGTGTAAAAACATGTGAGTCGGTTGTTCAGAACCTGACGAATAAATGAAAATTGTTTCAAAGCCCATGAATGATGCATGGCCGGATGTAACGGTTTGCAATTAAATCGTACCTTTGTACCATAGAAAAATCAACATGCCCATAGAAATTAAATTCGACGGAAAGAAAAAAGTAAATGCCATCATCGATGGCTTTACTGTAAAAACCGACCAGCCTGTTCAGTCAGGTGGCGATAATTCAGCGCCGACGCCATTCAGTTTGTTTTTAGCTTCCCTTGGAACCTGTGCGGGGATATATGTAAAGAGCTTCTGCGATCAGCGCAGTATCGACAGTGCAGGAATGTGGATAAGCATGGACTACGAATACGATCAGGTGCAGAAAATGATCGCGAAGTTCATGATGGTTATCCATGTGCCCGCCCATTTCCCTGAACAATATGACACTGCGGTCATTAAAACTTCAGCATTGTGTGCAGTGAAACGGCACCTGAACCCTGCCATCGGAAATGAAATCACCATCGTAAGGGAATAACCCGGTAATGACGCGCCATTGCACGTCGCCAGGGGCAATGAAGCACCGCAGTACACCTCGATCCGCATCACGGAAAAAACCATTAAACTCAAATATCATATGAACCACAAACCAACCGGATTTAACTCGACACTTGTCCATGGAACCGGCCAGAAAGACCCACTTGGCAGTGTTATAACTCCTATTTACCAGACTTCCACTTTTGCGTTTAAAAATGCTGACCATGGCGCCGCTTGTTTTGCCGGTGAAAGCGATGGCTATATTTATACCCGGATTGGAAACCCAACGATCCGTGATCTTGAAAAGACCATCGCCGCCCTGGAACATGGTTTCGATGGCATCGGATGCTCCTCCGGTATGGGAGCGGTGACCACTGTTTACATGGCCTATCTTGGTGCAGGAAAACATATCCTTAGTCACAATGCAGTATACGGACCGGCCCGTGGCGTTATCGAAGGCGCCTTTTCCAAATTTGGCGTGGAGTCAACCTATGTGGATACAACCGACCTTGAACAGGTGGAAGCGGCCATCCGGCCGAATACAGCCTTGATATACCTCGAAACACCGGCCAATCCGACCATCGGAATTTCCGATATCCCAGCAATTTGCAAGATTGCCCATAAGCACAACATCCCCGTTTGTGTGGACAATACTTTTTGCAGTCCATACTTGCAAAATCCGCTTGACCTGGGCGCTGACATTGTGGTGCATTCCCTTACAAAATTTCTGAATGGTCATGCAGATATCGTTGGCGGGATTATTGTAACAAAAACCGAAGCTGATTATAAAAAAGTCAGGCCCCTGATGGTCACCATGGGGTGCAACATGGATCCGCATCAGGCATTTCTCACACGCCGTGGGTTGAAAACCATGGGTATCCGCATCGACCGTGCTCAGGAGAATGCCGTCAAAGTGGCAGAATTCCTCGAATCGCATCCCAAAATTGATTGGATCGTTTATCCTGGGTTGAAATCCCATCCGCAATATGAACTTGGCAGGCGTTTGATGCGCGGTCCTGGAGCAATGATGAGCTTCGGGTTGAAAGGGGGGCTTGAATCCGGAAAGAAACTCATGGATAGCGTTCAGCTTTGTGTTCTGGCTGTGTCTCTTGGCGGTATTGAAACTTTGATTCAGCATCCTGCATCGATGACTCACAGCAAACTTTCGGCATCAGCCAAAAAAGAGGGTGGTATCAGTGATGAACTGGTCAGGCTTTCCATTGGAATCGAAGAGGTAGCTGACATCATTGCAGACCTGGATCAGGCCCTGGCACAAATCAATTGATATTGAATATTGCTCTTCAGACGTTGAGTAGGGATTAGGAACTTGCTTTAATTTTCAATTTGGCTAAGACTCAATGATACGTGTTATCTTAAAACGGTTATTGCCAGTTTTATTGATCTTTCACTTTTCATTTTTCATTAATTATTCCGGAACAGCACAACGCGTTGCACTTGTATTGAGCGGTGGAGCTGCAAAAGGGGGAGCCCACATCGGGGTCCTTCGTGCATTGGAAGAGAACCAGGTTCCTGTCAATTATATTGTAGGCACATCCATAGGTGCGGTCGTAGGTGGCTTATACGCAGCGGGCTTCTCGCCGGATGAGATTCAGGAACTGATGAATTCCGAAAAATTTCAGCGATGGGCATCAGGCATAATGGATGATAAATACGTATTCTACTACCGCAAAGAAGACCCGAATGCATCCTGGATTACAACAAGTTTTGATTTCACGAAGAAAATTACCTCCATCCTGCCCGCACAGCTGATCAAAACGTATGAAATCGATTTTCAGATCATGCAATTGCTTTCACAGGCAAATGCAGCTGCAGGCAGCGATTTTAACAAGCTGATGGTCCCGTTCAGATGTGTGGTTGCCGACATTGATACCACCGCCCAGATGGTACTTCGCAACGGAGACCTGAGCACGGCGGTGCGCGGATCGATGAGCCTGCCTTTGGTTTTTTCACCGGTGGTTATTAAAAACAAACTTGTATACGATGGAGGCATGTATAACAATTTTCCTTGCGATGTGGCCATGCTTGATTTTCAACCTGATGTGATTATCGGAAGCCGGGTTGCCCAGCGTTATGAAAAACCTGATCGGGATGATATGGTGTCACAACTGCTGACCATGCTGATGGAACGACAGAGTGATACCATTTTTTATAAAAATTCGGTAATGATTGTTCCCAATATTCCGACTATCAACCTGCTCGATTTTTCTCAAACCGCTTTGTTGGCCGACAGCGGGTATGCTGCTACCCTTCGGAAAATTCCAGACATCAGGAAACTTGTTAAAGACAGTGTAAGCCTTGAAATGATCGGGCAACGACGCGCAGCATTCAATAGCCGGAAACCTTTGCTTCGCTTTGATTCTATTCACATTTCGGGACTAAATAAAGCACAATCAGGGTATGTGTGCCATATTCTTAAACACGGGAAAAAAACAATTTCACTTGAAGAACTTCGCCATGAATACTTCAGATTTATGGATGAGGGCTTCGTCAAGAGTATATTTCCGGTTGCCCGTTTCAACCCGAAAACAGGTTTCTATGACCTCTACCTCGATATTATAAAATCAAACAAGTTCGGGGCTCAATTCGGTGGCAATTTTTCATTGGGTAATAACAGTGAAGCCTTTATTGAACTTCAGTACAAATATTTATGGACTAAAGCGCTGCACTTTTTTGCCAACGGTTATTTTGGCAAAGTATACAGTTCGGCAAAAATAGGCGGACGGATTGACTTTAACTCTAAGGTCCCCTGGTTTATTGAGGCAAATTATACATACAATCGTTACGACTACTTCAAGAATGCCAGCTTCTTCTTTGATGATAAAACGCCAAACTATATTATTGAAAGCGATTATTTCGGGGATATCAGGGCCGGGATTCCTGTTACCAACACAGGAAAATTATCGCTGGAAATGGTGAATGCCTATACAAATGAGAAATATTACCAGGATAATATTTTCACACGTACGGATACTGCAGATGTGACAACTTTTAAGTTCTTCTCACCATCCGTGTGTTTTGATCTTAACAGCCTGAACCGAAAACAATTCTCCAATGCCGGCATTCGGTTATTGGTCAGGTTATCCTATATCAATGGAGATGAAGAGATGGTTCCGGGCTCGACAGCTGTTAATAAAACCTTTGTTGACACCTATCATGACTGGTTCAAAGTTCATCTGATGTATGAAAATTTCTTTGAATCGCTCGGTCCCTTTAAATTTGGATTGTATGCCGAGGGTGTCCTGTCAAATCAGCCACTCTTCTCCAACTACACCTCCAGTTTGCTGTATGCTTCAGCTTTTCAGCCAATTCCTGAATCACAGGCATATTTTCTACCACCCTTTAGAGCGACAAACTATGCAGCAGCCGGATTAAAAGTGGTGCTGAAGGTTTACAAAAAAGTTGAATACAGGCTTGAAGGCTATCTTTTTCAGCCTTACCGGGAAATACTTGAGAACCCTGAAGATTTTACTGCCTATTTCGGGCCAAAATTCGCTGATCGGTCTTACATGGCTTCAACGGCCATGGTCTACAACAGTCCGCTTGGGCCCATCAGTCTCAGTTTAAACTACTATGACAAGATGCCTGATCTTTTTACCATCAATTTTAATTTCGGTTACATGATCTTCAATAAAAGCGCAATACCTTAAATACATGAGGATTTAGAAATAATTTGTACTTTTGTAGCATAAACGATTCAATTCAACCGGCAGAAGTCGGACACTACTGATTGTATTATAAAAACGGATATTAACCTGAGAATGAAAAAAGCTAAAGCCACACCCCAGAATCCTGAAACGGAAATCGCTGCCGTACAGGAGGAGATTGCTGCCACTGTCAACATTGCAGAGGATAACATCGAAATCGCACTCCCCACGCCTTCAGATCATGCTGAAGTAATCAATCAAATCGAGGAAACTGAGAAGTTGCCTGAAGAAATCACTGATGTTTTAATAGCAGAGCCTGCTGAGGTTCCCGACATCGAACAAACAATGGAACTACCTGAGGAGCCCCGGGAGGAAATCGTTGTGGCTGATCTGGAGGAACCCGTTGTGGCTGATCTGGAGGAACCCGTTGCGGCTGATCTGGAGGAACCCGTTGTGGCTGATCTGGAGGAACCCGTTGCAGATACCATATTAGAACCGGTTGCTGAAATGCAGGAAGAATCCATGGAGGAAAAAAAGGAGAGCATTCCCGCTGAATCTAATGTTGTTCCAATGGCGGAATTGCCTGAAATTCCGGTGGAAACTGTAGTTGACGAGCAGTTTGAGGAACAACATGCAGATCTGTTGGAGGTCCTTTCCGATGACCATCTTGAAGAGCACCTGGATGAGGTGACAGAAGCAAATGTGGAGCACGTGATTGCCGAGGGAGACGTGAAATATGATGGCCTTTCCCGATCCGAATTGGTTGATTTGCTTGAAAAAGCCGTAGCCGAACCGGATTTCATGGCAGTTAAAACGCAAATTGCCCTGATCAGGTTTGCCTTCCTTAAACTGAAAAAGGATGAGAGCCTGCAAAAGTATGAACAAGTTAGTGAGGAGGGTGTTGCCAAAGCGGAACTTGCTCCCGAACAAGATGAACTGGATGTAAAATTCAACGAATTATTTGCTATATACCGGGCAAACAAAGCCCGTCATTCTGTTGAACAGGAAAAGATCAAACAGGATAACCTGAAAAAGAAATTTCAGATCCTTGATGGACTAAGAATTCTTATCAGTTCTGAAGAGACACTGAAAAAAACATATGATGAATTCAAGGTGCTTCAGGAACGCTGGAAGGAAATCGGGATGGTGCCGCGTACGGAGATCAATAATTTATGGCAGAACTACCATTTTCTTGTTGAAAAGTTCTTTGAAAAGGTCAAATTAAACAAGGAACTGAAAGACCTTGACCTTCGGAAGAACTTGGAGTCAAAAATTGCTCTGTGTGAAAAAACAGAAGAGTTGCTTCTCGAAACTTCGGTAATCAAATCGTTTAAAAAACTGCAGAAATACCACGAGGAATGGAAAGATCTCGGCCCTGTACCTGCAGATAAGAAGGAGGAAATCTGGGAACGGTTTAAGAATGCCACCGATAAAATCAATGATCGTCGCCGCGAACATTATTCCCTGATCGAGGAAGACCAGAATAAAAACCAGGAAACCAAAAATGCACTTTGCGAACAGTGTGAATTGGTTGCCGGGTTAACCAATGATTCTATCAAAGACTGGCAGGACAATACCAATAAAATCAATGATTTACTGAAAATATGGAAAAATATCGGACCGGTACCCCAAAAAGTCAACGCTGAAATTTGGAACCGTTTCAAAACCAGTCTCGATGCATTCTTTGCCAATAAAAAAGAATATTTCGATAAACTGAAAGAGCAGCAAATGCACAATTACAACCTGAAGGTGGAATTGTGCATGCAGGCTGAATCGCTGAATTCAAGCACCGATTGGAAAACCACCACCAATGAACTCATACGGCTTCAGGGTGAATGGAAAAAGATCGGCCCTGTTCCAAAGAAACATTCAGATAAAATCTGGAAACGTTTTCGCAGTGCATGTGACGAATTTTTCAATGCCAAGCAATCCTATTTCTCCAATATCCAGGCAAGTGAAGGTGTGAACCTGAATAAAAAACAAACCCTGATGACCCGCTTGAAGGAGCATCAGTTTGGTGAAGACAAAACCGCAAACCTGGAAGTACTGAAGAATTTTCAGCGTGAATGGACAGACATCGGTCATGTGCCCATGAAGGAGAAGGATAAGCTCCACAATGAGTTTCGTGCCTTGGTCAATGAACATCTCGACAAATTGAAAATCAGTGAAGTGGAAATGAGCACCGTGAGTTTCCAGGCAAAGTTTGACCACTTGAAAAACGATCCAAACGCCAGCCGGGTCATCGGGAAGGAACGTGAATTCCTGGCAACCAAAATTACCAAGATGAAGGAAGAGATCACCCTTTGGGAAAATAATATTGGTTTCTTTGCAAAGTCTAAAAGTGCGTTGATTGTAAAAGAAGAATTTGAGAGTAAAATAAACAAGGCCAAGAGCGAACTTAAAGTGCTCGAAGCCAAAATGAAAATTCTCAAACAGCAGGGCAATTAATAATTACAACTGACGATTTACGAATATGGCAATTGGCGAATGATGCGCATATTTGCAATCAATCTCTTGCTTGCCGTAGTCAAACGTTATACATTGCCTTGTCACACGTCACGCTTCAGGTTCCTGCTGTGACAGGCAGTGAAATGATCCGAGCCCCCAAATGATTTCGAGTGAGTCGATGCCAATGATGTTGTGTCTGGGAAAGCACTCTTCCAGCAAACGCATGGCCTGATCGTCTTCTTTACATTGAAAATTTGGCACGATTACTGACTGGTTGGAAATGTAAAAATTCGCATAAGAAGCCGGTAAACGTTGACCTTCATAAATTACCGGTTTCGGCATGCAGATTTCAGCGATGTCGGGTTGCTTGCCGTTCAACAGCCTGAATGTCTTCAGGCGCCTGAGGTTATCTTCCAGGATTTTATGATTGGTGTCAGACCGGCGGGGTTCGACCATGGTGATGACTGCATCCTCGCGGAAAAAACGGGTGATATCATCGATGTGTCCGTTGGTATCATCGCCATCGATGCCTTCATCAAGCCAGAGTACTTTTTCCACACCGTAAAAATCATGCAGATATTCTTCAATTTCGTGTTGAAACATACCCGGGTTCCGGTTTTCGTGTAACAGGCATTGTGTTGTGGTGAGTAAGGTTCCCTTGCCATTGAAATCAACAGCGCCTCCTTCCATCACAATTCCCGGGTAAAAAATAGGAATGTTGAGAAATTTGCCAACAAGTTCAGGAATCTTGTCATCCAGGTCATGGTCATATTTATTTCCCCAGGCATTGTATTTCCAGCTTACGATTGCTTTTGGATCCTTTGCCGCAGGATTAAGTATAAATGCCGGGCCGTGGTCGCGGCACCAGGCATCATTGGTGGGATTCAGGAGCAAGGTGATTTTCGACATATCGACACCAATCAGGGTAAGGTCTTTGATTACCTTTTTTCGAAGGGCTTCATCGCGCACATTGATACAAACCTGTTCTCCTTTTGAAAGTTCTTTGATGAACCGGTTGTAGAACGGGAAAATTTTCTCCAGTGTTCCCGGCCAGGAGTAAGAGTTATCATGCGGGTAACTTAGCCAGGTAGCCCGGTGTTTGGCCCATTCTGCCGGAAAATGATAGCCCAGTTCTTTGGGGGTAGGATGAGGATTAACCATTTACGATTTACGATTTGGGATTTGTCACTTGTCGTTCGTCACTTTCATCGATATACCTGTTTAAAATTGGTTCGTAGCTGTCGATTCTGCGATCTCTTAAAAATGGCCAGTGAATGCGCGTTTTTTCAATTTTATGCAGGTCGAGTTTCTGCACGTGAATTTCCTCCTGATCATGCGAGGCCTGGTATAGCAGGTTGCCGAAGGGATCTGCAATGAAGGAACCTCCCCAGAACTTCATAGATCCTTCGATCCCTGTTCGGTTTACCGAAACCACAAAAACACCATTTGCAATTGCATGGCTCCGCTGTATGATCTGCCAGGCTTGATATTGCTGGTGATTCAAGTCCTCACGCTGTGACAATGCCCATCCGATGGCAGTTGGGTAAAAAATAACCTGGGCGCCCAGCAGACTTGTGATCCTGGCGGCTTCAGGATACCATTGGTCCCAGCAGATCAACGTGCCGATTCGTGCATATCTGGTTTGAAATACCTTGTAGCCTGAATCTCCGGGGGTAAAATAGAACTTTTCATAATAACCCGGATCATCAGGAATATGGTGTTTGCGATATTTTCCCAGGTAACGGCCATCAGCGTCGATTACAGCAATCGTATTATGATAAATTCCTTCAGTACGCTTTTCGAACAAGGAGGCTACCAGGACGATCTGCAGTTCACGTGCAAGATCAGATAAAAGTGATGTTGTCGGGCCAGGTATTGCATCTGCCAGTCTGAAATAGTCATGATTTTCTTCCCAACAGAAATAGGTGGAGGCAAACAACTCCTGCAAACAAATGACTTGCGCACCAAGCTTTGCAACTTCCCTGATCCTGGATATGGTTTTTTCCAGGTTGGCCTGTCTGTCAGGTCCGCATGTCATCTGTATGAGTCCGGTAACAACTGAATTGGAACCCTTCATGAATTTCGTTTTAATAACCTGTTTATTGATTCAGAAAGAATTTTTTCGAAAATACTTTTCCGCCGTGCATAATCTCCAGTAAGTAGACTTCACTGGGGAAAGCATTGTAATATATGGATTCACGATTTTTTAACAACTTGCCGGCATCCCTGGATGAAACCTGCTGCCCCATCATATTGATTAACGAGATGGTGGTACATTCGGGTTCTTCAAAATCAAAAAAAATCATCAGCCGTTTGGTTTCCTGATCGTTGTATACACTGATGCCGGCGAAAGGATCGGTTTTATTAAAACCCACCGTATAGTCAAGGGAAAGATCGTCAACATACAAAACTGTTCCGATTGTCATTACTTCCTGGGCCGTCGACATGGCGATGATGTTCATCGAATCAGGGGCAGAGGTGTTTAAATAGTTGATCCACGCCGAAAATGGAGTCCAGTCAGTGACGGTATCCCTGGTTGAAAAACTGCCAATGCCAATGGTGTCTTTGATTGCGCCGGTTGTTTTGGTCAGACCAATACCAATCACACAACTGTCACCGCCTTTGGGGATATATTTATAATATCCTGTCAGGTGGGTTGGCTGATCCGTCAGCGGAACGCCTCCGGTGAGTTCGAAAGTTCCTGCGGTGAGATTGATTGAAAGTTTACCGCAGGTCATGAATCCGGGAATATCAAGGGGAGGGAGCGCAAGGTGTTTTGTTTCAAGCTTGGCGGAAAAACTGCCAGTACCATGGTGGTCGGTGCTTTTCGTCACAACCGGGAATCCCAGAAAAGGTATTGCCATCAGCTCTTCGTTCGGTGTGTCCCAACCGGTCGGATTTGAATAATTGCCGGTTGTCCAGCTTTCAAAACTTGAATTGGGTATGACCGTTTGCGCACAAAGGTCTGAGATTAATTGAAAAAAAATAATACAGATCAGCAACAGAGATTTTGTCATATCGCAGCAGTATTCACCATAAACAAATCAGACATGTAAAATTACGTTATTTCAGTATATCTTTGAAAAAAAATCCCATGAAGCCTGCGCCATATGGCAGATGCCAGATTCTTGCAATGATGTCGCTGATCATGATCCTGGCATTACTGCAGGGTCCCGGGTTATTCGGCCGGGGCACAAAGAGGATCGGGCAGGCAGCCGGTGATTCCTGTAAAATAAAACTTGAAAAGAAAACGGAACGAATATACCAGGAGGGTATCGGCTATCTCAGAAAGAACAGCTATAATCTTGCAGGATCTCAAATGCGCACTGTGATAAAAAATGAACCTGGTTGCGTGGATGCATACTTTGTTCTGGGCCTGGTTAATTTTAAAAAACCGGATAACAATTTTAAGGAGGCCGAAAAAAACTTTCGTAAAGTGGTTGAATTATGTCCAAATTATGATGTATACACTTACTACTATCTTGGAGAGATCTATTATGAGCAGGAAAATTTCGAGTTGGCCATCCGGAACCTGAACGAATTTCTGAAAGATGTTGACAAGATTAAAAATGATAATGATTATAACCGCGCAACAGAATTGTTGAAATATTCGGTTTTTTATCTCGACATGGTTACCAAGCCGGTGCCTTTTGAGCCCAGGGTCGTCGAGGGTATTTCCACACCGGGAAATGAATACCTGCCGATTCTTTCGCCCGATAACCAGATGGCTTTGTTTACCAGGGAAATTAAAATCGACCCGAACAAAAACAGCCTGGTTCAGGAAACGAGGACCAAGGAGAAATTCCTCTACAGCGTGCGAAACGATAAAGGCGAGTTTGATGTGGGGGAGGAGATGCCCGAACCATTTAATATCAATGACAACGAAGGCGGGGCCACATTGACTGCCGATAACAATACTTTGTATTATACGGTTTGCAAATATGACAATGTCTTAAAATACCTTAATTGCGACATTTATTTGTCGGAAAATACGGGTGGCGAATGGAGTCAGATAAAAAGTCTTGGCGACAAGATCAACCTGCCCGGTTCATGGGAATCTCAGCCATCCATTTCTGCTGACGGGCGAATCCTTTATTTTGTAAGCGACCGGACCGGTGGTTTTGGCGGATACGATATATACAGGTGTATAAAAAATGACGCCGGAGTATTTGGAACACCGTTCAACCTTGGCCCTGGAATAAACACCAGGGGCAATGAAAAATCACCGTTCATTCATCCTGATGGAAAGACACTCTACTTCTCTTCAGATGGCTTGATGGGACTAGGCGGGTATGATATCTTTTATGCCAGGCTGGATGAAAACGGCACATGGTCAAAGCCAAAAAACATTGGCTATCCGATCAATTCCCCTGATGATGAAGTGGGTTTTTTTGTAAGTACGGATGGGTCCAAAGGATTTTTCGCTTCGAATAAATATACCGGGAAAGGAGGTTGGGATCTCTATTCCTTTGATCTGTATGATGCAGCGCGTCCGGAACGGGTATTGTTTATCAAGGGAAATGTGAAATCGGAATTGACAGCCGAGCCACTGAAAGCCCGGATTGAGTTAAAAAATATTGAAACAAAGAAAATTTCAGAGATACCGATGGACACATTGACCGGCAATTATGTTGCAGTTGCTCCATTTAGCAGTGATTATATTATGACCGTTAAAAAAGCAGATCATGTGTACGAATCCAAATATATTTCCATGGTCGACAGTATTTTCAGAATACCAGCAAAAGTTGATATGGAAATGAAGCCGATAGAACTCAATAAATCCTACCGCATCAATGATATATTTTTCCCGTTTAACTCATTTGAACTGACCCCGGAATCAAAAGTTGTCATTGACCAGTTGCTGGATTTTTTGAATGAGAACCGCACCATCAGCATAGAGGTTCAGGGACATACGGACAACATCGGCAATGATGCAAGCAATCTCAAATTATCTGAAAACCGCGCCCGTTCAGTTTATAATTACTTAATTGAACAGGGAATCTCAGAAACACGCCTCACCTATAAGGGATTTGGGAAGTCAATGCCCATTGCCGCCAACGAAACTGAAGCGGGCAGGGCAAAGAACAGAAGGACTGTTTTTGTGATTACAAGGAAGTAAAAAGGGGACACGTAACAAGGGACCTGTAAAATGCCACTTGTCTCTCTTCATTCGTTCCTTCTTCTAAAGGATTTCCTTCATTAAATTTGCCATTTCAATAGCCGCAAGTGCTGCATCAAACCCTTTGTTTCCGCCTTTTGTTCCGGCACGTTCGATGGCCTGTTCCAGGTTATCGGTTGTCAGAACTCCGAAAATTATCGGGAATCCGGTTTCCAGGCCAACATGGGCAACTCCTTTTGACACTTCTGCAGCCACATAATCGAAATGCGGTGTGGCTCCCCTGATGACTGCCCCAAGGCAAATTACCGCGTCATATTTTTTACTGGCTGCCATTTTTTTTGCAAGAAGCGGTATTTCAAATGCACCTGGCGACCAGATCACATCAAGGTTATTGTCTTCAGCACCATGACGTTTAAGTCCGTCAAGACAGCCAGATAATAATTTTCCACTGATAAATTCATTAAAACGGGCAATCACAATCCCGAATTTTAACCCGGTGGCATCCAGTTTACCTTCGATCGTTTTCATATTTGTTGTTTTTTAAGTGATGCGTAACAAGTGAACGTATATCGTATTTGATTTTATACCTCTCCGAAATCAAGGATATGTCCCATTTTTTCTTTTTTGGTTTTCATGTAACGGATGTTTTTGGAATTGCTCGTAGTTTGAATGGGAATGCGCTCGATGAGTTCCAGTCCAAATCCTTCGATCCCGGAAATTTTTTGAGGGTTATTCGTCAGCAGCCTCAGTTTTTTTATGCCGAGATCAACAAGAATTTCAGCGCCAGTCCCATAATCCCGCAAATCTGCATCGAATCCCAATGCTTTATTGGCCTCAACTGTATCCATTCCCTGGTCTTGTAATGAATAGGCCCGCATTTTATTATTTAACCCGATTCCCCTTCCTTCCTGTCTCATGTAAATCAGCACCCCCCGGCCTTCCCTGGCTATTCTTTTCATTGCAACTTCAAGCTGGTCACCACAATCACATCGCATGGAACCAAAGACATCACCGGTCAGGCACTCCGAATGAACACGTACCAGGACCGGTTCACCATCAGTTATATTCCCCTTAACAAGGGCAAGATGGTTTTCCTTGTTGATTTTACTGATGTAACTGTAGGCTTTGAAATCCCCATACTTAGTTGGCAAGTCAACCACGGCAGCACGTTCTACCAATGTTTCTGATTTACGGCGGTAATCGATCAACGCAGCGATGGTGATGATCTTCAGATTATGCTTTTTCACGTACGACATGAGTTCAGGAACACGGGCCATTGATCCGTCTTCGTTCATGATTTCGCAAATTACGCCGGCAGGGTACAAACCTGCCATTGTAGCAAGATCAACGGACGCTTCCGTGTGACCCGCCCTGACCAAGACGCCACCTTCCCGGTACTCAATAGGAAATATATGCCCGGGCCGGGTGAAATCCCTTGCTTTGGTTTGGTTATCAATGAGTCTTTTAATTGTGAGGGCACGTTCCTGTGCCGAGATTCCGGTGGCACATTCAATGGCATCAACCGAGACTGTGAATGCAGTCCTGTTCGGGTCGGTATTTTTAACCACCATGCGCTCAATATTAAGTTCTTCGAGACGATCTCGCACAATAGGCAGGCAAATCAATCCACCGCCATGTTTCGCCATAAAATTGATCACAGATGGTGTGACTTTTTCAGCAGCGATCACCAGGTCACCTTCGTTTTCACGGTCTTCATCGTCAACCACTACGATCATCTTGCCTCGGCGTATGTCTTCAAGTGCTTCGTCAATCGTATTGAAATTGTTTTTTATCATTTCCAGTCTTTTATAATTCGATTATTTTTTTCATCACCGAGAGGGCGCATCTTCAATAACTTCTGTTCATCGAGATGTTACTGAGATTTATTTATAAAAAATTATTCCTTTCAAGAAAATCCCTGTCAATTTGTCTGTTTTTGGTATTTGGGCTGTGCAGTTTTTCAATATATTTTGCTATGATATCACATTCAATATTCAGCAGGTCGCCACTTTTTTTATTCATCAGTGTAGTTATCATCTGTGTATGAGGGATGATTGATACGCTGAATGACCGGGAATCGGTATTGGCCACAGTCAAACTGATGCCATCAAGGGCTACGGATCCTTTTTCAACAATGTAGCGCAGGATGCCCGGTTCTGCTGTAATTTTAAACCATACGGCATTATCTTCCTCCCAGCGTCGCTCAATTTTACCCGTTCCGTCAACATGGCCGCTTACCAGGTGTCCGCCAAGACGGTCAATCGGTCTCAGGGCTCTTTCAAGATTGACTGCGCTTCCTGCTTTCAGCTCCCGGAAATTTGTCATCCGGATTGTTTCAGGCATCACATCAATCATGAAGAAATCCGGCCCGAATGCGATAACGGTCAGGCATACTCCATTTGTATTGATGCTGTCTCCAGTTTTGACATCTTCGACAACTAATTTTGCCTGAATGGAAAGCTGGGACGACTGATTGCCATGTTTAATTGATTTGACCAGCCCGGTTTCTTCAATAATTCCTGTGAACATATTTTTAAGTCAAGGTTAACCAGATAATAAGGTGACGGAGTGACAGGTAACAGGGTAACAGAGTAACAAGGTCATAAAGTTTTTAACTATGCTATATTCGTTTGACTAAAATAATCATCATCTTTTCGTAATTGCATTCCCTTCATTCTATTCATCTCCTTTATTGTATTCATTGCATTCAATGAAATTATAAAATCCACCCTTCTACCATCAGATCGTTGCCCACCTTCCGGGTTTTCATATTTGACAGGTTAATTGCATCTGCCATTTTTTCAATTCCGGCCCCTCCAACTGAAGTTGGGGCAGAGGCTCCACCAAGTATTTTTGGCGCGATGAAGCTGATGATTTTATCGACAAGTCCCTCCTTTAATACCGAAAAGGCCAAGGTGCTGCCTCCTTCGATCATGATGCTGTCGATGCCCATGGAGCCAAGTGAATGCATTACAAAACCGAGATCAACACGATTATCTTTCAATGGGCAAATCAAAACCTGGGCACCCAGTTGTTCAATTTGTTTCACTTTCTTTGGTTCAGCGAGTTCAGTGGTAGCCACGATTGTTAATTGGGGATCCTTTTGCAAAAGATTTGATTTCAGGGGAACACGGCCATGGGTGTCGGTGATAATTTTCAACGGGTTCTTCCAGGTTCCTTTCAAACGGATATTGAGCAATGGATCGTCAAACAATACGGTGTTCACACCGACCATGACGGCACTCAGATCCTGACGAAGGCGATGAACCAATTTACGCGATGCTTCGCCGGTTATCCAGCGAGAAGCATTCGTGACGGTTGCGATTTTTCCATCAAGGGTCATCGCTGATTTTAATACGACAAAAGGCCGGTTGGTTGTGATATACTTGATGAATACTTCATTTAATTGCCTGGCTTGTTGCTCCAGGAGGCCAACTTCCACCTGTATCCTGTGCGATTGCAGATAAGCAATCCCCTTCCCGCTGACAATCGGGTTGGGGTCGGCCATTGCAATAACAACACGTGAAATTTTTTGTTCAACGATCAGGTTGGCACAGGGCGGTGTTTTCCCTTCATGAACACAGGGTTCAAGGGTTACGTACAGGGTTGATCCAGGAGCCTGTTTTGATGCAACATCCTGAATGGCATTTACTTCGGCATGACTTCCGCCGAAAAATCCGTGAAATCCCTCCCCGATGATGCGATTGTCTTTAACCAAAACAGCACCGACCATGGGATTCGGATTAACCCATCCTGCACCCTTCTTTGCCAGGCTGATCGCCCTCTTCATGTATTTCACATCATCTGTCATTCGTCACCCGTCAATGGTCATTTGTAAATCATATCTCAACCAATTGCTTCATTTACAATCAAAAACGCCCTGTCACTTGATAGCAACAGGGCGTAATCCTATTTAAAATGATAAATCGGTCAGATTAAATACGATTCTTCTTTCATCCAGACTTTACTGTCGGTGCCGTAATTTCAACGGCTCGGTTCCCTGAAAACAATGTTTTTATATCACTGATTTTTTTGGGAGTCGCGGACTTTACCGCCGGTCGGGAATTTCACCCTGCCCTGAAGAACCAAATTTTATTTTTATGAACAGTTTGATCAGATTGTTTTCCAATGCAAAGATAGTAAAAGAAAGAATCTGTTAATTCATTAACAATTTCTTTCTTTTACTTTTTATTGAACCACCATCTTTTCAGTAATTACTTTTTTGCCAGTCTTTAACTGAACAAAATAGACACCCCTTGTATAGCCGGAAAGGTCAATTTGCTTAATAACCGGAGTTGAAGATACCTCCAGAACTTCCGTGAAAATTGTTTTCCCGTCCATGGATGTGATTGAAAGAACAGGAGCATCGGTACCAATCCCTTTGATCCCTAGTGAAACGGTTCCATGTGCGGGGTTCGGCTGGATGATAAGGCTTGGTTCTGAATTGCTCTGCCCGGCAATACCGGTACAAACATCGAAAACCACATGCTTGATACTTGTAACGGTTCCGGTGCAAGGAGCGATTCCGCTGGCCTTCAGTTTAAGGTCAACAGAACCTGATATTTTATCGTTCAGACTTGGATGGTAGGTTGTTTCCAAAACCGCATTATTGCTAAAAGATCCAGAACCCGAACTGCTCCATTGAAATCCTAAATAATTTGATGCGGTTCCGTGAAGGTCAACAGAGGTGACATACCAGCAAACGGTCGTATCAGCACCGGCATAAACAGTCGGTCTGTATGCCAGGTTCACCAGAATCGTATCGTTGCGGGTTGAAGTTCCATCTGTGGAGGTCGCGATATATTTTGTGTTTTCGGCGGGAGCAGCCTTCGGGCTCTGAATATTAGAGGTGAACCCGGCCGGGATTGAAGTCCAGGAATAAGTATAGGTTCCTGTTCCGCCGTAAGCATTTACATTCAGTTGGGTAGAATCTCCAAAGCACACCGGATTGGGTGTGGCAGTGGTCATGGTCGAAAATACATTGCTGAATGAGAAGGATCCGATTCGTGTCTTCCAGTTTGCATTGGAACTGGTTGAAAAATATTCCTGGGTGTACCAGAATTTTCCATTTTCAGAAGGATCTGCCACCATTGCACTGTAATCGCCCCAGCGTCCGTCGGTATTGGTTTGTGAACCTCCCCCGTTGATGATGCCTCTTTCGGCAATTGTCATCTGCCCAAGCGGATCATTGGCCAATCTGCCGGTATACCTGATGGAAGGATACATGGAACCGCTTGAAATGGAATAGCCAAGTGCGATGTTTCCCGATGAATCCATGGCAATACTGCCCATCCAGCGCCAGTTTTCATCCTCCGGTGCATAAGTGCCTTCCTGGTACAAACTCCACGCTCCCGCCACATTCCTCAATTCCATCCAACGGATTCCTGCAATCCCGTTGGCACTTACAGTGGTATTTATAAGCATCGACCAGTGGTCGTCAAACTTACGGAAAGGCATCCTGAACATTGCCTTCTTGCCCGCCATAACGCTGAGCTTCTGGGTTGTTCCCAATTGAGGAACGATAACCGCCTGAGCGCCCAGGGCAACAAATGGCGATAGTGTAATGTTATAGGCCTGAGCGAAAGTCGAATTGGAAGGTGTCACCCAATCAGCATGGAAGTTATAAATTCTGACATTGCTTGTAGCTGTTGAAGTCAGGTAAGCAAATGGGCAGGGAGTACCCGCGGGTGGAAAATCACTGTCGCAGTCTGCCGGCAATGGACCCCACGATGAGGATGGGAGGTTGAAGGTGATCATGGCTGCAGTTGGATCACCGACAATCATTTTAGATCTGTCCATGGCAACTGCACCCGGGGTCAGAAAGGTTCCGGAACCTGAAGAAAACCGGTGGTCTGTCATATAGTAGCCGTCACCCCAAACAGATAGTTTTGGATAGTCGGGCATATCGGCAAACTGGAACTGGTAGCGATACCATGTTCCCCTTGGATCATTGGTTTGGGAAATGGCTACATTCTGATAGAACGGACCATTTGGGTAATTGGGAAGTGAAAATTGGCTGAACAGCCATTTGTCTGCATTTTCATCATAAAGAACCACTGCATCGCCATCGTTGGAGTTGTTGGGTAACCCATTGAAAATGACACTGCTCAATGTGGGGCCCATCAACTTTGTACCGGCTTTGTTGTAAATTGCAAACCTGGCATTTACAACTTGCATGTAATAGTCATGGCTCACATCACCATCCGAATCGGGAGGATAGGAACCGCTGGCACCCACACCATCAAAATTCTGCATGGTCGTGTCAGAAACTGCATCTCCCATCTGGGTTTGACGCACGGGATCGTTGACAATTAATTCCGAATTGTCACTCCCGGGGTCAAATGCATTCAACTTATTCCGAACGATTCCTTCTTTCCATGAATTGTCAAGTGTTGCATCCGATTTTTGCACCATATCCTGCAGGGGAGGAGAGATGTCAAAATAGACCGGCAGGTTCACAACAGGCTTTTGCGATTCTTTTTGTGCGAAAGAAATGCCTATCCCAGTTAGCAATAGCAATGAGGCGATAATAAATTTTTTCATGACGTGTGATTAATTAAACTTATTGTTGCGAAGTTATTATTCAGTTTACAAAATTAATGAAAATTGTCGTAATTTGAATAAGATGGCCTGCTTTTCTTTACTTTTATGCGCAAAATAAAACTTATATGAACATCATTGTAACCGGAGCAAGCAGGGGTATCGGGTTCGACATCGTTAAGGCATTGGCGAAAAAAGCGAAACATCATATCGTGGCCATTTCGCGCAACGGCCCTGCGCTGTTGGAACTGGCCGAGAGTTGCCGCCTGTCATGTCCGGACTCCCTGGTGATTCCATGTGAATTTGACCTTTCACGGTTCGATTGCTATCCCGATTTGCGGAAGCAAATCAGTGCAATGATTCCTGTATGTGATATCCTGATCAACAATGCCGGTAAACTGGTTAATAAATTGTTCAGCAACGTTGGGCCGGGCGAATTTGACGATACGTTCAACGTGAATGTGAAAAGTCCTTTTTTTCTGACCCAGGCACTGATTCCCATCTTTAGCAAGGGTGCGCATGTCGTGAACATCGGCAGCATCGGCGGGGTCCAGGGTAGTAAAAAATTCCCCGGCCTTGCAGCATACAGCGCCAGCAAAGGGGCATTGGCAATCCTGTCAGAAGTGCTGGCGGAGGAACTTGCCGGGCTGCAGATTTCGGTGAACTGTCTTGCACTGGGAGCTGTTCAAACCGAAATGTTTATGGATGCTTTTCCGGGAGCAGAGGCGTTGCAACATCCTGACCGGATGGCTGAATTTATCGCCGAATTTGCATTGACCGGCCACAGGTATTTCAATGGGAAAGTGGTGCCGGTTTCGTTGTCGGTGCCGTAAGACGATCTACGTCCTACGGCTTACCTCATACGTCTCACGTTCCCTACAAATAATCAACCGAATCAGAGGAGTCCTTCATGAACGGTGCGATGGCACGGTTATAAATTCCATGGACATAAGCAATGGCCATGCCATAATTGGTTACGGGAATCCCTGCTTCAATGGCAGGTTTAAGCCTGCTGATGATTTGTTTGCGGGTTATCATGCATCCACCACACTGGATCACCATCGCATAATCACTGATCGGCTGTGGAATTTTTGTTAAGCCGGCTACGACATCAAATTCGAGTTTTTTTCCTGTGAAGTTGCTCAGCCATCGTGGAATTTTCACCCGGCCAATGTCATCACAGGATACATGATGCGTACACGATTCAAGAATTAAAAGCCGGTCGCCGTCACAAAGCCTTGATATATGCGTGGTTCCCTTCATATAACTGATGAAATCCCCCTTCTGCCGTGCAAGAACGATACTGAAACTTGTCAGGGGAATGTTTCTCGGGATCACTGCGTCAGCCTTTGGAAAAACCTGGCTGTCGGTAATGACCAGTGCGGGTTTCGGGTTCATTTTTTTTAAAAAGGTATCCACCTCACGTTCCTTGCAAACGATGGCGATACCGTCGTGGTCGAGCACATCCCTGATCACCTGCACCTGCGGCAGGATCATCCGGCCTTCAGGGGCCTCGATGTCGATGGGTGTGATGAGCAATACAACATCCCCATAGGAAATCAGGTCGCCGACAAGGGTTTGCTTTTTAAACGCCGTTTCAGGCATCGAAGAACGGATGAGTCCGATTACTTCGTTGAGGTTAGCTGGAAACATTGCGCTGAAATTGACGACAGGTACACCATACAATTCGCTGATTACCCTGGATAGTGCTCCGGTGATCTTCTCTTCGTCCGATTTGTTGTGGATGATCAGAAATGGGAGATCATTGGATTGAAAATCGAGTATTAGATTTTTTTCTGGTTCATCAAATTCATTTTTGGAAATGACCAGAATGGCCAGGTCGATGATCTTCAGGATGTCCCGGGTTTTAGCGACCCGTTTCAGCCCCAATTCACCGGTATCATCAGTTCCTGCCGTATCGATCATCACAACAGGTCCAATCCCTTCAATTTCTATGGATTTTTTTACCGGGTCGGTTGTTGTGCCCGGGATTTCAGAAACAATGGCAAGGTCTTGTCCTGTCAAAGCATTGATCAGGGAGCTTTTCCCATTGTTTCTTCTGCCGAATATTCCGATGTGTGGCTTGGTGTCTCTCCCTTTTGTCATGGATATCTATTTTACGACCGTTTTTGCAAAACTGTTCGAATAGGCTGCAAAAAAGCCAATCCCTCCATTGGTAATATTTCCCTGAACATTGGCAGGTGGGCCGGTAAAAAATGGCAGGTTGAATCCCGATTGCTGCACCTGATTGATAAAATCGAAATATTCTTTGGTTATTCCCGACATCTGGAGCAGTATCGTATCGCCGGGGAATATGGTTTCCCAGGGATGATCGTTATTCAGGTATATCACATCAACGCCATTCATATAACTGCCGTTGTAGAATTTATCATCGGAAACTACTTTTTTGGTGATGGTATCGGTCAACAGGACTCCGTTTCTGTAAAGGTTGAACAGGTAATAATTCACTTCATCTGCAGGTTCCTGGGCAAATAATTTGATGGTCCATATTCCTTTTGGCCCCCACTCGGCATGGAAGGTGGTTCCGATCGAATCGAGATGGGTTACCGGTGGAAGGTACGAAGTGGCTTCAACACTGGATTTCCCGGCAATTTGTTCGGCCAGTTCAACGTGCAGTGCATAGGTATTGCCAACCTGACCAATAAAAAGGGAATCGGTTTCATAAATTCCTGATGTTCCTTTCTGCGTTTCATGTAAAAAAAAAGTGTTTACCCCATCGCCCACGGAAACCGTTGCATTGACGACCCTTGGAACAGGTTCATTGGAGAAGTAATCGGCCGATTTTGTCAGCGCAACTCGATAAACACCGGTACCTGCCGAAATGTTGCCATCCACAACAACCCGGGTATAGGTGCTGTCGAGTTTTACGTCGATTTTCTCGGTGCAGGCCGTTGTAATTGAGATAAGAACAGCGATGATAAATATTTTCCTAATCATTGTTGAAGTGAAAATTGAAAGTTATTGATGGAATAATTCCAAAGAGATAGACTTTTTCAGCATACGTTACATCTGGATTTGTTTTATCCTGTGTGAAATTTATTGACCATGTATTGTGCCGGTTGTATGCATTATAAACTGAGAAATTCAGGTCCCAGTTAAACTTCCTGCCGGGTTTAATCTTGCTGAAAAACGACAGCGACAAGTCGAGACGATGATAATCCTGGTACCGATACTGATTCCGGTCGGAGTATATGGGAATGATTTTCCCGCCAATCTCAGCGCGACCAGTCGGGAAGGTTACCGGAGCTCCGGTGGCATAAACCCAGTTGGCAGAAACTGTGAACCGCTTGCTGATGTTATAATTCAAAACAACGGAGATGTTGTTGGGTTTGTCGTACGGGGCAGGGTAGGCGTTATTGCTGTTTATCTCATTGATTTGCCTGAATGTTCGGGAGTAGGTATAACTAATCCAACCATTGATTTTCTCTTCATTCAGCCTTACGAGAAATTCAATCCCATACGACCAGGCTTTCCCGGTGCGTATCTCGCCTTCCAGTTTGTTGTTGAGCAGCAACTGGGCAAAATCCTTGAAGTCAACGACGTTCTTCATCCATTTGTAGTATGTCTCAACGGAGGTTTCTATGGTGTTTCTCCTGAAATTCCTGAAGTAGCCTATGGCCACCTGGTCAGCGATTTGAGGCTGAACATTGGGACTTGAAGGAAACCAGATATCCAGGGGTGTGCCTACTGTTGAATTTTGAGCCAGCTGCAAATATTGACTTGTTCTTGCATAACTGGCTTTAATTGAATGTTTGCTGTTAAAATCATACAACAACCCGAGCCTGGGTTCAATACCGATATAGGTATTGTAAATCACTCCAGCTCTGTATATGGATGAATCGGTGGCATTGTAGGCTGAATCGTAGTGGAATACAGTACCGGGACCCGTATTCTGGAACATGGAAAACCGCAGGCCATATTTGACCGTAAAATGGTCGCCGATTCTCTGCTCATTGCTGCCGTAAACACCAGTTTCATACGCATAATTATTTGGCACCTTCACATCGGTCAAAACAGTTTCATTCCCGATCCCCCTGGCCTGGCCAGGATTAAACATATGATAAATCAGGGATACACCAAACCGGATGGTGTTTTTCGTGTTCAGATAATAGCTGAAATCACCCTTTACTCCGAGATCACGAAGGTTTGAGTTCCACTCAAACGAGTTGTTATTGCCGGCAGGGGTGCCGAGATTGTAAAGATAATTCGTGTAGATGAAAGAGAAGTTTGAGAACAATTGCTTTGTAAACAGGTGATTCCAACGCAGGGTGGCAGTTTCGTTACCCCATTTCATTCCCGCAAACCCGTTTTTAAATACATCGCGGCCAAAATACCCTGAAAGGAAGACCTGGTTGTTGTCGTTGATACGGTAATTGATCTTGGCATTGAGGTCATAAAAATAGAGTTTATTATTATGGAGTGATTTTTCAGAGGATAGGGGGAGAAAAATATCAGCGTAGGTACGTCGTCCGGAAACAATGAATGAACTGCGGTCTTTAACGATGGGCCCTTCGATTGTCAACCTGCTGGCGATGATCCCGATACCGCCATTTACTTCAAATTTTTTCGAATTGCCTTCGTTCATGCGAACATCCAGCACCGACGCAAGACGTCCTCCGTAATCGGCAGGGATATCACCCTTGTATAGTTTAACGTCCTTGATGGCATCGTTGTTAAATACCGAAAAAAAGCCCATCAGATGTGAAGCGTTGTAAACAGTGGCTTCATCCAGCAGGATGAGGTTCTGGTCGGGTGCCCCGCCGCGCACACTGAATCCGGAAGAGCCTTCACCAACCGATTGAACGCCGGGCAGCAACTGAATTGCTTTAATTACATCCACTTCACCCATGAGGGCGGGTATCCGCTGAATGGTTTTGATATCCATCCTGAAGGTACTCATCTCGGGTTTTACAACATTTTTATCATTTTTTTCGCTTGTGATCTCCACTTCTTTTAACTGGTTCTGCCCGGGTTCCAGTTCAAGTGATATTCGTTGGTCCTTTGTGAGTTCAATCGATTTTTCAATAGTGGTATAACCGATATAGGAGTATACGAGAGTGTATTTCCCCTCACCGAGGGTTAATGAGTAGTTGCCATAAACATCGGATACGGCACCGGTTTTCAGTTCTTGGATAAAAATAGTGGCCCCTACCAGCGATTCCCCGCTGTGTTGGTCACTGATTTTACCGCTGATGGTAAAACGTTTGGGTTTATCACCCGGTTCACTGAATCCACAAACATGAAGAAGCATGAACATGAACAGAAGGGAAATGGGGAAACGATCTTTCATCAACGGTTGTACTTGTTAATTAATTACGGATGATTTGAAAATCCCCGTTTGGATTAAGTTTAATGATACGGGAAGGTCTAAGTTCATGAACCTGGTCCAGGGAGGGATCCACAACATAATCCACTCCCTTGATTATTTCTTCCGGGATATTTCGGAAGTTCAGAGGTGTAGATTCGCCTGAAATATTCGCTGATGTCGAAACGATGGGTTTGCCAAAGCTACGGATCAGCCCAATGCAGAACTCATTTTTAACAATTCTGATAGCCACTGAGCCATCTTCAGCAATTACGTTTTCTGCCAGATTCTTTGCTGCCGGATAAATAATGGTCAGAGGAGTATCAACATTTTTTATCAGGTCCCATGCTATTTCAGGAACGGTGGTTACATAATCCTTGATTTTTTCAGCTGTATCGATTAAGATGATCAGGCTTTTACGCTCCATCCGCTGCTTCAGGTGATAGATTTTTTCTACTGCCAAAGGATTCGTTGCATCGCATCCAATTCCCCATATGGTGTCGGTAGGATACAACAGGATCCCATTTTTGGTCAATGTGGCAAGACAACGATCAATTTCACGTTCGATGGGTGACATGGCAATAATTTCGATTGTATGATAAAAACGTGCAAAGGTAGTTACAAATTGTTCAGCGGGAGCGGCTGATGAAAAATCGGGGAGTCTTTCCTATGCCTGCTCCATGAGTTGTTCAATACGAATCCCGGTTGCACACCTGAAATGCTTTTCGGGGCACGACCGGCAGCCATGGAGACTACAGGGTCTGCAGGCCAGGGGCTCACTGGTTTGAACAATATGGGAAAAGTCGGAGAGCGGGCCAAATCCGAATTCCGGAACGGTGGAGCAATAAATTGCCGTAACGGGAGCATTCACCGCTGATGCCAGGTGCATGGGTGCAGAATCGTTGGTAAAGTTCATCCGTGCCTTTTTCATCAGCGCGGCAGACTGCAGGAAGGTAAGTTTACCGGCAAGACTGGTGAGGGTTTGGCGATCAGCCGCGGCAATGATCTTATCGCAAAGTTGCTGGTCCCCCATGGCGCCGAGAAGATATACAGGTGCCTCCCGGGGGAGACTGCTGACCAGTTCAATCCATTTATCAACAGGGTACTGCTTTGTAAACCATAGCGATGCCGGAGAAATTGTGTAATAATTCCCATTTGAAAATTGAGAAACGGCTGCTTCATCTGCAGCAGAAGGATACATCCGTGGATTTATCATGTGTGAGGTGGAAAAATCTCTGATGAGTTCCTGGTTGCGGGTAACCTCATGGATGCCATTCCCAATGAGATGCGACATCCTTTTTGTATAAAGGAAGGAAAGCGGGTTCTTTGAAAAACCCCGGGTTTCTGATGCCCCTGAAAAAATTGTGAACAAACCTGTTAAAAAAAAACGCTGGATGTTGATCACTAAATCGTATTTTGTTTGTCTTACCTGAAACAAAATTCGCAAAAGGCTTTTATATTTTTCCGACTGTTTGTTCCAAATGATCACATGATGCAGAAAGGGGTGCCCCGTAAAAAGGGATTCATTGCCTTTTTTCGTCAGAAAGTCGATGGAAGACTGCGGAAAAATACGGTGCAGATTTTCGACCAATGCCGTCGCAAGAATTACGTCACCGATAGATGCGGTTTGTATAACGAGTATTTTCTTCATTTAAACAGGTACATCAAACTCACGAAGGGCCTGGTTCAGGGATGTTTTCAGGTCTGTTGACGGTTTTCGCCGGCCAATGATCAGCGCACAGGGAACCTGGTAAATACCAGCAGGAAATGTTTTTGGAACGGTCCCGGGTATGACAACTGATCGTGGAGGGACATACCCTTTGTATTCAACTGTTTGTTCACCTGAGACATCAATTATTTTTGTTGAACCGGTCAATACAACGTTTGCCCCAAGCACTGCCTCACTGCCAACATGGACTCCTTCAACCACTATGCTGCGGGAGCCGAGGAAACAATGGTCCTCGATGATGACCGGGGATGCCTGGACCGGCTCAAGAACCCCGCCAATTCCAACCCCGCCGCTCAAATGACAATGTTTGCCAATCTGAGCACATGAACCAACCGTTGCCCATGTATCCACCATGGTTCCCGAATCGATGTAAGCGCCAATATTGACATAGGAAGGCATCAGGATGACCCCTTCGGCAAGGAATGCACCATAACGGGCAATGGCATGTGGTACAACGCGCACACCCAGCCTGTCAAAGTTGGTCTTCAACGGGATTTTATCATAAAACTGGAAAGGCCCTGTCTCGATCAGTTCCATCTTCCGGATAGGAAAGTAAAGGATGACCGCCTTTTTGATCCATTCGTGTGTGACCCATTCTCCTTTTTCTTTCGATGCAACCCTCAATAGCCCCTGGTCAAGCTGATCGATCACTTCACAAATGGCATCACGGACTTCAGTTTGTATTAACAGGCCCCGGTCTTCCCAGGCTGATTCAATCCGTTCTTTGAGGTTATTCATGAGTTCAATTCAATTGTTATCATATTTCAAGGCGAAGTTTAAAAGGGTGGTAACAGGGTAACAGGGTAACAGGGTAACAGGGTAACAGGGTCACGCGTCACCTTCAAATACTCTTTTCCAAAATTAGATAAAATTTCAAAACTTTGTACCTTTGCATTAAAAATTGGGGATGGGCAGGATTGTTGCGATTGATTATGGTCAGAAGAGAACCGGCATTGCCGTTACGGATGAATTGAAAATTATTGCAACCGGGTTAACCACCGTGAGATCAATGGATGTCCTGGTTTTCCTGAAAGACTATACTGAAAAGAACGATGTGGAGTGTTTTGTCGTCGGCGAACCTAAGCAAATGGATTATACTGCATCTGAATCTTCAGTCTTTATTGAACCATTTGTAAAAGCACTCAAAGCACTTTTCCCCGGCATCCCGGTGCAGCGGGCTGACGAGCGGTTTACATCCCTTCTTGCCTCCCGGACGATCAGGGAAGCCGGTTTGAAGAAAAAAGACCGTCGGGACAAGGCATTGGTTGATACGGTAAGCGCAACCATTCTTCTTCAGTCGTATATGGAAATGGTGAAATAGCGAAATAATGAAAAGAATGGTCAGCTTTTCCGCCTGTTCGCTGAAAACATTTATATAGCAAAGAAACAAACCTATGATATTACCGGTAGTAGCCTATGGGCACCCTGTTTTAAAAAAAGTAGCTGAAGATATACCCCCTGAGTACCCCGATCTTGAACAATTTATCGCAGACATGTGGGAAACGATGTATCTGTCAGATGGCGTTGGTTTGGCCGCCCCTCAGGTAAACCGTTCCGTGCGGATGTTTGTTATCGATGCCACTGCCTTTGCTGAAAAATATCCTGAGGCAGCGCTTTTTAAAAAAACATTTCTTAACGCAAGCATTTACAAGGAGGAAGGTGACGAATTTTCATTCAATGAAGGCTGCCTGAGTTTTCCCGGGTTACGCGAGGATATCATGCGTAAGCCGGTCATTCATATCAGGTATTTTGATGAACATTTCCTTGAACATGATGAACGTTATGATGGCGTTATCGCCAGGGTCATTCAGCATGAATATGATCATATTGAAGGAATTGTGTTCGTTGACCGCATTCCCTCACTTAAAAAAATGTTACTGAAACGACGGCTGTCTGACATCAGCAAAGGAAATGTCGATGTTTCCTATCGCATGTTGTTCCCCCAGGTTAAAAAAGGACGTAAGTAAATGAAGATAAATACCAGATCAATAACCAGAAATATCCATTCAATGAATAAAATATCCCTATTGGCAATTTTAGCAATCACCTTTTTGATGGTTAGCTGCGGGCCTTCCCGTGAAAAAGCGGTGAGTCAGATCCAGGCACTGGAGAAAAGCCTGTTTGCTCCGGAAGCAGTCAGTTTCAATAAAGCAAAGGCAGATAGCCTTTTGTTGATGTATAAATCGTTCATTAAAGATAATCCCAAAGATTCTCTTTCCCCGGGATATTTGTTTAAAGCGGCCAACATCGCGATGAATTCGGGTGACGGATCCACTGCCCTTGGACTTTTTGATCAATACATACAAGAATATCCCGACAAGCCCAAGGCATCCATTTGCCTGTTTTTCAAAGCGTTTATCTACGAAAATATCATGAAAAACCTTGATAAGGCGCGTGAAACTTACTTGCTGTTTATCGAAAAATATCCTTCCGATGATTTTGCCAATGATGCAAAAATGGCATTGATGAATCTTGGAAAATCTCCTGATATGCTTATCCGTGAATTTGAAGCCAAAACAAGGGCAGACAGCCTGCGGGTCGCGGACTCACTCTCAAAAATAAAAAAGCATGGGAAACGCACGTAACCCGATCGTTATATCAGCCTGAAATATAATAAATTACGTGCATTGCCTGCATTATTTAAAAAGGTTCTCCAGAAAAGTTGAAAGATCGCTGGGAGTTGCATTTTCATAAAGCCTGCCTTCATAACAATAGGCAATTTCACCCCGTTCTTCTGAAACTACGATGGCAATTGCATCGGATTTTTCAGTAATACCCACTGCGGCACGATGACGTAAGCCGCAAAACGGCGGAATATTGGCTTTGTTGGATACAGGCAGGATACAGCGTGCTGCCCTGATGTTCTCACCAATAATGATAACGGCACCATCATGTAACGGGCTGTTTTTAAAAAATATCGTTTCCAGGATAACTTCTGAGATTTTAGCCTCAACAGGCTGACCAGTAGAAATATATTGAACAAGTTCATTCTGTTGTGCAATGACAATCAAAGCGCCGGTTTTGGATTCGGCCATTTTCTGGCACGCTTTTACAATTTTATCGATGTTCAGGTTAACCGGATTGTCAATTTTAAATCGCCAGAAAAGGAATCGTTTTCGTTGGTTTTTAATGATCCTGGTATTGCCGACCATAAGCAAAAACTGCCTGATTTCCGGTTGAAAAACAACAATGAGCGCGATGACGCCTACACTGATAAACTGACCTAAGATCTCGGTCAGCAACTGCATTTGCAGCGCTTTCACCACTTTCCAGATCAGGTAAACAGCAATGATCCCGATGAAAATCCTGATTGCTGCAGTTCCCTTTACCAGGTTATAGATTTCGTACAGCAGAATCGCAAACAGGATAATGTCAATGATATCAACTATCCTGAGCGAAAAAAGTCCAACTAAAAACATGGGATAAAATTAAAACCTGAGTTAAAACTAAAATGTCAACATGCCATTTCAGGCAGCACCTGTCACGTGACGGGTTTGCAAACTTACATTTTTTCCCCTAACCGAGCATCCCCACCAGCCTGATTGCCTCAATCGCCTCCTTCACATCATGAACCCTCAGGATACCAGCCCCTTTCAGGAGTGCTATCGTATGAAGTACCGTCGTGCCATTCAAGGCTTCAGATGCCTGAATATTTAACGAACAGTAGATCATTGATTTTCTGGAAATACCAACAAGGATGGGTGCACCCGCGGTGCGAAAGTCTTCGAGGTGTGCAAGCAATTCGAAATTCTGTCCAAGGGTCTTTCCAAATCCGAATCCGGGGTCGAGAATGACCTGTACCACTCCTTTTACACGGCATTGCATCAATTGGTTCTCAAAGAAATAGGCAACCTCTGCTACAACATCGGAATAAACAGGGTTTTCCTGCATGTTCGCAGGGGTGCCTTTCATGTGCATGAGGGTATAGGGTACTTTTAAGGATGCCACTGTCTCCAGCATTCCATCTCCAAAGCGACCTCCATAAATATCATTGATCATGGATGCTCCATGTTCAATGGCAGCGCGGGCAACACGGGCCCGGTATGTGTCCACAGACAAGATGCACTCCGGGAATTGTGCCATGATTGCCTTTACCGATGGGATCAGGCGGTGAATTTCTTCATGCTCGTCAACTATTCCCGCCCCAGGCCGGGTTGATATTGCACCTGCATCGATGATGGATGCACCGTCGTTCAGCATCTGTTCAACATGCCGCAATTGACCATCAATATCCGGAAACCTTCCCCCGTCGTAAAAGGAATCGGGAGTGAGGTTCAGGATGCCCATCACTGCAGGTGTCGATAAATCCAGTACTTTGGTTCCGAAAAAGATTTTATCAGACATGCCGGATTCAGTATAATATGTTCAAGTTAGCAGAGTGATCGGGTTCAAGATGATTTACTCAGATTAATTCGCCATTCCGCATGAGCTATTTATGCTTCAAAATATTTTCCACGAAAATGTGCGTTGTAATCTGCTCAACCTGCGTGATTTTTTTCATTGCAATATTAATCATTTGATGAAAATTATTCAACGCATCGGTATTCTGTTTTTGCTGGTGGTGTTCCAATGCGGAACCATCGGAATATCTTTCTTTAAATATATCTGTACCTGACAGGGAAAGACGGAGATCACCCTGCTCCCGGAATCAACCATCAGCAGGATGCCTTCTATGGCATCAATTTAAATCATGGGCATGAACCGAACTTCAATGCCAGCCTGATTTTCACAACCTCATTCAAAACATAGAAACACCGGATTTCAGCCTGTATCAGCAGTTATGCTGATGATTACAATTAATAATTTAAATGCAAAATGCAAAATGCCGAAATTAATCGTAAAAAAGTTAAAAGCAAGATATGAAAAAGATTTCGAATGATCACAATGGATTTATATCCTGCAGCGTATTAACCATTCGGATCGATATTGACCGGATTTATTTTCAGGATCCTTAACCTGAATCAGAATTGTATTATTTTTCCTCTATAAATCCTTGTGTCAACCTGGTATATGGTACACTAAGCAAAATAAACCGAATGAACCGATCTCAAATCCTCTTACAATCAAGCACAAATAAGCATCTTGGTAAATAATTTCCTCTGCGAGTTCAGGACTCAGGTGTGTGTGCTCA
>Ga0114951_10000764_pt1 | contig 43244 bp, 33 predicted proteins | sample AM7aDNAmetaG_FD_88677 | JGI IMG/M metagenome (GOLD analysis project Ga0114951, IMG submission 88677) | Freshwater microbial communities from Finland to study Microbial Dark Matter (Phase II) - AM7a DNA metaG | ecosystem: Environmental > Aquatic > Freshwater > Lake | place: Finland: Lake Alinen... | reverse complement strand
AAGAACGGCAGCAGCGGCTGAAACGCAACGAACTGGCACGATTTTATCATTGGCTTAAACGTAACCTCTTGGCTCCGTTACGGTTTCAGCCATGAGCTGTAAGTCCGACAGTAAAACTAGAAAGAAAACGGGCCGGGTGGCATAGAGGATAATCCCCGGAATGCCAAGAAGCACCGTCCCCGGCAGAAGCATCACTGCCTTTACAAGTTCCACTTTCTTATTCATACCGGAAAATAGGAAAAATTCCTATCTCTTCGACTTCTTGACCGGCGCGGATCTCTGAGGCTTCCCCTTGGGCGCGGCTTCGCGCGCGCTGGGCCTTGCGATCTCCGTAACGGTCACTTTGCCGACGCCTTTTTTTGTCACGGTCACTTTTCTCTCGACGGCTACAGGCGCCGGAGCTTCAATAATCGCCTGGGGAGTAAGAACGACAGGCAATGATTCCGCGGGTCCCTTATTCAAACGGCCGGACTTGCGTTTCGAAAAGCACTCTTTGCAGTAGACAGGACGTTCCCCCGTGGGTTTAAACGGCACTTCACAATCCTTTTGGCAATCCGCGCAAACAGTCTTGTGCAAAATCCTTTCCCTTCGCCCCTGGGAGTGTCCGTGACTAGGCCCCTGGACCGGGGCCGCGGGAACCTCCTTTGGAACTTGCCGCAGCTCTTGTTGAGAAACGGCCGGCGAAAAAGCCGGCTTTGATTCCGGCACCTTCGCAGAAGCCTGGCCATGGCCGTGCCGCAGGTCATGGTGCCGATGCAAGGGAGCGGGAGCCGGTGGATTCGCGTGAGAAGGTCTTGGCTGACCCTGGCCGATCAGTAGATCCATCTTTTTTTCCAGAAAAATAAGTTTCTGCTCGATCCTCTGCATAAAGGCCGCGATGTCCGGCCCGGGTTGTGCTGGAATTGAAGTCACTTCGGATTTCTCGTTTTTTCTCATAGGCTGCCCTTTATTTTTCCCCAGAATTCGTTCAAACATGCTTTTCATAAACAGGTTGATCCCTCTGCCCCTCCCAATAAGCCCTCATTTTTTTCAAGCCGCTACCTTGCCACAAGTTTTCGCGAGAGAGCGGCTCCCCAAAAGCGGCTACGGCTCATGACGCTTCGCTAAAATTCAAGGTCAGCGCTTCCGGGAATAGGCGTGGGTAGCATGGCCGTAAAACATTTCCGCCGCCTCCATCATCGTCTCGGAAAGAGTAGGATGCGGGTGTACGATCCGGGCAAGTTCTCCGGCCTTAAGTCCCCTCTCGACGGCAAGAAGTCCCTCGGCGATCAGCTCGCCGGCCCCGGCCCCGCAAATACCGACGCCCACTATTTTTTCGGTCCCGGGCTCGATCAAAAGCTTTGTCGCGCCGTCTGTTCGCTCCAGAGTGAGCGCTCTCCCGGAGGCTGACCATGGAAATTTCACGATCTGAACCGGAATATTCTTAGCCTTCGCTTCCGCCTCGGTCAATCCGCACCAGGCAATTTCCGGATCCGTGAAAACCACAGCCGGGATCAGAGGTTCGGTCCCGGCTTCGGATTTTCCAAATATTGCATTCACGGCAACTTTGGCATCTTTGGATGCCTTGTGTGCCAGCATCATTCCCCCGGTAATATCGCCTATAGCATAGAGGGAAAGCTCCGCGGTGCGTTGTGCCGTATCCGCCAGGATAAAGCCCCTGGCATCTCGCTGGATCTTCGTGGTTTCAAGTCCAAGGCCCTGGGTATTCGGCGTCCGACCGATGGAGACCAATACTCGATCATAGATTTCTCGCTTCTCCACACCGCCCACGGTCATCCGGACTTCAATTCCCTCCGCAAGAGGATTAAGGACCTCAACCCTGGCATTAACGCGTATTTCCTTAAAGTTCTTCGCCGCGCGATCCTGGACAAAACGCACAAGATCCGCGTCCGCTCCAAGCAGGATGCCCGACATGGCTTCCGCCACCGTCACCGCACTGCCGAGCGCAGCATAAACAGTACCGAGTTCCATGCCGATGTAACCGCCGCCCACGACGAGGAGCCTCCTGGGAATATCCTTAAGTTCCAAAGCTTCGGTCGAGGTCATGACGCGCTCGTCCTGGATATTAAAAACAGCGGGCAGCGCGGCGCGGGATCCGGTAGCGATCACAGCCTGGCTGAATTCAATAAGTTTATCTCCTTCCGCGGTTTCGACGCGCAAGGTCCCGGGATTTTCAAATTGAGCGTGGCCCGTGATCACCTGAACGCCGCGCCGGCCTGCGAGATTCCCGATCCCCTGTCCCAGTTTTTCGAGAACAGAATCTTTCCAATCGCGCATCCGGTCAAGCTGTATCACCGGCTTGGCATAGGTCAGACCGCACTTTCCGGCTTCGGCGGTTTCATGGATAAGTTTTGAAACGCGGAGCAACGCTTTAGAAGGAATACATCCGCGGTTGAGACACACCCCTCCGAGCCGCTTCTCCTGCTCGATCAGCAGAACTTTCTTCCCGAGAGCCCCGGCGTAAAAAGCCGCGGTATAACCGCCCGGTCCGCCGCCGATCACCACCATGTCTGTCCGTAACGTTTCCATGAGATTCCCTATGTTTGAAAGAGGCGTATTGTAGCAAAACACGGGGAGAAATGAACGGCTTTCTTAAGATAACGTCCGGCGTCTTGATTATGATCTGACTTCCTATGGAAATACAGCAAGCCCGGGAATTGCGTCACGCGATCCATACGGTTTTGATATTCACAAATTCGCGAATCCCAAAGATCCCCAGCTCCCGTCCGTAGCCCGATTCCCCCACACCCCCGAAGGAAAGCCTCGGATCAGACTTCACAAGATCGTTCACAAAACAAAGTCCGGCCCTCAGCTCCTTTTCAGCGATCCGCCGGCCACGCTCAAGATCGGAGGTAAATACCGCCGCTCCCAATCCGAAGACCGTATCGTTAGCGGCCTGGATGGCCCCGCGTTCATCTTTGACGGACACAATAGCCGCAACAGGTCCGAAGGTTTCCTCATCAAAAACACGCATCCCCTTTTTCACAGCCGTGAGCACGGTGGCAGGATAATAAGCGCCCGGCCCTTTGGGAATTTCACCGCCTAAGAGCAGCTTGGCCCCCTGCCGGATACTGTCCGTGACCTGGCCGTGCAATTCATCGCGAAGATCCTGACGCGCCATCGGTCCTATGCTAGTTCTTTCCTCCCGGGGATCCCCCACGATCCTGGATTTCATCGCCTCGATCAACAGCCCCTCAAATTTCAGGCGAACACTTTCGACAACGATAAATCGCTTGGCGGAAATACAGGTCTGGCCGCTATTGATGAGCCGCGACGTCGCGCAAATTTCCGCCGCTTTGGCGAGATCCGCGTCCTCCAGGATGAGATAAGGATCGCTGCCTCCGAGTTCAAGCACGGTTTTCTTAAGATATTTCCCAGCTTCGGCGGCCACCATCCTTCCAGCCGGAACACTTCCCGTGAGAGTCACGCCACGGACTCGCGGGTCCTGGATGAGCGAGGAAACTCTCGCGGAGGAAAGAAGCGGCGCCTTGAAAGTACCGGCAGGAAACCCCGCCAGATAAAACAGGTCCCGGATGGCAAGAGCACTGCCGCAAACGTTCGACGCATGCTTCAGGATCATGACATTTCCCGCCATCATGGCCGGCACGGCCGCTCGAAAAAACTGCCAGAAAGGAAAATTCCAGGGCATGATCGCCAGCACGATCCCAAGCGGCTCAAACGCCATGTAACTTTTACGGGCTTCCGTCGTAACGGCTTCAGACTTCAGGAAAAGAGCCGCGTTCTCGGCATAATAATCGCAAACCCAAGCACACTTCGCGACTTCGGCGCGGGATTGCGTGATGGGCTTCCCCATCTCTGCCGTGATGATCTCAGCGCACGAACCCGTCCGCTCTTTAAGTATTGCCGATAAGCGGCGAAAGCAGGCGGCACGTTCTTCGAAAGCAAGGCCGCTCCAACCCACAAAAGCCTTCTGCATGTGCGCCAGATCTTTCAGAACTTCTTCAGGCGACGCTTCCTCATAACGGTGAATGACTTTTCCCGTTGCGGGATCAATACTGGCTAAGCTCATATTTTTCTCCCAAATTGACTATGCCTGGTTCTTCTTTGCGCGACTCTTTTTTAAAGACGGCGCCCGGTAGAGAACGCCCACCCATCGATACCCCCGGAGGATCTTAAGGCAAACCAGACCTGCGCCTGAAAATCCGCGTTTAAAGGCCTGGAAATTCTGAAGCGCGATCCCCGAGACAAGCAGAAATCCTCCGGGCTTGACCCTTGAAACGATACGATCGCGATACTCGAGGAGAGTCCGCGAAAGAAGATTGGCGCCCACCGTGTCAAAGCGCCCGCGGGTCTTCAGGCTTTTTAGCTGGGCGCAAAAAAATGTTCCGCCCCGGCAGCCATTTTCTTTGAAATTTTTCGCCGCGACTATGGCCGACGGCCGGTCATTATCAAAACCAACGATCTCGGTCGCCCCCAATTTCGAAGCCACGACGGAAAGAATCCCCGTCCCGCACCCCATGTCAAGAAAACTTCCGATCTTTCCTGTGAGAGATTCCAGGAGACGCGTCATGAGACGCGTTGTCTCGTGATACCCCGACCCGAAAGCACTGCCGGGTTCGAGAATAACAGGAACGCGCCGTCCGGGCTTGAATTTCGATTTTTCCCAGGCGGGCACGATCATGAACTTTGCGCCTATCGGACGGATATGATAATCCCGTTTCCACTTGTCAAACCAGTCACGCCTTTTAAGGATCTTCACCTTGAGTCTGAACGGTCGCTCTTTGAGGAGCCTGTATTTTTTTTGGATCTCCCCGGCTTTTTTCGCCGAGCGCGTGTAGCAGCTGAGGCAATAGGCGCCTTTATGTTCGGCCAAGGCAAGCTTATTTTCCGGGAACCCGGAACGCGCTAAAAGCGCGTTGGCGGATGCCTTATCGGCGGAGCGAAGGTCCTGCCCGCACAAGGCGATCTCGATCACGGAATATTTCTCTGAAGGAGACGTTATCTGTTTCATAGGGAGGGATAGTCGGAGACTTTGACGAACTTATACCCTTGAGACCGGAGCTTGAGAAGAGCCTCCATGACGGCTTCGACAAAAGTACTTTGAAGCGGGCTGCCGCCAAGAATGACAATAGCACCCGCGGCGGGATTCATAAAAGCGTCGAGGACCTGTTTTTTCCCGACTTCTTTCCCTCCCGGGATGCGGAGCGAAGAGCCAAGCGCCGCATAACCGAGCGCCTTGACGATGCGAACGGCGATCTCATCATAGTAACCGGCTCCGGCGTGATAGTAATGAGGCAAGGTTCCGGTAATAGCCTCTATCTTTCTGGCATTCCGCTCGATCTCGTTATACAGGTCATCGATCCCTGTTGTCCCGGGCATGCCTCCCGCAGTATTTCCGTTGACGGAACAGGGTTTGCTCGAGATCCCCCGGTTCGCGATCTCAAAAAGCGGATTTGCGGCAAGTTTTTTTAAAACGGCGGGATATTTATCGATCCATTTCGCGCAAACAAAAAGAGTCGCGGGAATATTCTCGGCAGCAAGGAATTTAATCAGCCTCGCGTCTTCTCCCTTTTCCATGAGGTCGCAGGTATCGACGCCGATCGCCAGGACCTTATCTTCGGTCCGGAGCATGGTCTGGACCCCCGACACCGTGTCGCCCCACTCATGCGGCACCTGCCCGGAAAATTCCGCGCTGATGATCTCCCTGAGCAATCTGTAATCCTCAGGATCCGCTTCAGAGCGGGAAGGCACTTCTGCGCAAAAGACCATGCCCTGGAAGTTCATCCAGAACAACCCCGCCACGATGGCTATTAATAACCTCTTCAATATGCTGGACCTCGATCGAGATGCCCTCCCCGAATGCCCGCAGATCCGGAAGTTAAAAAACCGGATCCCCTCTTGAGGCAAGAAGGAATGACAAAATTAAATGTTGCTCTTGTTTACTAACGGAACATCGGACGTTTAAACTATTTCTTTGAGCATCTTTCGCAGTAGTTCCCTGGGTAATCCGACGACATTCGAATAGGACCCGCGGATCTTTTTCACGATCTTGACCTTCGCCTGTATCGCATAGGCGCCTGCCTTGTCAAAAGGCTGAATGATATCCACATATTTCTCGAGCCATTCATCACTGACAGACTTCATCCAAACGTCCGTCCGGGCGCATCCTGTCATCAGAAAGCCGGTCTTGCGATCAAGGATCGCCAGACCGGTATAGACAGAGTGCTTTTTTCCCGCCAATCCTTGCAACATTCTCAAAGCCTCAGCACGTGTCTTCGGTTTTCCAAGCCCGCGGCCCCTGTGCCAAACGACAGTATCGCCCCCCAGAACAAAGCGGGCGCACCTTGGAAGAATGGCCTGACGCGCCTTTCCTATAGCGTGACGCACAGTGAGAATTTCGGGGGCGGTCTTCCGGCACCAGCGTTCACGGTAAGTACTCGTAACCACTTTGAAAGGAACTTTCATGGCAGTCAAAAGCTCCTGCCGGCGGGAGGATCGCGACGCAAGATAAAGGATCATGCTCTGAACCGGCCTCTTTTAAGGCGCAAATTTTGAGAGATCACGACCCAAGGTCCTTTTCATCCATGTGAAACTTGTGAAGCATTCGATGAAAAAGAGGGGGGAAGACAACACCCATCACGGCAATAAAAACAAGCCCTGAGAAAAGCGCGTAGGCTGACGCAAAAACCTTCGCTCCGGCGCTCACAAGAGGACTCACCGGCCCCATCCCCCCCAAAATCATGGACGCGTTCAAAAGAGAGTCGATCCAGGACAAACCAGCAATCCAGTGATATCCCAAAACTCCGATCAAGAGCGCGGTGACAATCAACAAGAATGCCATCGCGAAATATCCAAACACCCTTTTTATAAAAACCGGAACCGGCGCTACGGCTTGATGCTTACGTTCAAACATATTCTAGGCCTTTATTTTAAACAATGGTCCCGAATAAGGCTCCCACGGCGGCCGTTAGCCCCATGGCAAGCGCCCCCCAAAAGGTCACCCGGACTGCGGACCTCAGGATCGGAGCTCCTCCGGCGATCGCCGCCAGAGTCCCCAACCCCGCAAGAAATAAAAGCGATGTCCCTGAAACGATCGGCACTAATAAGTATTCCGGCGATATCATGACGATCAGAAGAGGCATCGAGGCCCCCACAGCAAAAGTCGCTCCCGAAGCTAACGCTGCCTGGACGGGCCGGGCGCTCAAGTGAGTGGAAATGCCGAGCTCATCCCGGGCATGCGCCCCCAAGGCATCATGGGCCATCAGCTGCCCGGCAACCTGATTCGCAAGCGCATGATCCAGGCCCCTCGCCACATAAATGGAAGCCAGCTCTTCACGCTCGCCCTCATCGTCTTCGGCAAGTTCCCTGCGCTCGCGCTCAAGATCCGCTCTCTCGGTATCCGATTGAGAACTGACCGAAACATATTCCCCGGCGGCCATGGACATCGCCCCGGCTACCAAGCCCGCGACTCCGGAGATCAAGATGGCTTCCCGGGAAGCGTGGGAAGCGGCCACGCCAACGAGGAGACTCCCCGTCGAGAGAATTCCGTCATTGGCGCCCAGCACAGCGGCCCGCAGCCATCCGATCCGGTGCGTCCGATGTTTTTCGCCGGGACTTTTGAGCTTTACGACGCTCATCTTTTTCATCGCCTTCCTTAACGTTATTCCGGCATAGAGTTATTTATCAGAAGATCCTGACGCGGGCGCCAGAAAAAGCCTCTTCGGAAAATCGGGAGTTTCTCTCGCGGGCAAAACCATCACCATCCTCTTGCCCGATGTGAAATAGGGATCTCCCGTAAGATTTTCCCCAGGCTCTTGTGAGGTCCGCGGAACGCCTCCGGCAATCACTCCATACTCGCTCAAGCGGTGGCGATAGATCAGATCGGAAAGAACATAGAGACCCGATTCGTCGATATCAGGATCGATCTTATGCGTCATCAGATTCCAGGTCTTAGTCGTAAAACGCACACCGATATCCCGGCTGGCCTGTCCGACCCAAACCGGCTTCCCGTTGTAATGCATCGGACTGATCCAAAGCCTTAAATGCATACGTTCATTAATATTGCCCCGGGATTTTTGGAGAGCGATATCCTGACTGCGCCCATAAAGATAAAGAGCGCTCACGGGTGAATAATCATAGGATCCCTTTGTAAGAGCCGAGCCCACCATTTTCATGATAGTGCGAAAGGTAATCGTTTCCGTCTCGCTCCACTCGGCAGTCGTGAACGCCTCCAGGACCTGCTCCAGCGTTCCCAAGATCACTAAATTAACGGGATCTCCGTTTTTTGTCCCCGTCCTATTCGTCACGGTAGGAGGCACTGTTGTCTCAAGTGCTTTCTGGAAGGACTGCTCATCCGTAAAATCTTTGATCTCACCGGGCTTATAAAAATTCTCGAACTGTTTGTCCCGGTAGTCCGCTTCAAGCCCCGGGACCGTAACAAAAATATCGAAATGTTTTAAAACCGAAGTTCCTGACTTAAGCTCATCGCTGTACAGGTCGATCGTGACTTGCTTGACGCCCATCTCGAAAGGAACAAAGATAAAGCCGGATTTTGTTTCATGAGGTCCGATCCAGCCGTATTTAATACCCTCCCGGACGAACGCATCCCGCATCCGGTCGTTGGCTGGCTGGACGAAGAAGTAATCAACCGGCATGGCAATAAACCCGAGTACGGAAAAGAGTTGCAGCACGGGCTGTTTAAAAAAGCGAAGCCCCGGCTGTATCCTCGCAACATAAGCCGCTTCCCCTGACGGATAGTAGTTGGGATCAACGCCCCGTTCGAGAAAAAAATAGGACTTTGAAAGATCACGGTTCTCGATCTTGACCCAGACCGGGAGGATCTTGAGCCTGGCCAGATCGACGCCGAAAGTTTTTTTGCTCTCTTTCGCGCCGAGCCCCACCACCGAGACTGCGACGTTGCCCTGCTCCTGCGTCTTCGCACGCTGGAAGTACGCAGCATCCGCCCGGAAAGAAGGCCGGTAACGGGCACACCCCGATCCCAAAGACGCGGAAGCAATAATTACAAAAATCCAAAAAAAACGCTTCATTTCATATTTTCCTTTCCTTTGTCAAAGACTCTTGATTTTCAAGGTGAAGATAAAAACAGGATATCAATAGATCGAAGGCACAAACTTCTGTTTACTCAAAGGCGGCCGCTTATAACCTTTATCTTTTTGACGTTTGGGAATAACGAGTTTTTTCTGCGTCACGTCCTTATAAGGGATCTGAGAAAGGAGATGCGCCATACAATTAAGCCGCGCCCTTTTTTTGTCATCCGAATCAACCACGTGCCAGGGAGAGTCCTTGGTATCGGTATGTTCGAACATCACGTCCTTGGCCTTGGAATAATCCACCCAGCGAGCGCGGGCCTCGAGGTCCATCGGGCTGAGCTTCCAGCGCCGCGCCGGATCTTTGAGCCGCTCCTGAAAGCGTTCTTCCTGCACGGCATCGCTGACCGAAAACCAGTACTTGATCAGGATCGTCCCGGAACGGATCAGCTCTTTCTCGAAATGAGGACAGAAATTCAAAAAATCGCGGTATTCCGAATCCGTACAAAAACCCATCACCCGCTCCACTCCCGCGCGGTTGTACCAGCTCCTATCAAAAAGCACCATTTCCCCCGCCGCCGGAAGATAAGCGGCATAACGCTGGAAATACCATTGCGTTTTTTCACGCTCCATGGGTGTTCCCAACGCCGCGATCCGGACAATGCGGGGATTCGTAAGCCCCGTGATCCTTTTGATCACACCGCCCTTCCCGGCCGCGTCACGACCCTCGAAAAGCACCACAACCTTCAGCCCTTTCAACTTGATCCACTCCTCAAGCTTGACCATTTCAGTCTGCAGCCGCTCGATCTCACGGATGTAGATCTTGCTCCTGAGCTTTTTATCGAGGCCCTCAAGCTTTCCGGATTTCCTGCTCATGGCCTTTTTAATTTCTTCCTTGTCGCTCTTATTTTTCTTACTCATAAGCAGACCCTCCGGTTAAAAGAGTTCAGAGCTAGTGTGAAACGCTAGCGGCCACGGAATTCAAATCGTTCTCAAACTCGGCCATGATCCGTCCCAACCCCTGACTCCAGCCCTCGGTAAGCAGCTTAGGCGATGGCTGACCGATCGGGATCTCCGAAGCATACATCTTTTGAAAGAGAACCTTCGGATTTTTGGGATCCGGACTGCCGACCGTTAACTGGATCTTCAGGACAGCTTTTGCTTCAGCGACATTCCGGTAATCCCCGCTCAGATCCGCTAATTTTCCTTCGATCACATAAGCCGGCGTATCCTCTGAATCCGCCGGAATGACGAATGAAACAAGCGGTGATTCTTTCATCCAGTCTGAGATCTGAGCTTCGATGATCTTCGCCGGAGAAGCCATGAACTGGTTATAAAAATCCTGTTCATAGGAGGTGCCCCCGGTACGGTAAGTCAGATACCGGTCGCCGAAATTCGGGACAGCCGAAAACGGATTTATCCGTATGGAAACCGGCGCACCGGCGGCGGTCGTGTGCTGCTGCGACCCGGCATCCAGGGAATACGTCCGGATATCCGGGTACGCTTTTTTGAGACCGACATTGACGCATCCGGTCAGAGCCAGCAAAAGCCCGAGAAGTCCACAAAGAACCGCTTTTTTTTCAGAATGTTTGCAGGGGATCATCGGTCATACCTCGATTTGGCGGGTGCGTCACCGAATATCATTTGCGACGGATATTTCTTCCCGGCCGATGTAATGTCTTCGACATTCTTGGCGATCACAGTCAGGTGCGGCAGCATGTCGTTGAGCTTTGCTGTTAACGCGGGGAAATCTTTCGATGCCTTGGTAAGATTCGCCATCATAGGATAAACGTCCGTATCCAGTTTATTTAAAAACTTATTCAGAGAGTCGCCTAATCGTGTCGCAACCCCGGGCGCTGAGGGGATATAAATTTCTTGAGGCTGCCATAAGAGTTTCGGCGGAGGCGGTGTCTCATCGGGATCATAAAACCCCAGTTCGACGTACACAAGTCCCGTAATCCCGATGGATTCCAATTTGGCGCGCAAGGTCTCTTTCTGGACCATGTAATCGACCGAAGCCTGGATCTTGGCCCGGTCCTCACCCCCCAACCTTGGAAAATACTTCCGGTCCAGTTCCAATCGCACGCAAACCATCGCATAGTCCTTCCCCAATTCAGCAAGGCTCTTCCCTTCACCGTAGAGATCCTTGACAAACAGGATGTCCTTGACCTTCCCGACCTTGACGCCGCTCATTTTGACGAGAGCCCCGACATCCAGTCCTTGAACCGAGCCGTCAAAATAGGTCTCCACAAGAGCTGGCGGAGGCTCCAAGGCTGAACCCGCCCCGAACATTATCAATCCCACGCAAAGGAGCGCCAGGGAGACCAGGGTAAAGAGCCCGATCTTGAAGTACCGTGTCTTTTCACTCATTTTCATTCTCCTCGATTGGATGATAGCCGTAACCCGCTAAAGTTCATCTTTTGAAACCCGTCTGTTAAAGAAATCCCGGACGTTCTCATTCTCGCAATGATCTTTTAAATATTTCGGATCTCCCTCGGCGATGATCTTCTTGGTCCTCTTGTCCAGCATGATCACGCGGTCCGCGATGGTATAAATACTTTCGAGCTCATGGGTCACCACCACAAAGGTGATGCCAAGGCCCCGCGAAAGTTTCAGGATCAGCTGATCAAGCTCCGCCGAAGTGATCGGGTCAAGTCCCGCGGAGGGCTCATCCAAAAAAAGGATCTTGGGATCAAGCGCCATCGCGCGCGCGATCGCGGCGCGCTTCTGCATCCCTCCTGAGATCTCGGAAGGCATGTGTTTTTCAAAACCCTGGAGACCCACCAGCATCAATTTGAGAGCCGCCACGGAACGCCGCGCGCTTTCCGGAAGCTTGGTGAATTCCTCCAGCGGGAGCATGACATTCTCCAGAAGATTCATGGACCCGAAAAGAGCTCCACTCTGATACATCACGCCGATACGGTTCAATATTCCCAGCTTTTGAAGCCCCTCGGACTTGACCATATCCTCACCCCCGATCAGGATCTCGCCGGTCCAGGGTTGATAAAGCCCGATCATCTGCTTGAGCAGGGTGCTCTTCCCGCAGCCCGATCCTCCGAGGATCACAAAAACCTCGCCTTTTTTAACATCAAAAGAGATCGCGTCGAAAGTCATGTCATCGCCGTAACCGGCCGTCAGATTTTTCACCTCGATGATCTTTTCTGTCTTGGCTTGATCCATGATCTAGATCCCCAGCACGTAGTAGATAGCCGAGATCACGCCATCCAGCAGGATGATCATGACCATGCCGGTCACGACTGAAGACGTGGTCGATTCCCCGACCGCCGACGCTCCGGTCTTGGTCTGAAGCCCGCGCAGGCAGCCGATCCCGCCGATCGCCAGAGAAAAAGGAATGGCTTTGAAAATTCCGCCGAGGACATCGCCAAGGTCGACAGTCGAGGTGATCTGATTGATATAAGTCGTCGCTGAATAACCGAAAGACTTGAACACCAGAGCCCCTCCGAGCATCCCGAAAAAATCGGAAAAGATCGTAAGAAGCGGCGCAAGGAACAGTATCCCCAGCATACGGCTCACCACTAAAAACCGGACGGGTTCAAGGCCCATCGTCGTCAGCGCATTGATCTCTTCGTTGATCTTCATGGTCCCGATCTCCGCCGCTATCGCGGATCCGGTCCGGCCCGCCAAGATGATCGCGGTGATAAGCGGCCCGAGCTCTCTCAAAACCGCGAACGCCACGACATTAGCGACAAAGACATCAGAGCCCATCTGTTTCAGCGGCAATGCCGATTGAAAGGCCATGATGACCCCGATCAAAAATCCCGCCATGATGATCAGAGGCGCGGCATTCGCGCCGCCTTTCTCAATAAAGACCCACACGTCCTTCCACCTGACGGTCCGGGGATGCAGGAGCGCGTAAAACAAATGATTGATCGTCGAACCGACAAAAACGATCTGAGCATAGACGTCCTCTCCGGATTTCACAACCTTTCGGCCAAAACCCGCAACAAAGGATTCTTTAGCGGGTGGTTGCACTGCGGCCCGTGGTGCGGCACGGCGGGTTGCCAGATCCAGAAGATTTTGATAGTCCGGAAGAAGACCGGTAAGACGGAAAATGTTTTTGGAAGATTCCTGAATTTGTTTCAAGTCGCGAAGAAAAGCGATGCCGGTCATGTCGAGGTAGGTCAGACCCGACACATCGAGGGCCAGACCGCGGGGGTTTTGACAATGGAGAAGCGTCTCTATCTCGCGCCAAACGCCTCCCGCCGTCTTCGCTGTGAACTGTCCCACGAGACGAAGGCTAAGCGAACTTTCTTTATTTTCAACAACCTCTAGCTTAAGTTCCGAGGCATCGGTGATATTTCGGGCTTGTGACAAAACCGGGAGCTCCTTTGAATTTTTTAATAGCCGCTCAGAACACGGTCAGGCGCATTCATTAGGTAGTGACATGAAATCCAGTGGGGATACTAGATTATCCTGGGAGAAAAGTCTACAAACGACGAACGCTTAAAAGCGTCAGATCGTCAAGAAGCGCCGCATTCCCTGAAAAATCCATGGCTTCACGGTAAAGAGCATCCACGAACGTCTGTCCTTCAAGCTTGGAGTGGCGAATCACCGCCTGGCTCAGGCGTTCCGTTCCGAACATGACGCCGTCCGCGCTCTTGGCTTCGGTGATCCCGTCGGTATAAACCACCAGGCGATCGCCCTTCTGAAGCCGGACGGTGGTTGAATCCTTGAATCCGGGGCCCAGCGTCATTCCAAGCGGCATTCCGTGAGCCTTGATCTGTTCAACAGTCCCCGCCGTCGAGGCGCGAGAGAGAAGCGCGGGACAATGTCCGGCAGATATAATTTTCAATTCACCCGTTCCGTCATCCATGATCGCGCTGACAAAAGTCACAAGCCGCGATCCGTCCATATCCTCGGCAATCCGCGCGTTCAAACGATTCATGAAACCCGCCAGATCCTGATCTTTCGGAAGGTCCGCCCGGACATAGGCGCGGCAGGACGCGATCAAAAGAGCCGAGCCCAGTCCATGTCCGGTCGCATCCCCCAAAACCACGAGACCTTCTTTAGGCGAAAGTTCGCACCAGTCATAATAATCGCCGCCGGTCTCAGTCGAGGGCTTGCACCAGCCGATCACTTCGAAGCCCGGAATTTTGAGCGGTTTTTTTGGAAAAAGGCTTTGCTGGATCTCCCGGGCAACGCGCAACTCGGCGGTCACACGTTCTTTGACGTCATCGGAATAGGCCTTGGCTTTTAAAAGCGAGCGCACACGCGCCTTGACCTCCAGGAGCTCAAAAGGCTTTGTAAGGTAATCGTTCCCTCCGACCTCGAAGCCGCGGGTTTTATTCTTCACCTCTTCAAGCGAAGAAAGGAACATGATCGGGACTTCCGCCGTCTCCGGCATTTTGCGAAGCCGCTGACAAACTTCGTAGCCATCAAGCCCCGGCATCATGATATCGAGCAGCACCAGATCGGGAGGCGTACGTTTGGCGATCTCAAGGGCCATTTCTCCGTTCAACGCAAGGCTGAGCTTATGATCCGACTTTAGACCCTCAACAAGCATATCGAGGTTGGCCTTGGTATCGTCCACGAGCAATATGCGGGCATCGGCAAGATCCTTCACAGGCCACGACCTCTCATCGCCTGCTGAAGTTGCAGCTGCGCATCACCAAAGGAATACCCCTGAACTTGCTGTTCGAATTTCAGGAACTCTTCGGGGGTGAATAGCGAAGCCAACGCGTCGCGATGTTCTTCAAGACAACCGGAAGCGGCCGCGTCGCAATCTTTCAAATATTGGTTCATCTTGCCGGCCACCCGCCTCAACTCCGCGGGGTCAACCACCACCGCCACTGCGGCAGCACGCCACGGTTCCTCACCCAACGCGGCCCGAAGGGCGGCAATGAATGGCGTCAAAACGTCCGCGAAATTCCGGAGCAGGATTTCCTGACGGCCGGCATGAGCCTTCTCGCGGAGGGCTTTTTCAAGTTCACTCGCTGCCGCCTGAACCTTTTTCGCGCCCAGGTTTGCCGCAACGCCCTTGACGGTATGCGCCGTGCGCTCCGCCGTTGCGACGTCCCCGGCTTTGATCATGGCGGCGATCTGAGCCGGCGCATCCGCCTGCTCTGCGGAAAACTGACGCAATAATTTAACATAAAGTTTCTTATTCCCGGCAACCCTGCGAAGCCCTTCTTCGGAATCAAGGCCTTCCACCTCCGGGATCTCTCTCCCGTCCTGCGCTATCGGCTTTGGAGCGCCGCCTGAACCTTCCTGATCAGTCTTGGCTGGAGCTTTGTAAAACCGCCCGACGGTGTCATACAAAACCGCGGGATCGATGGGTTTTGAAATGTGATCGTTCATGCCCGATTGTAAACAGCGCTGTTTCTCCTCCATCGTGGCGTGCGCCGTCATCGCAACGATGGGAAGCTTCGCAAAACGCGCGTCCGATCGGATCTTCGCGGTCGCCTCATAACCGCCCATTTCCGGCATCTGCAGATCCATAAGCACCAGATCGTAAGCTTCTGGCTCCCGAAATAACCTCTCGACGGCTTCACGGCCGTTATTCGCGACCGTCAGCCGGGCACCGGCTCCTTCCAGAAGCTCCACCGCGATCTGCTGGTTGATATCGTTATCTTCCGCCAAAAGGATGCTCGCCCCTTTGAGGCGATACGCATTTTGATCGCTCGCAGCCGCGTGCGCGGTCTCTTCGAGCGTAGGAGCAAAAAGCGTCACCATGGTATCCACCAGCATGGACTTCGTAACAGGCTTGATCAGAAAACCGTCGATCCCAAGCCGTTCCGCTTCTTCACGCACTTCTTCCCGCCCGAACGCCGTCACCATGACGATCGAGGGCTGTTTGTGGAGGTGTTCCTGTTTGATCTTCTTCGTCGCCTGCAAGCCGTCCATACCCGGCATCCGCCAATCCATAAAAACAACGTCATAGGGGAAAGATCCATCATGCTGCTTAACAGCCGCCACCGCCTCGGCACCCGAGCCCACGACATCCACGCCCCCGGTCACGCCTGTGAGAGCGTCCGATAATATTTCGCGCGCCGCAGCGTTATCATCCACGACCAGCGCACGCAAACGCGACAACTGGTCGGGCAGGATCTTGCCTCGTCCCTTCGCTGTATCTATGCCAAGCCAAACAGTGAAGAAGAATACGCTGCCTACCCCGGCTTCGCTCTCGATCCAGATCCGGCCGCCCATCATTTCCACAAGGCGTCGGCTGATGGTGAGGCCCAATCCGGTCCCGCCGTGCTTGCGCGTCGTGGACATATCGGCCTGGGTGAAGGCCTGAAACAATTTTGAAGTTTGTTCGGGGGTCATACCGATCCCGGTATCACGAACAGAGAACTTGAGCTGAACCTTCTCGCCGGTTTTTTCAACCAGTTCGATCTTCAGACGGATCTCGCCCTGCTCCGTAAATTTGACGGCATTATTCACAAGATTCGTCAATACCTGGCCAAGCCTCAAAGGATCCCCGCGCAAGCTCTCAGGAACCGCAGGATTCACAGCCGCGAGAAATTCAAGCCCCTTGTCATGGGCCTTCTGCGCCGTCAGAGTGGTGACGGAACTAAGCACATCATCGATCCGGAAGTCCGTGGTTTCGAGGTCGAGCTTCCCGGCCTCGATCTTCGAGAAATCAAGGATATCGTTAATGATATTGAGGAGCGACGTCCCCGAATTGTGCACCTTGCTAACGTAATCGCGCTGTTTTGCCGTAAGCTGCGTTTTAAGGGCCAGATGCGAAAGACCGATGATGGCGTTCATCGGAGTACGGATCTCGTGGCTCATATTCGCGAGGAACATCGACTTCATTTCAGTCGCTTCCTCGGCCTTCTTCTTGGCTGCAAGAACCACCACTTCCTGCTGTTTACGCACCGTGATGTCCGAAAAGCTGATGACCGCTCCCACCACCGCGCCGTCTTTTGAGATGGGCGTCGCTCCATACTCCACAGGAAAGCCGGAGCCATCCTTGCGCCAGAGGAATTCGTTATCGATACGGCTGGCCACACCGCGTTTATAAGCCGCATACATCGGGCATTCTTCTTGCGGGTATTCTTTTCCTTCAGGGTAATGGTGGTGCAGCAGGCTGTGTGAAGGCTGGCCGATCAACTCTTTCTCGGAGAACCCCAGCATCTGCGTCACTGCAGGATTGATGAAAGTGATCTGGCCTTCCGTATCCACGCCAAAAATGCCTTCTGCCGTAGCGTCCAGGATCATGCGCGAGCGCTCTTCGCTCACGCGGACCTGCTCCAGCAATTCCTTGGTGCGCAGGTTGCGCTGGAGGATCTCGAGACTCATGGCAACTTCAGGAAGCAAAGCTTCTAGCAAAGCCTGCTCATTGGCCTTGCGCGCACGGAAGGAAGCGATCTCAAGCACTCCGAGGAGTAACTCCTGCGACAAAAGGGGCCATGCCGTCACATGGGCCGGTGCGGAACCTCCAAGCCCCGACGAAATGTGAAGATAATCAGGGGGGAGATGCGTCAGCACAACGGACTTACGCTCATGCGCACATTGCCCGACCAGACCCTCGCCAAGACGGAATGCGGCGGCTTTTTGCGCGTCCTCGGTTAAACCGTAACTTGCGATCCTCTGCAGCCGGCTTTGATCATTTTCCAGAATATAAAAGCCTGCGACACCGCCGCCAAGAATGGGCACGAGCCCTGAGATCAGCCGTTCCCCAAATTCAGCCAGTGAACACGATCCGTGAAGATCACCGCAGATCTTCGCCGTATTGAGCTTGACCCAGCGTTGCTCCTCCATCGACGCGGCGCCTTGTTTTAGAACTTCGATCGATCGGGCCAAAGCACCGGTTTCATCAACAGATTTTCTGAAAGGGACTTCCGTGGAATAATCCCCTTTCGCGATGGCCTCCACCGAAGACTGAAGCCCTTGAATGGGTTTAACGATCTTCGCAGAAGTCCGCCAACCGAGAAAAAGAGAGAGGATTAAAGCAAAGAGCCCGGTGACGAGTATGTTCCGCCACGCTCTTTGGATGGACCCCATCATTTCCTTACCGGCATCCCGGGCCACTTGCTCATTGTATTCGATCCACAAGCGTGAAGTTTCAAAGAGACCCTCTCCGAGCTTCGTTATCGGCCCAACAAGTGTGCTGAGAACCTCATCCCGGCGTCCCGCATCGGCCATCGCCATGATCTTCTCGACCTCAACGATCCACTGACCGCTCAAATCCGTGAACCTGTTCAGGTAGCTTCTGTCCCTGGCGTCTATGACAAAATTCTTGTCATAATCCCGAAGCAATTGGGTCAACTTAGCCTTCGTGGAGACAAAAACTTTCTCGGCTTTAGCCTGCTCCGTCTTATCATTAAAAAGAAGATGGCCCCTCACAACCACCCGCATTTCGGCAAAAGTCCGTGCAATACTTCCTAAGCCGGCAAGACTTCCGATCTGCGTTTCCGCAACGAACTGGCTTTTTTTCCTGACATCCTCAAAATGGATCCCGGTAAAAATGCCGAGGCCGATCAAGGCCAAGAGAGGAACAGCCACGAGAAACATCAAGCGTTTTGCGATCGTCATAAGCTTTCCGTTTGTTTGATTTTTAGGATCCGCAAGAAACGGTGTATTGAGACGCAACAGTTTATCATGGAATCTGCTGCGGGTCTTTTGAATCGGACTGATCGCAATGATCGGAGTCCCGCGTCAAGAACTCGGCAGAATGAAGGGCAACCAACCTGGAGATCATGATGACCACATAGAAAACACCTGTTATCGCCTCCAGGATCGCAAGCATCTGCGCAACTCCGGAAACAGGGATCATCCCCCCATAACCCAACGCGCACAAAGTGACAAAACTGAAGTAAAGGGCCGTAAAGCCGTGAAACGCATGCGCCGCTATCGGTTTACCTAAAAAGAAAAATGAATCCGGCACGAGCTGATCCGTCAAAGTGTAAGCCATAGCCCAAAGCAACCCCAGCGTCAAATTCGTCGAAACTCCCGCACACAAAACTTCGGAATCAACACGCGGTGATCTCAAAATAAAAAGCAGAAGGCGATACGCCGTAGACCCGATGATGATGGCAAGCCCCTGGTAAATGGCCGGATGGATCAGACCCGGCCGGAAATAATGGATCCATTTACCGGCCACCGCCACCGAAGCCAGCGCCGCGATAACCGACAGAGCCTTGCGTCCCGCCCCGGTCGACCAAACCGCAAGTAGAAACATCAGCGTCATGATTATGCCCTCGACGAGCAGCCCGTAGCGGCAAGACTCGACGAATGGCAAAACGATGATCAGGATCAATAAAGCGACGAGATAATATGAAACTGAAAAAAAACCGGCTTTTTTTGTCATGCGATCGTTTCCTTGGCTTGCCGTTTAAAAGAGACGTCGAAAGTCTGTTGAATAGGGGGCTGGGTGCATTCCCCCGTCAACCGCTCACTCTCCGGATAATGTTTCAAATGGTAAATCGCACCGGGATAAGCTGTAAGGGTGCGACTTCTGACGAGAAGGGTTTTCATGACAACGGATCCTTTTGGGTTTATTTTATTTCGTCAGGAGCACAAATCGTCACAGTCAAAGATCCATAACGCTTTTCGTAAGACTTATCCATCAAAGAACACACCAGATAGTTGTTACCTTTCGGATAATAAGACCGGAAAATACGCAGCGCAGCAGGGTCAAACTCGGAGGGATTCCATTTACATTCGACCGCGTCAACATGATCTCGCCTCCGGGCCAGAACGAAATCCACTTCCCTTCCCGCTTTGTCCCGCCAGTAAGCGACCGTTTGATCCGGTAAAACGGCCTGCAAATATTCCAAAACAAGATGCTCCCACAAAATGCCGTGGTCCTGAGGCCTGAGGGGATCCCAACCGCGCACGTAGGTGATGAACCCCGTGTCAAATCCGTAGATTTTCGGCATCCTCACGATTTCTTTCTGTCCCCCACCAAAAAAAGGACGAATGCGTGTGACGGCTTGAGTGATCTCAAGCGCCTTCAGGTGGCTCTCGACGGTCACCCGGCTGATCTTGAGCTCGGATGCAACTTTGGAAGTCTCGAACTGTCCGCCGCTCTGTCGTAAAAGATATTCAAAAAGCGAATTGAATTTTTCCACATCGCGGACCGGAAAAAGCTGCTGGACATCCCGCGAGAAAAATGAATCCATCCACTCATGGTAAAATGAAGGGCTTTTAGAACTGGCCAGCAGCGCGGGAGGCAATCCCCCCTGAAAAAGACGTCTTGAAATATCCTTGCAGGAAAACGTCTCGAGTTCCGTCCAAAGCACAGGCAAAAGATGAATCACCCGCTTACGGCCGGTAAGAGTATCGCGAAATTTTTTACTCGCGGCAAGCGTGGATGAGCCTGTGGCTAATATCTTGAGATGCGGGAATAGATCCGCTCCGATCTTGAGAACACGACTGGGCTCCGACAGTTGATGGATCTCATCAAACACCACGATAGGCTTTTCGCAATTCTTGAAAAAAAGCTGCGGATCCCGTACCCGCTCTTCCGTTATAGGAAGAGCGCAGTTGATGTAAAGTGCTTCGCCGGTATTCCCCAAGCTTAGAGCGAGAGTCGTTTTTCCAGATCTGCGAACTCCCGCTAGCCACGCTATCGGAGCTTCTCTCCAGGCGTCATGTATTCTCTTTTCCCAAAAAGCTCTTTTAATCATAAACCATACGATACATATAGCCGGACTATTTGCAAAGCACGCTTGCGTTAATTTTGATACGCTTTTCGAGGATTATTCCGGACCGAAAGGATAGAAAGCGGCGATGGGACGGCGACCGATGCGCTGATTGATACGGGCGGGCTTTCCGCCTTTATTGTCATGGAAGTTCAATTCGCGCAGACCCACAAGCCCCGGGTGGCCGGCGCACATCTCAAATTTTGCCTTGATACTCGATCTGACAACTTGAACGGACCGTTCAATTTTTCCGATACTGCCGAACATCTCGGATCTCATGGTTATTAATCACTCTCGGAAAATTCTCAGGCTATTCTTTCTTCCTCAGATCAAAGTCAGAGGACTTCAGATGCAGGTCGCGCTGCGGGAACGGTATGGAGATCCCCTTTTCCCTGAACAGGGTATGGATCGCAAAATTAACCTCACTTTTGACGGTCATCCGGTCATCCACGTCCACCCAATAAAGAAGCCTGAAAAGAAGCGCGCTGTCCGCGAACTCATCAAAAACAACGATGGGCTCCGGCCGGGACATGATCTTTTTAGTGGCTTTTGCGATAGCGAGAAGCGTCTCTTTGACCACCTCGGCATCCGAAGCATAATCCACCCCGACATGGGACGCCATGCGGACCGTCCTGTCGGAATGACTCCAGTTCACAACGCGATTCGTCAAGAACTCGGAATTCGGTACCACTATCGAAATGTTATCAAAGGTGTTCACGATGGTGCTGCGCGTCCGGATCGATCGAACAACCCCGGGAACGCCCCCGACCTCCACGACATCCCCCATCCGGATCGGACGTTCGAAAAAGATCACGAACCCGCTGAAGACGTTCTTCACGATATCCTGAAGCCCGAACCCAATGCCTATCCCGAGCGTTCCGGTGAACACAGCAAAGACCCCCAGATCAACCCCGAGCAATTGAATGCCCGCCATGGCTCCGATCACCAAAAATGAAAACTGGATCACCGATTTGATCGCACGCTGACTGTTTTTATCAAGCGAGCTATTCGGATAAACACGGGCTCTGAGTATCCCGTTCAGAAAACGGGCTCCCACGAAAAAAAGCCAAAAAACAAGAACAGATCTAAGAAGGGCCCAGATCGATATCCGGATCTTTTCTGACTGGAAGAGGGGCTGATTGGCGATCCCGATCAGCCATTGGAGCACCTCCCGCTCTAGCGCCCAAAACGCAAGGACCTGATAAAAAATGGCTCCAAAAACGAACCACATCAGGACCGTGCGCACCAGAAGATAGACGGAGGAGGTTTGCCTTATCTCTGTGTGAGTCGATTCACCGGACTTCTGAAGAAGTTTCATGAAAAGAAATTCCAGAAGCGATTTGACGGCCATGAACACAACAAGACCCAGGGAAATATTCAGATACGCGAGTCCGAGCACAATGGAGGCCGTCCGGTACTTCTGAAGATCAAGCAGCACGCAGCCGACAAGGGAAAGGCATCCCAGGAACCAGAGCCCCCGCGTGCAGGCCAGAATCCCCTCTTGAGCCAGAAAGGACGGAAGCGAACGCACCGCAGCATCGAATCGCTTACGGAACAAAAAACCTGCCAACAGGCAAAGCGATACCAGCAATAAAATAAGTATCTCGTCTCGTCGGTAAGGGATCGCTGCTTTCGAAACAATCCTATCACTAAGCAGTTCCCGCCTTCGTAACCGGATTAATTTGTCAAATTCCTGAATAGTGCCGATCCTGAAATCCGCGAAATCCAGCTGTTCTCTGAGAAATGCTTTCGTATCCTGAAAAACCTTCAAACGGTCCTCCGCAAGCGAAACAGCTTCCTGGATGCGCGGCTTTTCATCGTCACGGGAAGCGGCCAGAAGCATTTTCTTTGCGGCAAGATATTTTTCCTCAATCTGTGTTCTGGATATCACGGCATGGATCTCGTGGTTCAGCGTCCCTTTTTCAGATATACGGGCCGCCTTTCTCCGGGCCAGATCTTTAAGCTGCTCCGTGATCACAAACAAAGATGCGTCATCGGCAAACACATTCGTGAGGAAGAACTGGATCTTGACGTGCGAAGTACTTTGGCTGCGGATCTCTTCTTTAAGAAAAGCCGCTTTCCTCTCAATAAGATTTCTTTTTCTTTCCGTGAGCTCAACTTTTGATTTAAGCAGAAGCTCCGGCTCGGGGGAATTATCCGAGCCCTTCACCACAGCCGCGGAAGCGGCCGCAAGCGTTTTCTGCTCTTCTTCGACTTTCTGAAGATCTCGCGCGATCTGCTTGACCTGAACCTCAGGCCGGGAGCTTCTTTTCTCTAGGATCTTTTCGGTCATCTGTCCGAAGGCTTCCGTCATCGATTCGTCCGCCGGGCCATCGCCTGAGGGATCTTTCACCTCCGCACTGCTCTTCGCGCCTGCAGATCCGTCAGCCGCAAACGCGGGAAGCCCCAAGAGCACGACAAAGCAGATAGCTAAAAAACCCGTAACCCAGTAAAAAACACATTTTCTATTCAATATTTTCATGGTCGACACCTTAAGTTCAAGTTCATTAAAAGAAATAAATTTTCGCGAAAAACGGCAACATTTCCCCCCTCGAGGTCCCGCCTGTTCTCAAATTAACCAGAAATAGCTTTTTTTTGAACGGCATCCTGGTGCGCCTCACCGTGAGCTAGGACGCCTGCCGTCTCCTCAGGCGTCAGATTGACCGTGACCTTATCAATTGTGCCGGTAAAATAATAAGGCGCAGGAATACCGTAATCCTCGACGACCGGTGTTTCGGCATCTTCCCCGACATCCGCCCCCTCAGCTTTAGAAAAGAAGATCTGACAACGCTCGATCCGCCCTTCAGCGACCTTTTCATCATTTACAAAGAGCGTTCCTGTGCCGCCTTTGAACATGCCGCCTCCGTCATAGGCGAATTCGTAACGGATGAACGCTTTTCCGTTGGGCACAATTTCCGTTCCGGCAATCGTCGTCCGTTTCATTCCAAGAAAATTATAAGTATAAACGGGTTTGCCGTCTTTCAAGTACAAACTCCAACCGCCAAAGCGCCCCGCCTGGGCGAGGATCACCCCGTTGGCGCCGCCCGCCGGAATATTGACCTCTGCCGTAATGGCGTGTGATCGGCACTTCGTGTTAATAAACACATTCTCGGACATCCCTGTCATTCCATCATAGACCGTAAAGGAGTCGCGGCGGTCAAAAAGATCGGGACGTCCCACCCGTAAAGCGTCCACGCGCTCATAAAACCTGTCCTCAAGCGGAAGCACGGGATATTTCTCCGCCTCCTGCATGAAAAGACTCTGCATTTCCTTGAGCTTTTCCGGATTCGAGGCCGCAAGATCATTTGTCAGACTGAAATCTTTGACCGTATCATAAAGTTCCCACTTATCATTCTCAAGGGTCGCCCGCGGCTTCCGTTCCCAGGGAGCCTTGTGGACGGTCCCCGCAAACCAACCGTCATGATAGATTGCACGATTGGCAAAGATCTCGAAATACTGCGTCAAATGGCGGTCCCGGGCCGTGGTGTCATTGAAGGAATAAAACATGCTCACACCTTCAATGGGAATTTGCTCGACCCCATCCACTGCCCTCGGCTCAGGCAAACCCGCGGCTTCCAGAATGGTCGGCACCACGTCAATAACATGATGCCACTGAGAACGGATCTCTCCCGGCAACTTGATATGCTTCGGCCAGGATACTACCATACCGTTCCGGGTCCCTCCATAGTTTGATGCGACCTGCTTGGTCCACATAAAGGGCGTGTCTCCGGCGACCGCCCATCCTGCGGCATAGTGATTGTATGTTTTAGCACTGCCCAGGTCATCGTAATGCTTCAGTATTTCCTTCACAGATTCCTGGACCGCGTTGAAATACGACATTTCATTTACCGCGCCGTTCACGCCGCCCTCAGCACTTGCGCCGTTATCACCGAGGATGTAGAAAACAAGCGTATTCTCCATCTGCCCCGTTGCCTCAATGGACTTAAGGAGCCTGCCCACCTCATGATCGGCATACTCGGCATATCCCGCAAAGACTTCCATCTGCCGAGCAAAAAGTTTTTTCTCATCAGCGCTGAGCTTATCCCAATCCTTGATCGCTTCCGGCTTCGGAGCAAGCTTCGCGTCTAATGGAACAACACCGAGTTTTTTCTGGCGTTCAAGCGTTTGCTCACGGAGTTTATCCCAACCCAGATCGAACCTGCCTTTGTTCTTCTCGATCCACTCCTTCGGAACATGATGCGGCGCATGCGTCGCTCCCGGAGCGAAATAGATAAAGAAAGGTTTCTCAGGTGTAAACGCTTTTCCGGAGCGCATCCAACTGATCGCGTGATCCGTCATATCGGTCATGAAATGATAATTAGGATCCGTCGTCATTTCGATCTTGGTCATATCCTCGTAGATGGCCGGAGACCATTGATTGGCCTCCTCACCTATAAAACCATAAAATTTATCAAAGCCATTACGGGTCGGCCAACGGTCCGTCGGCCCTGATGCGCTCACTTCCCAGGCCGCGGTTTCCTGGCTTTTACCGAATTGAGCGGTGGAATAACCGTTGTAGCGCAGGATCTTTGCGATGGGTGCCACGTTTTCCGGCCGCTCTCCGGTATCACCGGGAAATGCAGTCGCCACTTCCACGTTGGAGCCCATATTGCATGTGTGGTGATTCCGTCCCGTGAGAAGGGCCGCGCGAGTCGGAGAGCTAAGCGCGGTGGTATGGAATCTGTTAAAGCGAAGACCTTCACTGGCCAATCGCGAGGCATTGGGCATATTGCAGGGACCGCCAAAAGCACTGGATTGACCGAACCCCATGTCATCGATCAGAACTATTAGCACGTTCGGAGCGCCTTCTGGGGCCTTCACCGGAAACTGAGACGGTGGAGCGGCATTCCGGACATTAAGCACCGTGCTATGGGGGTAGTTGGGCTTATGGATCGGAAGAATGGTTCGATCCGGCTCAAATTTCGGCTCTTCGGTTTGACACATTCCGGAATTAGGCGCCAGAAGAATCGCCATAATGAGTCCGATGCCGATCGAAGAAAGACAATGACTCTTTTTCATTTCAAGCTCCGTACCGGAGGTTAAGAACCCCGGAAAGTCTACGCTCCTGACGCTTCCCAATCCAGCCCTGCCGTTGAAAAACAGCTTGATCCTTGATGCTGCCAAAGTGGTGATACTGCTGCTCTCGGCTAATTTAAAAACCCCCGTCCAGGACTGCGACCTTTGCCGTCTTGTTCCGGGGAAAGCACGGACCTAGCTACTCGTTGGCAATCACGCCCCTGGGACAGATCCGGGAGTGCTGCACCTCCGCGTCCTTAAGCCGGGGGCGAAAACATCGGAGACTGTTTTTTCTGAAATACTCCGCAACCGTCCTGATTGATCGAATTCACGGTCATGCCGCTCACGCTTCCGTCCGCGGCCGTCGTGAAAGCGACGTCCGATCGCGTTTCTTTTCCGAACATCGTGCTGGTGAACATATCTTTGTCCCAACGCGTCATTAAAATCTTGAGTTTGCCGGGGCCGACCGTTACTTCCAGACCGCTCCCTGCTTTTTCGACCAGGACATCGCCGTAAACGTCATTGCCGTAAGTCCCGGTGTATTTCTCAAGGGCCATAGGCGGCGTCGGCTTCGCGGGCGGCTTAAGCTCTTTAGATTTCTCCTCTTCGCTTTCCTTTTGCATTTTTGAAAAAGCTTCCCCACTCCAGTCTTTGGGAGTGACAGCGGAATACAGATCATTAAAATACCGCGGCAAAGCTTCGGCCAGCCCGTTCGGGACCAGGTTAGTCAGGACCACCATGCCGGTCTTCGCGTCAGGCCAAAAAGCCGCCATCGTGTGATACCCCGTAGTTCCGCCGTTGTGCCAGATCATGGGGTAAGGCTTCGTTTCCTCATAGATCCACGAAACGCAATAAAAGGACAGTGGCCCTTTTTTCGGATCGCTGTTAGCGATGGTTTTTGGGGAATGGACATAATCGAAATTCTTAGCACTGACGATTTTCTTCCCTTCAAAAGTTCCGCCATGGATCTGAAGAGAAAGCCATTTCGCCATATCGAGAACGCTCGAATTGATCCCGCCGGCCGGCCCGTAAATATACATCCATTTCAGATCCTTCGGCACTTGTTTGACCCCATCGTCCTCGATCCTGTGGCCCGTCGCGACATCCCGGCTCCTCATCAAATGTTCCGCGCCGGTCGAACTATTTTTCATACCAAGCGGTTTGAAGATCCGGTCCGAGACGTTCTCTTCCCAACTTTTTCCGGTATATCTCTCTACGATGTCTGCGGCCACAAGAAAAAGATTGTTCACATAAGCGAATTCCGTTCGGAAACTTGTGACAGGTTTGATGAAACGCGTGGAGTGCCTGATGTGCTCACGGCTAAATCCGGCGATAGCCTGAAAATCCCCGGCATAGCCCGGTAAACCGCTGTGTTGTTCCAGGAGCTCTTCGACCATGAACTCGCGGGTTACCCAAGGGTCAAACATCCGGAAATCCGGGGCATGGTCGATCACCTTGTCTTTCCATTTTATTTTTTCCTGGTCCACCAGCATGGCGACCAACGCCGCGGTAAAAGCCTTGCTTGTGGAGCCGATCTGAAAGACCGTATTCTCAGTGACCGGATCTTTTGTTCCGATCGCTTTAACGCCGAATCCCTTCGCGTAAACGATCTTGTCGTCTTTGACGATGGCGACCGCCATGCCCGGGATTCCCCATCTCGTCATTTCTTTATTGGCGTATTCCTCAAAAGCCGGAAGGATCTTCCCGATTTTCTCATCAGCCTGAACCGGGCATTTTCTGGGTGCCATTGCCGGCCAAAAGGCAAAGATGCAAATCCCGGCCGCAGCGGCCGCCAGAAACAGGCTATTTCTTTTATTCAATATTTTTTTCATGAAACCTCCTTGCCTTCAGTTATTGAGAATTTGTAAGTCCAGACGGATATTACCAAAAATCGACGGAAAGAATGTGGCGTGATCAGATTCGAGCGTTCATTAAATGGCACCGGAAAAGCCGCCGGAATGCCCAGAAAATCCTGCAAGCGATTGCCTTTGCCGTAGCTGTGAGACCCGCACCGGAATCCCCGATCCTTCGGGAGCGGAACGCTGGTGAGATCCGCAACCTGCTGGGGTCTGCAAAAGCTCAAGAAGCAGCAGCCTACGCAACAGCCTTGGGCTTCCCAAGGTCACCGCTGAAATTTTTCCGGGCCTCATTGCATTTCGAGGACACTTTTTGCTTATTCTTTTCAAGACATGCCAGGATGCGGCCGTCACCGATCGCAACGGTGGAACACAGTTTCTCCATATCCGCCTGACAGGCTGAGGTAAAAGTATTCAGATTTTGAACCGCATTCTGGAATTCTTCCGTAGAATCATAAAGTGCGTCCTCGCACTTCCTGGAGAGCTTGTCATTATGCGCGTAGATACACGCCACGCCGCGACCTTCGCCGGGCGTCACGGTCTGGCAGTATGTCTCGAGCTCGGTCTGACAACCGGTCTCAAATCTGTCGATATTCTTCGCCGCGAACTTCTCCACCGGCCCCTCCGCCGCACCGGCTGAAAAACATACCGTCAGAATGATCACCCCGAAAAGACTGCTGATCGATCTTCTCATGACACCCCCTGTTACGCTCGGTTAATTTAAAAGTCAGGCACATCTTTTTTCTGAAAAAACCTCTACCATGGCTTCAGCTCGAAATTCGATGAGCGGCTGACCACCGTTCCCGGCTTCCGATTCATCGTCTCGACGAACTTCACAGACCACTGATCGATTCTTTTTTCGGCAAAACCGTACCAGGTGAATTGATCGAAGTTGATGATCGTGAAGGGTTCATTCTCTCTATCTGCGAACTTGGCGAGGATTTCTCCGGTTCGGGCATCCTTCAACCGGATCTCGATGGATACATAACTGGGATTGGTCTGACTCACGGCTGTAACAGCCAGCCCGTAAAGAGGAATGAATCCGGCAGCCTTCAAAAGCACCTTGTTTGGGGTTAGTTCGGTCAAGGCCATTTCGACTTTGAGAGTATCGGGATTCGGCAGCAGGCTATAAGTGAGCTTAAACCGTTTTTGGGGATCGGTGATGAACGCACGCTCGAAAGCAGAACGTGTGTACAGGGCAAGTTTATTAATATCCTTTTGAATCTCACCGTTCCGGCCCAGCTCCTGCCAGGCATCGGAATCCAGAAGATGCTTCGTGTCCACGGAAAGGATCACGACCTTTTTATATTTCTGCCAATCCACCCCCGGCTTGATCCAGGCCATTTCGAACGGAAGATCGCCCCGGATCGTCATGCCCTGTGGATTCATGAATCCGCTCGGCGTCGGCTCGTCCGTCGCGCAACCAGAAAGGATCAGAACCGAGAGCAGGAACGGAAGCACCCTGGTAATCCAGCCTCTAAAACTCATAACATCTCCTTAAGTGGCTTCCATGATATAAGCACCGAGGAAAACATTGCAGAAATCGGAGTTGAGTTCTTCAAATGCAGGCTGTTCCTTTAAGGAGTCCAAGATCAATCATGTTCTACGTTTAAAAAAGGACCGTCCCAATTGACTTTGGATTTATTTTTAAAGAAAATTAGACCAGAAGGGAGTCGAACCCTTGACCTCTACAATGTCATCCCAAATAGAAAAGAATTCCCAACCCACCGAAACAGATGGAACTATAGAGTATTACATCTGACAAGTCAATTCCGGGATGCCGTCCTGGATGCCGTCCATTTCCGCCAATTTCCAGCATTTTGGGCGGTAAATGGTCACCAATTGGACACCAAAATTTCCAGTTTCAGTGTTCCAGTCAGTTGAAGTGTGGAAACATTTCGTCAAATACTGGACCGATGAGAATTTACGATTCGAAACCGTTCAATTGGAAAAATAAAACGGTTTCTGAACAAGCTAGGCGGAGGTCAATATAACGCCACAGGATTGAAGGCCTTCGAGGACTTTGGCTCGCCGAATTAAGCGGCCCTGGAAATGACGGTGAAGCCTCGGACGAGGGCGTCGACGAAGGCGTGTACCTGGAAGCTAAAAAGGCCTCTTGAATCGTAAAGAAGACCTTTTTTCCGCGCGAGATCTTCGGGAGGGACGTCGAGAAGCGCGAGAACGATTCCGTCGATTCCGTCCTCCATAGCGAAACATTCGTCAATGCGAACGGCAATGCTCTTCCCGTTTTCGCCCAATTCATTCAACCGGCCTTTCAGCTCGGACTCCGAATCATTTGCAAACCCGATGACAGACACCTTCCCGGACCCCGCAACTTCCAATCGGTAAGAAACAGAGACTTCATCACTGAGCTCTGCCACACGAGCATTGTAACTGCCCCGCTCCGAACCGGGGACCACTAGCCGGATCTTCGAACGCTCAGTTGCCACCAGAACGAGAAGCTTCTTGTAATCCTCCAGCGACATCGCATCGATTTGTTCCTTTAAGAGCACCAGCACCGCTTTCCTGATTCCCGCAGTGACGGGGACTGGCACTTGCTGTTGGAGTCTGGTTCCTTTTTTGAGGTCGCGAAAAGGTGCCTGGCCCCTTTTCGCGTCGCTCATCACCCCCGGCCTGATTTCAGGCGTTATTGGCGTTGGGATGATTGATTTCGGCGATTCTACTACTGTTGCTTCCCTCACTTCGGAGCGCTGTTGGGTAGGGCCTTCGGTCTCCAGGCTATGGTCTGGTATTGGTTCCATCGCCACGAAGCGCGACCTATCTTTCTTTACACTGGGTTGCTTTTCTGCAGCTTTCATAAGAATGGCAACCATGGTTCGCCGGATGTTCGGCTCATCGCCCTGCTTGATCTCTTCCAAATACGGCAGATGTGAATAATCGTCCCTCCTGATCTTCACAACTTGTTGAAGAATTCCGATAACCCTGAGAGCTGCCTCTCGGGTATCATTGATCCGTTTATATTCGCTAACCTCGTCCACGATCAATTGCAGATCATGGGCTGGCGCATCACCTTCGTAAACAGTAATCATGTTCGCCAGAAATGGCAGAGACTCATCCGGATATTTGGATCCTCCAAATTCACGGGAGCGTTCGAGCGTATCCTGACGCGAGTGGTCCTTTAGTTGAGCGTAAAAATCTAAAAACTTTCGGCCATACTCATGCCCTGCCGGGCCGGGGGGAATATCTGAAAGATGCCGCACCTCGGAGCGATTTGCGGCACTTGCGTTTACTCCTTTGTCCGCACTTTGGGAAACCGGCAAACCGAGAGCCGAAAAATCAATATCGATGATCTTCGATCGGAAGATACCAGCCTGGCCATTGTGGTCCCGTTCTATTTTCCAAAAACCCATTGCTTCCCCAGTGCTGATGATATTCCAAATAAAATTCGCGATAGCATTCGTCCCGGCATATCTTGCAACAATACCGTTTTCAAGTTTTAACAGCTTTTTCTCAACAAGAGAGCGGACGCCCGCGGCAAAATATTCTTTTTGCGCCTGGAGAACAGCAGCATCTGCATATTTGTTGAATGTGCCGCACCAAACCGCCACGGGATTCGAAACTACGTCCGCAGAAGAATGAAGCCAAGCAGACATTCTTCGGCTAAATTCTTCCAGGCTGTCGGGTTTATCCTTGCGATAAAAGACGCGGATCTCACCGCCTTTTATGTATCCTGTAAACCCGCGGCGAAGAAGCCCGGCAAGGTTTCCCGGACTTTTCCTCATTATTGACCCAAAAACCTCATCCGAAGTCACGATTCTGACACCCGGTTTCGCAAGAGAAGTCGCCAGCGTTTCTGTGAGCGCTTCCGTGTCATCCGTGCCGTTTTCGAAATAATAAACCCCGTCCGCTTCTCCAAAGTATCGAGAGAATTTTCTGTCATTAAAATTTCCTAGCTCCAGAACAACCTGACCTTGCCGGATATGACCAAGCGCCACGGCTGCATCCGTTAGTTTCTGAGACCTTTCATAGAGGTCCGCGCGCCCCTCGATTCCGATGATCCTTAAATCGGGGAAGCGTTTTAAAAGTTGCATCTCAAAATCAAACCCACCGGAACCCGGGACAATAAGAGTATAGGGTCCTGCCGCAGGAATCGCTAATTCCCGCGCTACAGGATTCAGAAGATCGGTACTTGAAGGGACATACTCACCCAGAGAGTCTTCGCCAGTCAGCCCTGATGTTACATCCAGTGGCACTCCTGCTTTTTCATAAGCCTCCTTAAGCCAATCCGGTAATTGCCTCACCTCGGAGCGGGATGAAGGCAGGATGGTGAAGGTTTTTTTAAGTCCCAGGCTGCTTTCAAGAGTATCGAGAAGCTTCATGCTTGAGAGGATCTCTTTTTGCCGAGACACGAATTGTTGTTCGCGGCGTAAAAGTGCCCGTTCATCGGAAACAACCCAAACGGCCTCGGGCGATTCCAGTCGGCGCTCAATTCCGCGAATCCTTGAAAGTTTGGCTTTCACCTTTTCCAATTCGGCTTCTAGTTTGTCGCGTACGGACCCCGTTGAGATACGTTCTCGAAGTAATTCCGGTGACCATTCCGATGGCTCGCCGTCAAGAAGTTCCTCCGCCAGACGCAGCGGCCATTTTTTTACGATCCCGCCTAAAGTGCGCGCAAGAACTTGCCAAGAGCTAAAAAGCGACGGACTGAACGGATAATCAAATCCCTTTGTTTCTATTCCGAGGCGCTGATCCTGAACGATCCAGAACAAACTATTTAAAAACAGATCTTCCGGCGACCCTATCGAAGGAGGAGCCGCTGGCCATTTTTTATGTTCTCGCGCAGCCTCTTCAAAGAGAGTGCTTATTCCAGCTGCGTTCTGCCTAGCCCAGAATAACACCGCCTTTTGAAAACTGCCGCTCGCCTGTTCAAGTAATGGGTTATAAATAAGTGCGTGGTCGGGGCGAGTAATACGGAAAGCATCGGCCTCTTTATTCGAAAAGACGGTCTCCCATGCCATGCCCTTTCTAAAAGCACGCAATATGCTTTCGAATAACTTGTCGACAAGCCCTTGCGCCGCGGCTTCCCTTGCAACAGCCACAGCATGATTTCCAAGTCCCACGCCTCCTCCAAAGCCTAATGTCAGGAGTGCTGTCAAAGTCCCCCGAAGGAGGTCGCGCCGGCTTAAATTGAATTCCCCGACTTTCAACTGCACCGAGCTCGCGGCAGCAACAAGTAAACGCTGGGCCGATTCATCTGAGAGAAGCTCGAGACGGGTTTCCATCCCATAAACATCCTTAAGAACCGTGAGCAGATCTTGCGAAGTACTTCTCCCAAAACGGGAATGGGTCTGCTGATCCAGAAGTCTAAAAAACAGGTCCGTAAGCCGTTGATCACTGACAGGCTGGTCCTCCCGTTTTCCCAGCTTCATTCCTTCAATCAAGGTGAGTTCTGCCACTTGCTGTAACACCTTCAACTGTTTTACTTTTGTGCGGGCATCCTCTTCTTCGCCTTCCCTCACCTCGGAGCGAGATCCTGCAGATTGAGGACTGAGACGATCCGCTGGACCCTTCTTTGGGATCAATATCTTGCCCTGCAACAGAGATAATCGAACAATGTCAGGCCTGCTGCCTTGCTTCGAAATGCGGTCATAACGAATTACAGGACCGTTAATCGGAGCATTTTCCAAGGACAATAAATTCATCGCCACAGTAAGCCGAGCCTGGCGGGATATCACCGGCTCCTCCGTAATCGTCCCAAGACCCAAAATAAAATCTCCCTTATGCAAACCCGTCCACGGACGGATCTTTAGGGTCTCGCCCTTTGGAAAAGCAATACGAACCCAGGCCATTTTTGCCCCGTCGAAATTAATAGCGGTCTTTACAAGGGTCAACAGGTGCCATTGCAATAGAAAGGGATGGCCCAGGTTGATTGTGATTTTCTTCGGTTCCGGAAGAGCGGGATTGCTATATTCAAAAGTAGCCCATCCATCCAAGAGAACATCCAGAGCTTTCAAAGTACTTCCATCCTCCAAGGACAGCTGATCGCCGACCCTGAACAGCCGGATCCCCATCCCCGCTCGCATTTCGGAGCGGCGGGCCGGAGTGGTTGTTTTAAAATAATCCTCAATCCGTTTCGCAATTCCTGTTCTGCCTTTTTCAGTTTCAGAATCGATGTTACCTTTGATGATATCCGCGAGAATTCCGTTAATAACCTGCGCGGCAGCTTTATCGTCATCTGTGAGCATCACGGAACGGATCGAGCCCGTTAAATACATTTTCCGGATCGTGCCGATTTTGCCATTCACAAGATCAGCGCCCTGAGATGTCGCGATCCAGACCGGATGACCCTGCTGCAGGCTCTGCAGGTTCTTGATCCAATCCTCTTTCGAGGGAAAGACATTTTTTTCGTCCCGCTTTATGGAAATCTGATTGATCCCCTGGAGCGTGGATAAGAATTCCCCCAAGACTTCCTGATAGTTTTGAGGCCGGTCAGAAATGACGGGCTTTTCTTTGCGAATTTTTGACGATGTTGTCCGCCACCAACCTATTCCCCACCCTGCCGCACCCATCAAAACAAAAATAGCCGCATCGATAAATACCCGCCTTGCAATTCCTTTAGCCGGTTTCTCTTCGCTCTTTCCCCGCAACTCGGAGCGGACAGGACCCCCTTTGGAAAAAGGCAGGATCTTCAAATTTGAGGGCATATGGTTATCCATATCCCCAAGGAGCTCTTCGACCAGAGGCTGAATTCTTCGCGCTGAAGACAAAAACCATTCGCTCTTTATTGGAAGATTACGCGACATCGCTACCCTTAGCACCTGTTCATCAAGCCCCTCCACGCCTTTGCTATTATCAAAACGCAGGAATTCCAATTGCGCAAAAGAATCGTACGCAACAAAATATGGGGCGCCCGTAAAAATCGCCATAGGAATAAATCCCGCTAATTGACTGGCAATAATCTTTTCCAGGTCCCCTTTGGTGTCGAGGAGACTTTGGACGCTATCCCTCGGCCCGGATAATGTTTGCGCCTTTTTCGAATCTTTGGTTACTGTTTCCTCGTAAATTTTTTTAGCATTCCGTGGTGAGTACAATCCCTTCTTAATAGCCCATTCGATGCCCAAGCGGTATTTCATTAACGCTTCGAATATTTCAAAAGAGAGAAAGAAGGCCACCGTTTGAAGAATAGCGGTGTCGTTGGCAGCCATATGCTTTTTATATTGGTCGCGATCAAAATGACCCGCTAACCTTGAAAGATAAACCTTATTTCGGTCATCAATCATTTTCTCTGTGAGATTCTTAAAAACCGCCAGGCTCCCGTCTGTAGTCTGATGGAAAGCAGATGCGAATTGAACCCCAAAGGCCTCCTGGATGATAGTAAATACGATTTCCATAAACACATCGTGGGCATCTCCCGTAGAATCCGCGAATTGGATCGCCTCGATACTTTCGCCAAACATCTTTGAATTCATGATGATTTTCGTCGGTAGATCGACGGTCTTCGCAAGAGGATAGGGGATGTTAACGTCATCCGTGGTCTCTGGCCCAGAAAGTTTCTTCGCGTAGTTATCAAGAACATCCGGGTACGGAAAGCCGGCCTGCTTGATCCATTCGATGATTTGATAGATCGTTTCCTTTGCCTCCAGAATACGCTTCCCATTATCCAGCTCTGCTGAATTAATCTCGAATCTCAGCCATGGTTTTGATTTTTGAGAACGGCCTGACTGGTCAATCACACGTCCCCCGAAAAACATAGCGCCTCCGACCCCTATGACAGCAGCCTGCTTAAGCCATCTCCGTCGACTCGCTCGTGGCTTGGCTTTTTCCGCCCTCACCTCGGCGCGAACGCGTTGTTCTTCGTGCTGAAAAACAAGTGAAAAAATCCGGTCATAATCGATTCGGACCTTCTGTAGCGCCGGTTCCAGACCTTCTTTGTTACGAACGCTAAGATCGATAGGATCTCCCGATTTCTCAACGTCATTTTCGCTGCGATCAAGCGGATTTCCTCTGCTCTGTAAAAAAGCTTCCAAAATTTTGATATCCCCCGTCTGAAGATGTTTCAGATATTTTTTAAATTCCCTCGTCACTTTCTCCGGCAACTTGATGGGAAGTTCAGGGAGATGATTTTCCCGCTCTGCTAACTCGTAAACACTTTCTTCTAGTTGCCGTTGGGCCCATGGATGCATCCCGTGCGGATTCTGCAATGTTGCGAGACGCGATAGAACTTCACTAAGAATTTCAGGAGTTTGATAACGAATCGCCCGCAAGGCATCAAGATTTGCCGCAAAAGCATCGACATACCACGGCTTGCCTTCCACAACACCTCGGCGCTCCTTTTCAAGAATCGTAACAAAGTCCAGCGCGTACCGTTCATCACGGAGAAAACCGGCTAGCCGGTTAAAGTTGCGTTCGTGGTCATTCCAGGTAATTTTCTCTTCAGTGGGATGCATCTCGAGACCGGAAACGGCCGCGGCGATCATGAGAGCGGACCCGATAACGGCCATGAGTTCCTGGTATTTCCTGAAATGATGCAGATAATTTATCGACGCGTAAAAAAGAAGCTCGGAAGTGATCTCAGGATATGCGACAAGCAGGGTTGCCAGTTCAAAAGCCGATTTTTTATAAAGATCCGGATCACTTGACGCATCACGAAGCTGTTCGTTAAGAAGCTGCGGCAACGCGCTCCCGAAATAATTAATACTCCCAAAAAATCTATCCGCGGAACCTGTCCGCCTCATAACTCCCTGCCATACCTGTCGCAAACGGCTAAGTTCCTGTTCTGTGATTTTTTCTATTTCTTCCCGCATCTCGGGGCGGAGGAAGTCGTCAGGCGAGGCTTGGCCGAGGGGATCCAGAGTCCGTGGGTCGATTTGTAACTCTCTGACCGCCTGAAATCCCTTTTCGCGCTGCTCAAAATGGAAGATCGACATATAATCGCCATACCCCAGTCCGCCCCAAACCCTGGAATCCAGCTTTTCGACAAGTCGGAGGTCCGGCCACATCTGGGCAGATCCATAACGAGGCGTGTCCATGGCCACCAAGCCCTCGGACCGTACATGCCGGATCAACGGAGCAAGTCGATCATTATGCTCAGCCTGACTGAACGCCTTCACAAAAAGCAGATCTGCCCGCCCATTGGGTAAAAGTGACTGCAGTGCCGGATAAGAAGACTCCGTGCCGGCTTTCACTTGATGATAATAAACTATGCGTTCACGGGAGTCCGCGTCGCGAAATGAAATCCTGAAAAGCTGGTATGCCGCGCCCGGCACTTCATCCACACCTATGTCCGTACCCCCGTGCTGCTTGATATCTTCAATCATGAACGGTTCAACTCCGATCTGCGGGGTTTTAGCGTCCTGATCCGCGAGGAAAATCGCGTCCTGCAAGGAATCCGACACGTAATAACCTTGCTCCGCGGCCAAATAATCCCGGACCATTGCTTGCAAAGCCTCTTCTCCGGGGTGGTAGCCGTGATATGTCAAATGGCTCTGATCATAGGGAACCCGGAAAGGACGGGGATTGATAAAATGAGCTTCCCTTACGTTCGGAAACAGCTGAAAGATCTTCAGATCCAGTCCGGCCGGATAGACGGCTGTCTGAGGACTCAACTGCACTTTAGAATAAACCTTTTTTCCATTTGCTTTATCCGTGTTTTCATCCGCGATCCGCACCTCGGAGCGAACGGATTGAATGCCTTGTGGGGCATTTAAAAGATATGGTTCCAGAATTGAAGGGTCTCTATCCGGATTGGCAAGCAGCGTGTCATAAACCTCCCGGACCTCAGCGCGACCGACGGTAGCAGGCATGCCGTTATAAATGGTCAGATTGCGTGTCGCAGTCGCTAAAGCTGGCCTGATCATTTTTTCAAAGGGGTGCATACCGTCGATCATGAGACGTTTATAAAACTTCTCGTGGCGCGGGCTGGGCTTAGTAATGCGGGGATTCACAACAAGATAGCTGACTCCCCTGGCTTCAAGAATGCGTTTGATCGCTTCTTTGTGGAATCCTCCAAAAACCAAAACGGATACATCCTGTGTGTGGACCAACTCCTCTTTTTTGTTCCCACCTTCAGAGTATCCACCACCGAGCACTTGCGAAAGAGAATGATCTCGCTCTTGTGCGATCTCATAGAACCGGACCGCATCTTTGATGTTTCGCTCCCACATTCTGGAAAGGATGAGGGTCTTGGGTGCCTGGCTGAAGATAAACCGGGCGAAAGAGTCTGTATCAAACGCCTTAAGGCTTGCTTTAACCGCTTCGTATTCCTCCTGAGATACTTCGAGCTCGTTTAAGCGATTAAGAAGACCGAGGATCTTGTAATAATCAAAAAGCTTCTTGTCAGTAGCATCTTTAAGGCAGGTTTCCCTGATCGTCTCTTCAAGCTTCGCCAGTTCACCAAAAACCTCACGGGCATCAATATGCTTTGCTTTTTCGATCACAACCGGATCATGGGTCCTCATAGCTTCCATAAGAAAACGAATGAGACCGAACCCCTTTTCAGCTCCGCGTTCCCCAAGGAGAGGCATCGTCCTTCCAAGATAAGTAACAAGATCGAGCCTTTTCATATCGTATTGCTCCTTTACTTTGAGCCATTCCTTGAGCTGCTTGGGAAATCGGCTGTCTGCCAGCGAGTGGAACTCTTTTTCAAGAGCCTTGAGATCTTTCGTGACAGCATCTTTCTTCTCCGCAGAGAGACGATACTGCTCGACGTTCTCCTTATGAAGCTTCAGAGAGTCCGCACCGACAAGGTTGAAGTCTATAGTTCTGTTGATGTGGGCGTATTCCGCACCGCCTAAACGCAGATGGTCCATAAAGAACCAACTCACCTTTTCTTTGATCTTCGGATCTTTGATGAATCCGAAATACTTGTCCGTAGGAACCGGACCTTCGTAGCCTTCCTCAAAGACCGTCTTAACGCCGGCATTCGTGACGAGATGGCTGATGATCTTCGCGATGTTCTCTTGCGCTTCAAGAGAGTCGTGGGCGTCTTGGATGAAAAGAATGGTTTTACCGGAGGTGCCATGAAACGATTCATCTATAAGACCAAGTTCGGGAGGGATCCGGATCTCACGATCACGGGCTAAGCGAAGGAGACCGGATGGATTCCCTCCGTGAACTTTTAAATTCTTGGGCTGAGCAAATGCGGTTGGGGCGTAGCTAAAAAGGCCCGTAAACAGAAAGAGCGCCACAGTGATGATAGCGACGCCTCGTTTGAATGGATTGCTCCCGAAAGGAGTATTTTGTATTCTCATTTGCTTAGCCCAAAAGCTTTTGCAAGGTTCTTAGTAACAGTAAACATAACACCTATTTTCTATTGGTCAAATGGGTTGAGATGCTGAAGGCTTTAGATGATTCGGATGTTATCAATTGCTATGCGTTGCAAAATGAAAACCTTCGCGGAGTTGATACGATTTTATAGAAAACTCACGGAGATAATGTGTCCGACGACACTCAATACGAGTCGTGTTTTCAGACTTTTGGAATGACGGAGCCGCTATTTGGCTATGATTCCTTTGAGAGAAGACTTTACAGCATCAGGCAAAAGCTCACGGAAAAGGATGCGAAATGTCTTTGCCCCAGAACTTCCACTTCCATGTCCTGAGGCATGCCTTTGCCTCGTATCTGGTCGTGAGTGGGGTGATGGGCGTCAATTAAAATTCCCGACATCTATTGGACACCCAAAAACCGGAAACAACCGCCGTCTGGGATCAATCGAATTTCTCCTGATCTTCGACAGCGTCCCGGCCTTTTTCAGCGTATCCAAGGACCCCAATTCCCTCATAGAACCAGTCGAACATGTCACGCCTCAGCTTGGCCATGTAAACCTGACCGGCCGATCTGCGCCTCAGATTATAAAACACAACTCCCTCGGCAAAAACATGATCGGCAAGACCCCGCTTAGTGGCGATCTTCTGGTAGAACCGGGAATGGAGACCGTCTTTGAACCAGGCGCTCCAATTATCGAAGGTCCTGGCATGTTCGTGGAACGAACGGTAGCACAAAGAGCCGACCGCTTTTTCGAACGGATACCATTCGTGAAACTCAAGCTTGTAGGGATTGCCCTGCACCTTGGGACCGAGACACTCGCCGGCCTGCTCACCATCCGCCTGGATATACCCTTTTCCCATCGAACGGAAAATACCTTCGATAATGAACGTCTTCCCGCTCATGATCTGCAGAGGATCAATCACGTTCTTCCGGTTCTGGAGCGTGACAAGGCGCCCTTTTTCGGTCTTGATCTTGATATTCGTTCCGTTAAGCTTTTCCACGGCGATCGTGTTCTCATCCTCGAAGACCCATTCGAACCCCGGATTCACGCGGTCCACGACCAGATAAACTTCGGGCCTGCGCAAGCCAAATCGGCTACCGCATTCTTTAAAGCCCTTTTCCAGGACCGGAAACGTCTGCCGGATGAACGGACACTGGATCTTGGGGAAATCACTTAGCGTTTCCATCTGGCCCCCTCTCATGCAATAGAGCTTGGATTCACGCGGCGCGCGCATACCGCAGGTCAGTTCGACAGAAGGCTCTGCTACATCGATGCGAGCTCTTTTATAAAGTCACTCAGCGGCAGCATTTCAGTCCCGGAAGCGTGCGTGTACTTTCGCTTCCCCAAATAAACGACGATCGAACGCTTTAGTTTGCCTGTTTCTTTTAATGCCGAGAAGCCGGCAAACCACCGTCTGTCAGGCTCCGTCCCCGACTTCACCTCGATCCCGATGAGTTCTTTGCCGCGCTCGATGACAAAATCCACTTCTACCGAATTTTTCCCGGCAGACCAATAGGATAATTTGTCGAGGGAAAGGATCCCAAGCTCGTAATGACTTTTAAGCACCTGGGCAATGAAACCCTCAAAAAGAGCACCTTTTTCCTCGATTGCAACACTTCCAAGCTGTTTTTTTGCCGCTCGGACAATCCCCGGATCGCTCCAATAAAGTTTTGGATGGGTTTGCTGCCTGACCCTTAACTTGTTCTCATAGGCAGGCAACTGGAATGCCACCAGAGTGTCCTCAAGGATCTTCAAATAGCCTTCCACCGTTGATCGCGCAACGCCGCAATCTCTTCCGATCCCCTCCACATTAACCACCTGCGCGTGAAAAAGGGCCGCAACGGGCAGGAACCTGGAAAAACCGGGTAAATTCCTAACAATGGCCTCCGCCTGGATCTCTTCTTTTAGATAGAGCTGCAGATAGGCCAATAGTTGCTCCGGCGGATCTCCGGACGCCAAAATAAGCGGGATCGATCCCGAACGAAGGACTTTATCTACAGAAAAATCGCCGCCGAGCTCTTCGGGCATAAAGGGGTGCAGAAACTTCTGGAGGGCCCGCCCGCCCAGTAAATTCATGCCGGCTCTTCGAAGTTTTCTGGCACTGGATCCCAGCAACGCAAACTTTATTTTTTTCTCTTCGATCGCCCGGTGCACTTCGTTCAGGAGGTTGGGCAGCCGCTGGATCTCGTCAACCACGACCCAACCGCCCGGACGGACCTCAGAAATATCTTCGGCAAATGCCGCAGGCCGCGAAAGATAAAGCTGATACAACCCCTCGTCAAGAAGGTTAACCACTTTGGCACCGGGAAGAGCCTTCTTAATCAGCGTGCTCTTCCCTACGCCCCGCATCCCGAGGAGGAAAAAGCTTGTTTTTGGCATCTGAAAGAGTCGCGTATAATTCTTCATCGAATCACAATCTCCATGTCACCGTGGATTATGCCTCATTTTCCACGGCACATCAAGTGTTCTTTAACCGCTGATCCCTGATCGTTTGAAGAGGTCTCGTCAATTACGCCGACTGACTAACGAGCCTTTCGACGGCGGCCTGGAGTCGGAGGCACTGCGCAGAGATATCAACTTCGCCAACAATGTGTTCGTGATCCGCGATCAGAAGAACGGCGAGACGTCTGACGTCCCATGAACAGCCCTGGACGACCTGCGACGTACCTTTGCCTCGTATCTGGTCATGAACGGGGTCGATCTGAATACAGTAAGAGAACTCCTGAGGCATAAGAGTCTCAAGATGACATTGCGGTATGCCCACATCTCCTCCGGCTTCAAACAAGCCGCCATCGAGCGCTTGATACCTATTGGACACCCAGCGCAAAATTGGTAAGCGGTGAACAGGCTGAGAAAGGTTGCAACTCCTTGGAAACACGGGGGAAGAAAAGAATGGACCGGAAGGGAGTCGAACCCCTGACCTCTACTTCTTCCAAATGATTGCTTGCAGGGTGACATGGAACGCTATATATTGCAACCTATGAAAGATATTGTGGAAAGACTCGAAACCTACCGCCTGGAACACCGTATTTCTCAGGAAGACCTTTCCGTAAAGCTAGGAGTCGCTTTTTCCACGGTAAACCGATGGCTTAATAATAAATCCAGGCCAAACAAAATCCAGCGCTATCACATCAATAAATTACTGACAGGTTCCAAATAGGAGACGCTTTTATGGACTATGAAAACAGGATAAAGGACATTGAAGGACTGAAAAAAGAGATCGACAAGCACCGTCCTCTTTCACAAAAGGCACTTGAGCAATTAAAAGGCTATTACCGGGTTGGGCTCACCTACTCCAGCAACGCACTTGAAGGCAACTCGCTCACCGAAACCGAAACAAAGGTTGTCATCGAAGACGGCATCACCATAGGCGGAAAGCCGCTCAAGGACCATTATGAAGCGATGGGCCACAGCGAAGCATTCTCCCTCCTTTACAAACTCGCCAAGAAGAAAACGATCACGGAAAAAGACATCCTCGATTTGCATCATTTGTTTTACTACAGGATTGATGAATCTCGCGCCGGAAAATACCGGAAAGAAAAGGTCTTAATCACAGGAACGAGTTTTGTTCCACCGCCTCCGTCGGCGGTCGCAGGTCTGATGAAGAAATTCGTCGGTGCTATTCCATTACTCCAAAAAAAATGTCATCCGATCGAGTTTGCAGCGCTACTGCACAAAGAACTCGTTACAATCCACCCTTTTACGGATGGAAACGGCAGGACGGCCAGGCTTCTCATGAATCTCGTACTTTTACAGACGGGCTATGTTATCACCATCATCCCCCCCGTGGTACGAAACGAATTCATCACCTCCCTTAAAAAGGCTCAGACCGGCGTCAAAGACAACAAACCCTTTATCAATTTCATTTCCAGCATGGTTTACGAATCGATGAAGGACTACAAACGCCTTCTCAATGCACTGTGAGGGCCCCAAGCAGAGCATTTCGCACTTACCATTCCCCGGATACTTACCGGACATAGAAATGACGGCCCGACTTTAAGGCTCTTTACTTTTTGCCCTTAATTTCAGAGTTCTTATTCCTTCCGCGGTCCTTAACCGCGGTATTCAACCGAACCGTCCAGTCTTTGAAAATTGGGAATAACAACCATAAATATCCGCTGAGAGCGTCAGCACCCGGGCATGCCTCTTTAGAGACCCTATACACTATTTTCAGGGTCTATCTCCCGCTCGAGTGCAGGTTTCCCGATAGGAATCCTGGTTGGTGACTATAGCAAATATTTATTTCAGCTTTTCCATTTTATCAACAATTACCGCTGATTTCCCCCATTTTTGGCGGTATGTAGGGGATAATGGTGGTTCGGTGACTGACGTCAATTACTATTTCTCTCTGGCGACAATTATAATTCCCGACGGACGACAATTATAATTCCCGATTGTCTTTGATACGAAAATAGTAGTAGCAGTAGTCTTTCTCTTTCCTTTTTTTGGTACTTTTTTTCCTTTCTCTTTGTGGATTCTGTGGATTCGTGAATTCAGGGGGAGCCTGTACCCCTCCAATTCCTTT
>Ga0114951_10000762_pt1 | contig 43301 bp, 31 predicted proteins | sample AM7aDNAmetaG_FD_88677 | JGI IMG/M metagenome (GOLD analysis project Ga0114951, IMG submission 88677) | Freshwater microbial communities from Finland to study Microbial Dark Matter (Phase II) - AM7a DNA metaG | ecosystem: Environmental > Aquatic > Freshwater > Lake | place: Finland: Lake Alinen... | reverse complement strand
TTTTAGAACATCGAGTTCTAAAAATTTTGCCGAAGAAAGGACCTCAAGTTCGCATTACCCGATGGTCAAAATATTGAGTGTACGCTTTCAAAAAAAAGGTCAACTAAATTCAGGCAAGGACATGCTGCCTACTGCTACTGCCTACTGCCGCTGCCTACTTTCATTACTTCCTGCCTGGTTCTAAACTTTGCCCTTATTAATATTTAAATTTTTATTAAAGATTTAGTTTGTATCTTTTAGAAATTATTATTACCTTTGCCCCCCAATTTAAAAATCATTATTTATTAACCTAAAATTTTCAAAAATGTTAAACCATTATGAAACCGTTTTCATTATGACTCCCGTTTTGTCTGATGAACAGATGAAGGAAACGGTAAAGAAAATCAAAAGCCTGCTTAAAGAGAAAAAAGCAGAAATTATTTTTGAGGATAACTGGGGCTTGAGAAAGCTTGCCTATCCCATTAAAAAATTATCTACAGGTTTCTATTACCTTATTGAATTTAAGGCTGAAGGAAACTTTATTGCTGACCTGGAATTAACTTTCAAAAGAGAAGAAAGAATCCTTCGCTTCTTGACAGTAGCTCAGGACAAGCATGCTGTAGCTTATAGCGAGAAAAAACGCCTGAAAGCTGCTGATGCTAAAGTAAAAGAAAATGTTTAATTTGTTTAACCTCAAAAATTATTAAAAAATGGCTCAGGATTCATCAGAAATAAGATATTTAACACCCATTGCGGTGGATATCAAAAAGAAAAAATATTGCCGCTTTAAAAAAAATAAAATAAAATTTATTGATTATAAAGATGCTAACTTCTTATTGAAATTTATTAACGAACAAGGCAAAATTTTACCCAGAAGATTAACGGGTACATCAATCAAATACCAGCGTAAAGTGGCTCAGGCAATAAAAAGAGCAAGACATATTGCATTGTTACCTTATGTTACAGATTTATTAAAATAAGGAGGAAAAATTATGGAAATTATATTAAAACAAGATGTGCCTAGCTTAGGCTACAAAGACGATACCCTGAAGGTAAAAAATGGATATGCCAATAATTTTTTAATTCCTAAAGGTTTGGCTATCATGGCTACACCTCAGAATAAAAAAATACATGCCGAAAACCTTAAACAAAAAGCAGTTAAGCTCGAAAGACAAGCCAAAGAAGCTCAAAATCTAGCTGAAATGCTTCAGAATATTGTTGTTAAAGTTGGTGCAAAAGCTGCTACAACAGGTAAAATATTCGGATCTGTAAACAATATCCAGTTAGCCGACGCTATTAAAACCCAATTCAACTACGATGTAGACAGAAAAAAAATCACTATCGATTCGGAATCTGTTAAAGAGTTAGGAACTTATACCGCTAAAGTTAACTTGTACAAAAATATCTCAGCTACTATTAAATTTGAAGTAGTTGCTGAATAAATCAAAATCGTTTTATACTTTTAAGTCCCGACTGTAAATGTCGGGACTTTTTATTTTATGAGACTATGATTTCAGCAAGTCTTCGGCTGCTGAAATCTAATTCTAATTCGTGTCTCTTCTCAAAGTAAAAAAAACTCCGGATTTAAAGTTTTAATTATTTTTATATCTTTGATAATCTGTGAATCTGTAGCTGATATTTTATGTTTTTATTATGATCACTTCCTCTAAAATAAAATTTATAAACACCTTAAAGCTAAAAAAACACCGGATAGAGAACGGTCTTTTTATAGCTGAAGGCACTAAAGTCGTAAATGACCTGATTATCAATAATTACGATATTACAGAGTTGTATGCAACAACTGCTTTTATTGAAAACCACATAACCGTTTTGTCTGATAAAAATATTCTTGTCCATGAGGTTTCTGAAAAAGAACTTAACCGTATTAGTGCTTTAACAACACCCAATCAGGTATTGGCTGTTTGTAAAATGAAAGATCATGAAATTGACATTAAAGAAATTTTAAACCGGTGGTCGTTCGTATTAGATGAGATAAATGACCCCGGCAATCTGGGTACAATAATCAGAATTGCACATTGGTTCAATATCAAATACATCATTTGCTCCCCGGGAACAGTTGATGTGTATAACCCCAAAACAGTACAATCTACTATGGGCTCGCTGGCATTTGTAAAAATCGTTTACACAGATTTACCCTCATTTCTAAAAAAACTTGATAATAAAATTCCCATTTTAGGAGCTTTTATGAATGGCAAAAACATATATGATGTAAATTTGGGTAAGAGTGGCATTGTCATCTTTGGCAGTGAGTCTCATGGCATTTCTAATGAAGTAAGAAAAAGTGTAAGCATCAGTGTATCAATACCTTCTGCCAACAAAGCTTCCTGCCCCGACTCGCTTAATGTAGCGGTAAGTACCGGTATAATAGCCGCCGAATTACTGCGTAAAGGGTTATTGAAATAAATATATCTTATTTTTTTTTGTTTTTATAATAATTTTTTGTATATTGCAATTTATTTTTAATATAAATTGATAATTACAAATAATAAATGGTTCATTATAGAAATTTATAGGATAATAATGCAACCTTTTATTAAAATGAATGTCTTTGATTAACAAAACAATGCATTAATTAACATTTTTACTAACCAAATACAAACACCATGAAACGAATCTTTATTACTTTTATTTTTATGTTTGCAGCAATTTCAATCTTTGCGCAAGCTGTTGTTAATGTATCGGGAACTGTACTGAACACATCAAACGGAACCCCTGTCCCATCTCATGTAGTATATATTTTTGCTGACAGCACGATGAACACAAATGGGTTTTACTACAACAATCAGGTATTTACAGATGCTAATGGCTTTTATAATGACGTTATTCCGATCGACAGCTTGCCTAGCGGATATTATACCTCAGGAACCTTACAGGTGCGTGTATATGATTGCAATAACTGGCATTTCGATAATTCGGTTTTCTTCTCTCCCGGCATGTATAATTTAACCGCGGATTTTAATATATGCGCTGCGGTCATAAGTAATTGCAGTGCCAGCTTTTATGCTTCTGCTGACAGTGCAATAAATACTGTTGACTTTACCGATTATTCAAGTGGGAACATCAATTCGTGGCTTTGGGATTTTGGCGATGGCACAAATTCTACGCTTCAGAGCCCGATACACACTTACACGGGCAGTGGTTATTTTAATGTGTGCCTGACAATTAGTGAGCTTGATTCTAATAATGCAGTTATTTGTACTGATACTTATTGCGAAAATACAGCTGTAGGCATTTGCACTGCCAATTTTTCAGCTAATTCTGATACTACAAATACTGTTGCTTTTTATAATTATTCCAGTGGTTACATCAATTCGTGGTTTTGGAATTTTGGTGATGGCACATCTTCTACCCTTCAAGCCCCCACACACACATACTCAAACAGCGGTTATTTCAATGTGTGCTTAACAATAAGCCATATAGCGAATGGAATAACAATTTGCACTGATACTTATTGCGAAAATGTAAGCGTTAATATTCCCTCAACACCGGATTATTTCTGCGATGCCGATTTTTATTACAACCAGTCGGCTCCAGGCACTTTCGACTTCACCGATTATTCGTTTGCCAATCAGGATGGCATTGATGCCATAGTAAGCTGGACATGGAGCTTTGGAGACGGAACGACTTCAAATATTCAGGCCCCTTCTCATACATACTGGCTGCCAGGGGTTTATAACGTTTCCCTTACTATTAATACCGCCGAAGGCTGTTCATCATACCTTGAAATGGCCATTGAAGCTGATACCATTGCAAGCGGAAGTTGTCATGCTGATTTTGAAGTTTATATAGATTACAGCCTTCCATTAACCTTCTATTTTGAAGAAGCCTCACTTTTCGAAGACCCTAACCAGGTAATAACTTCATATTCATGGGATTTTGGTGATGGTACTACCTCAATAGTACAGAGTCCTTCTCATACTTTTACACAGGGAGTATATCACATATGCCATACTATAACTACAACTACAGGATGCTCATCAACATATTGCGAAAACCTTGTCGTTGACTCAGCATGTTACCTATACGTATATGCGACTGCAATTGTTAATGAATCTACTGTCGGTGCTCATAACGGAGCCATTGCACTTACTGTGGTAGGAACTCCTCCTTTCGTCTTTAACTGGAGCAACGGAACTACAACTCAAAATATATACGGACTATCATCGGGATACTATAATGTGTGGGTAACCGATGCCAACGGTTGCCAGTCGTGGGCTACTTTCGATATACTGGTAAATGCCGATTCATTAAACTGGAATTACAACGATACACTTGTAAGTAATGCCATTGATACCTGTTTCAACTTCCAGCCTGCAAGTGCCAGCATATACAGTTACAGCTTCCAGGGTAACAATACAACGACCATTACATGGATTGTTTTTGATATTACAGGCACATTGCACGGTTTTGCAACCACCACTTACTTATATGATTCAGCAGGATATTATTATGTTCTTTTATCATTGACCTGTAACGGTACGAAGAATAATCATAAGTTCTATGATAAAATTCATATAAGAGGCCATTTAACGGGCATTCCTCAAACAAATATTTCAGACGCAAATGTTTCTTTGTTCCCTGTCCCTGCTGCTGATAAGTTGAATATTTCATTCACTTTACCTAACCCTGCTACGATAACGATAAATATTTTAAATGTAACAGGACAGGTAATACATAGTGAGAATGCAATTTACAATGGAGGACAAAAAGTATTAACACTTAATACCTCATCACTCTCCGGTGGCTTGTATTTTGTTGAATTGAAATATAACGGGCAAAACCTGATGCGAAGATTTGTTAAATAGAATCTTAATTTCTTTTTTAAAAAACAGCGATTGGTTTCCGGTCGCTGTTTTTTTTTAGTTTGTCAACAATATTGAAATTTATACCTGTATTCTCTCTCAGTGGTTATTTCTATCATATTTTTTTTTAACTTTCGTCTATCAATTTAATATTAAAATTATCTTTGCTATAAATAATTTTATATTCTAAATTTTAAAATGATGAAAAACAAATTAATTAAAATCAATTACATTGTGCTGTCGTGTATAGTTTTACTAAGCATAATGGTTAGCTGTAAAAATAAAGATATGAAAAAGGAAGAACATGCAATTAACATTGCAAATTTAGACACCACTGTTAAGCCCGGTGATGATTTTTTCAGGTATGCTAATGGGAACTGGTTGAAGAACAACCCTATCCCTGCTGAATTCAGCATCTATGGTTCGTTTGAAGCATTGAAAGAAGACAACAACAAACAACTCCGTTCAATAATGGACAATGCCGTTGCCGACAAAGATGCCAAAGAAGGTTCCATTAAACAAAAAATTGCTGATTTCTATTCAACAGGCATGGATTCGGCAAAAATAGAGAAAACAGGTATTAAAGCCATCCAAACTGAACTGGATAAAATAGAAGCAATAAAAAATACGGCAGATATGATTAAACTGATTGCTTATTTTCATACTTCAGGTATAAGCCAGTTGTTTAATTTTGGTTCCGGACAGGATGATAAAAACAGCGAAAAAATAATTGCCCAGTTGTACCAGGGTGGATTAGGATTGCCCGACAGGGATTATTATTTATCAAAAGATGAGCGCTCGAAAGAAATACGCAATGAATATGTAAAACACATCAGTAAGATTTTTGAACTGGCAGGAATAAGTAAAGAACAAGCTGGTAAAGATGCCGAAACAATTTTAAACATTGAAACCCAGCTGGCTCAGACTTCTCTTACACGTCTGGAATTGCGCGACCCCATTAAAAACTACAATAAAACTGATTTAGCCGGTTTAAAGAAAATGGCTCCACAATTCGACTGGGAACAATATTTTACAGCCATCGGGATGAAGGCAACAGATGAAATTAATGTCGGTCAGCCTAAATTCTTTACAGGCATGGCAAGTCTTATGACATCAATTCCTATTGACAAATGGAAACTTTATTTAAAATGGCATTTACTTCACGAAGCTTCTCCGTTCCTTTCTTCAGCTTTCGTTAAAGAACATTTCGATTTTTACAGTGTAGTTCTTTCAGGAATAAAAGAAATGAAACCTCTTTGGAAAAGAGTATTAAATTTAACAAGTTATTCGTTGGGTGAAGCAGTAGGTCAATTATACGTTGAAAAATATTTTCCACCGGAAGCTAAAAAACGTATGCTTGATTTGGTTAATAACCTTAAAGATGCTTTGAAAAGCAGAATAGAGAAATTAACGTGGATGGGTGCTGATACTAAAAAAGAAGCACTGGCTAAACTTGCTAAAATGAACATTAAAATAGGGTACCCTGATAAATGGAGAGATTATTCAACATTAAAAATAACCAAAGACTCATATTTCCAGAACATCATGGCTTCTTCTCGTTTTGAATTTACACGCGATCTGAATAAAATAGGGAAACCTGTAGATCGTAATGAGTGGGGTATGACACCTCAGACGGTTAATGCTTATTATAATCCTAATATGAATGAGATAGTATTTCCTGCCGCTATTTTGCAACCACCTTTCTTTTTCACTGAAGGTGATGATGCTGTAAATTATGGCGCTATTGGTGTCGTTATAGGGCATGAGATGACTCATGGCTTTGATGATCAGGGAAGACAGTATGATAAGGATGGCAACCTACGTGACTGGTGGACAAAAGAAGATGCCGCAAATTTCGAGAAACAAACTCAGGTGCTTATAGACCAGTTCAACAACTACAAGATGCTGGACACACTGCATGTTGATGGAAAACTGACCATTGGCGAAAATATAGCCGACATGGGTGGCCTGACTGTTGCTTATGTCGCTTTGCAAAAAGCCATGCAGGGCAAAGATCAGGACGTTAAAATTGATGGATTTACTTCCGACCAGCGTTTTTTCCTTGCTTATGCTCAGGTATGGAGAGGTAACACTCGCGATAAAGAATTGATGCGCCGTTTAAAAGAAGATGTCCATTCACCTAAAGAAGCAAGAGTTAATGGTCAGGTTTATAATATCCCTGCATTTTATAAAGCATTTAATATTAAATCTACTGATAAACGGTTCAAACCGGAAAATTTACGTCCGGTTATTTGGTAATTTTGGGATAAAGGCTAAAGATAAAATAAGGGATAAGAAGGTATAAGGTATAAGGTATAAGGTATAAAGGTATAAAGGTATAAAGGTATAAAGGGGGTTAGATAAAGCGAAAAAATATTTCTTTGCTTTTTCATACAGTATTCTTTCCACCGTAATAGTAGATATACATATACCTTATGCCTTTATAGCCTATTCTCTAAATATCTAATATTACAAATAATAAAATATCCCTGCTTTCAATTATTTTAATATAGACAAAATGAGTAAAGTTACCATTGACAAAGACAAAGTGTTAAAACAGTTTCAGTTAATTCCAGGTATTGGCAAATCTATTTCTCTTGACTTCTGGAATATAGGGTTAAGAAGTATTGCTGACCTCGCCGGGCAGAATCCAGGTATTTTGTACGATAAGCTAAACAGTATAACCGGTGTGAAACAAGACATTTGTGTGCTTTATACTTTCCGTTGTGCTGTTTACTATGCAACAGAAAAATATCACGACAAAGAAAAACTGAAATGGTGGTACTGGAAAGACAAAATGTATAACGAATAACAACAAAACACCCTATAATTAAGATTACTAAATCATGAAAAAGATATTGACATTTTGCTGCATCTTAACAGCACTTATTGCAAACGCACAATCAGATTCCGAATGCCAGAAAAATGAAGAATTCCTGCTAAAACTTAATAAGTTCAGATATACTTTATATGCCGACTTAATACCACAGAAAGATAAAATAATAAACCGTATAGACTCCCTTTTCCTTGACACTTCTTCTGTAATTTTTAAGAAATCAAAAAAATTCTATAAAGACAATATTGCTGACATCAAAGCCTTTCAAAAACATGAACTCGAAAAATACTTAAAGACAAACATCGATTTTACAAAATTTCAAGTTGACACTTCATATAATGCTATTTTGTCTGACTCAGCAGGATGGTCTCTTTTTTCATCAATAATGTCATCTTACGCTTATCTGACTTTCAGTCCTATATCTTATGCTTTTTCGTTAAATAACATGCTTATAGCTCGCACAAAGACACCGTCAGACTATGGAACTTCCTCTATCATTAATAATTTTGCCAGCGCCCTGATAGAAACCAAAACATTGCAAAATAATAAATGGGAAATTATTATTGACAATTACGAATACATTTTTGTTCATGAATATAATTTATCAGACAACAAAATAAAAATTACTAAGGTCTTTAAGCGGCTTTAAAAGTGCTTAATAGTTAACAGCAAATAAATCACTATTACTTTATAAATTCTAAATTGACCTATCTTTAAAAACATCTTCGAACCTGAACGGGGAGTTTTTTAAAGAAACTATATTATACTTTAAAAATATGACCCCATTGATAATAAAAACATTTTTACAAACCAAACATTATTACTTTTTTAATATACGAATTTATATTTTTTAGCGTTTATAATTAAAGTATTTTTGGTACAAAAAAGCAGTAATATGCAGTTTAAATTATGACTTTAATATTTTTACATATAAATTCTAAAAGATAACGAAATGAGAAAAAGAAAGACATTATTTCTAATATTTTTCTTTATATTCCTCTCTTTCAATTCAATAGCACAAACGACAAAAGCCGATTCTCTTATAAAAGACAGCGTCCTCTCTAAAGCCCTCAAAGTTTTTATAGATATGGGAACATGCTCCTATTGTGATTATTCATATATACGCAAAGAAATTAATTATGTCAATTATGTACGAGACCCTAAAGAATCGCAGGTGCATATTATTATAGCAGAAAACACAACGGGTTCAGGTGGTAAAGAATTTAATTTTATGTTCATTGGTAATAAGGAATTCAAGGGTATGGACGACACTATTAAACAAGCCACAAGTGTAAATAATACCTTTGACGAAAACAGGAGTGAAATTGTTAGAATATTGAAAATGGGCTTGATGCGCTATATTATGAAAACGCCCGGCAACAACCTTATTGAGATCAAATCGAATATACCTGAAGCCGGAAACGAGAATGTGCAGGACAAATGGAAAAGCTGGGTTTATAATGTTAACCTTTCAGGTTATGGAAGCGGTGAAAAAAACTACAACCAGCTACAACTCTGGTCTTCGGCATCAGCACGCAAGGTAACGCCAGACTGGAAAATAGGCTTCAGCGCCAGCACTTTTTATAGGGAAGCTAAATATGTTTACGATGATACAACAACCATCTGGACTTACCGCCGCTCATATAGTATCAACCACAATATCGTAAAATCGCTAAGCAAGCATTGGTCGGCAGGTTATTTCTACAGCTTGAATAATGATACATACAGCAATATTAAATTAAGTAACAGCATAGCTGCAGGCATCGAATATGATGTATTTCCTTATGAACAATCGTCGCGTAAATTAATCACCTTTAGGTATAGGATAGGCTGCGACTTCAACAATTACATCGACACAACAATTTATAATAAACTGAACGAAACCCTCTTGTCTCACTCATTGGGTATGGGCATGAATTTTATCACAAAATGGGGTTCGGCCAATGCATCGCTGGGCTATAGCAATTACATTCACGATTTCAGCAAGAATAATCTCTATTTGAATACCAATGTAAATGTCAGAATTTTCAAGGGCTTGTCTCTCTCCGGATTTGTATTTCTATCTGTAATACACGATCAGCTTGCTTTACCTAAAGCCGGAGCCACTCTCGAGGAAGTGCTGCTGCAACAACATCAGTTAGCCACACAATATTCTTTTAACTTTAATTTTGGCGTTACTTATACCTTTGGCTCTATATATAACAATGTAGTAAATCCACGATTTGAATATTAATTTTATAAATCATCTTAAAATTTACAAACATGAAAAAAATTAAAACCTTGTTTTTATGCTTTGCAACCTTAACTGCAATAGTTTTAATGTCTTTTGCTGCTGATAAAGCAAATAAAGATGACAGTATTAATTTAAAGGATATTGAAAAATCTGTAGTGCTTATAAAAGGCAACTTGTATGCAGGGAAATATGAAGTATCAAATGTGTTATACCGCGTATTTATTAAAAGTTTAATCAAAAATAATAAAACAGATTTGCTTAAGACGGCTCAGGTGGACTCGCTGAACTGGAGAGATAAATTAGCATACAATGAGCCCTATGTTGCATATTATTTTCGTCATCCGGCTTATGATAATTATCCCGTTGTAAATATTTCGTTTGAAGGTGCAAATTTATTTTGTAAATGGCTCACCGATGAATATAATGCTTACCCGAAGCGCAAATTTAAAAAAGTAATTTTCAGGTTGCCCACTGAGATTGAATGGGAAATGGCTGCCAAAGGAGGAATAGAATACAATGAATATGCATGTGGCAACAGGTTGTGCCAAAATGGACACTATATTTGCAACTTCAGAAAAATGGGAGATGAAAGTATAAAGTATGACACCATAAAAAAACAACTCGTGGTTGAATATGCTGGCAATTCAGGCATTGCCGGTTCATTAAATGATGCTGCCAATATCACTGCTCCTGTTGACTCCTACTTTCCCAATGATTTTGGTATTTATAACATTTGTGGTAATGTTGCAGAAATGGTCAAAGAAAAGGGTATTTCAAGAGGAGGAGGCTGGAAAGATGTAGGTGGGGATGTAAAAATATCGTCAAGAGCTCATTATACTAAATCAGCTACTGATTTAGGTTTTCGTTATTTTATGGAAATTGTGGAGTAGGAAGTTTGGAGTGCCTAGAGTTTGGAGTGCCTAGAGTTTGGAGTGCCTAGAGTTTGGAGTGCCTAGAGTTATGACGGTCATAATTTCACTGTGTGTTGGCAAGTGTGATGTAAATGATGCCCTGCCGGCAGGCAAGTAAGGCTGGAGGGCAGGGTAAAAGCACCAACAAAATTTTGTCAAAAGTCATAATTTGATTGCAGGTTCTTGCCTGTTTATTATATTTAACTCTGCGGCTCTCTGCGTGCATTTCCTCTGTGTTCTCTGCGGTTAAATTTCCGAACAATAATTCAGATAAAAAATATATTTTTATAAAACATATTTATATATTTGTGTAATTAATTCAGATTAAATAAGAAAAATACAAATGGTAAAACTAATACACTTTCTTTTATTGGTGCTTTGTATGTTATCTGTGCCTTTCTTTTCATTAGCACAAACCCCTGATTCTATAACCGATGCAAGTAAAATTGTTGATGTTGACAAGGCTCATTCATTGTTTAATAACATCATCACAAATCCTGCATATACAGGCATTTTTGGCGGACACAACATACTTGTAAATGCCGGTATTGATAAGCCCTTTTTTAATTACGACAACTTATACAGCCAGCGACAATACGATATTGAATATGATGTGGCTTTTAGAAAGAATAGAAATAATGCTGTCGGAGCCAGCTATTCTTATCTGAGTGAAGTAACATTTGTTAATTCCGTTTATAATTTAACTTATGCAAGAAATTTTGATCTTACCAAAAACGAAAAATTCTACCACAAATTACGGATTGGTGTTTCCATGTCAATTGGAACAATTAAAGGCGACTGGAGCAAAATGACATGGTGGGACCAGGTTGATCCTGCGTTTGGATATATTTGGGGCACAATTTATAGTCATCCAGATACTGTATATAATAATTCCTATATAAAATCTGATGTCGGCTTGTGGTACCATAACCCTGTCTTTTACTTTGGCCTTGCAACCAAAAATCTTACGCAGCCTACTACAAGGTTTTACAGAGTATCAATAATTCCCAGAGAATTTAATATTTCTGCAGGTGGTAAAATAAATATCGGTAATGATTTCGCTGTTCATCCATCTCTTAATATGACTTTAGTTCTGGGATATGAAGGCAAGTTTTCAACTTACAGTCCGGTGGTGTTGGGCTCTTATAAAAACAGTTATTTTTTTGGTTTCTCTTACAAAGACCTGAATAAAATTACTTTTCATGCAGGGGCTGTGGTTTTTAAAAACATAACATTCTCTGCTGCTTATGGCATCTCTACAAATACTGATTTTAATGGCATAGGGTATCCCGCTTTTGTTGGAGGAGACATTAGAATTAATCTTAAAAATTAATCTTAATTGCCGGTTATGAAAAAAAATATTTTAATAATTACATTAACAATATTGCTTTTTAATGGAGGATGCAAGAAGTCTGAAGATAATACCGACAGCGCTTTTGTTTATCCCAACTCATTCGCACCTTATTCGGTTACACATTATGGTCCTCAGTTAAGTATATGGATGCCACTTGGTCCTATACAGGGAAGTGATGTAATATATGACAGTTATTCAATGAAAATTTATACTAGAAACGACAAGCTGCTTTTCAAAAATGATACAATTTTCAGGGGTTGGGATGGAAAAGTAAATGATATAATCTGTCCACTTGACTATTATTATTTTGTTGTGAAGTACGAAACTACTGATGGTGTGAAGCATAAGGACAATGGGATGTTTCAGCTTATTAAATAGGAAGTACTTAAAGTGCCTAAAATACCTAAAGTGCACTAAAGTTAAAAGACTAAAAGAAAAAAATCAAGTTTTAATATCGAATATTGATTAACGACTGCCTCCGGCAGTTAAAAATGACGATTTCAGATGTGTCATACCAATAATCAACAGAAAACAAATTGCAGACTGAAGATTGAAGACTGGAAAGAAATGTTATTTTAAGTAAACAGATAAAGTACTACTCTTTCTTCGGCTGATCGTGAGAACAGGCCTTTTTAATCTTCGTATCATCCTTCGTAAACTCGGTAGAATAACCAAGTTTTTCTATAGCGGCAACAAGTTTTTCTTTGTTTTGCTTTTTTGCATCATATTTAATGGTAACAACCTTTGTTTCAAGGTCAGCAATGGCTGATATTACGCCTTCTTCTTTAACAAGTCCTTTTTCAATTGTTGCTTGGCCGTTGGCACAATGAAAATCTGCTTTGATCTTGATTTCGGCACTTTTACCTGTTTGTGCATATGTGCCGGTAATAATAAGGACCAGCGCAGTCATTAAAATAAATCTGATTCTTTTCATAATTGTTATTTTTTTTACAAACATACTAATAATTTCCATTATAAATCTAACCCGATTATTAATATTGTAAATTCTATAAGCTTTATTCCCTTCTCCATGGCTATCTGCGCCCATTGTTCATGTTTGGCTTAGACTCAACCTGGGTCATGAAACGATTGCAGGCACCAGCCTGAGTATTGCATTTAACTCTGCGGCTCTCTGGGTGCATTCCCTCAGCGTACTCTGCGGTTTCGAATTAACGGCATTTAATTTACCACTTAATCCATTTATAATTCGTATCTTTGTAAAAAATTCACTCACGGACACTTCCCTCCCTACAACAGAAAGGTTTTGGTTCACGAAAAAAGATTCTACTCAAATTAAATTATGCCATTTCATTCATTAAACATCATTGAGCCTATTCTTAAGTCAATAGAACAAGAAGGCTACAAAATCCCTACACCCATCCAGAAAGAAGCTATTCCTATCGTGCTGCAGGGAACAGATTTACTGGGTTGTGCCCAGACAGGCACCGGAAAAACAGCAGCTTTTGCAATTCCTATCTTACAGTTATTACACGCTTCTAAAACCAACGATAAAAAAAGAAAAATAAGAAGTCTTATTGTTACGCCTACACGCGAATTAGCCATTCAGATTGACGAAAGTTTTAAAGCTTACGGCCGGTTTACAGGATTAATAAGCACCGTAGTTTTTGGCGGTGTCAATCAGAACCCACAAACATCAGTATTACAAAGAGGCGTGGATATCCTTGTGGCGACACCAGGCAGGCTGCTCGACCTGATGAACCAGGGTTTTATTTCTTTGCGTAATGTCGAAATTTTTGTACTTGACGAAGCCGACCGCATGCTGGATATGGGCTTTATTCACGATGTAAAGAAAATAATAGCCGCACTGCCCCGTCAACGACAAACACTTTTTTTCTCTGCTACCATGCCCCCTGAAATTGTGAAGCTGTCAGGCTCTATTTTGAATAAACCTGTCAAAGTTGAGGTTACACCTTCTGCTTCTACTGTTGACATCGTCAGACAATTTGTGTATTTTGTGGATAAAGGCAATAAAAATGCTTTACTTATTGAACTGTTGAAAGACACCAATATTAAGACAGCATTAGTTTTCACACGCACCAAACATGGCGCTGACAGAGTGGTTAAGATATTAGCAAAAAACCACATAAGCACTGAAGCCATTCATGGTAACAAAGGACAGGGTGCCCGCCAGCGCGCGCTGGCAAATTTCAAGGCGCAAACCACAAGGGTGCTGGTGGCAACAGACATAGCAGCACGTGGCATCGACGTAGAAGATATGGAGTTTGTTATCAACTTCGAAATTTCTAATATGCCCGAAACATACGTCCACCGTATAGGCAGGACGGGTAGGGCGGGAGCCAAAGGTACAGCCTATTCATTCTGTGATGCCGAAGAAAAAGCATACCTTAAAGATATTGAAAAACTTATAGGCAAAAAAATTCCTGTGATAGACAATCATCCCTTTCCTTTGCTCGATAATAACCCGGTAAAAGCCCCAAAACAACAACGCAACAACTTCAACCGCTCAAGCCGACCTACAGCAAACTCTAATGCTTCAGGTAACAACTTCAAAAACAAATGGGCTGGGAAAACGAGGTAAACCGTAGATTCTTTAGTATGCAACATACCTAAGAACTCTATTTCATTTCACAAACCTAAGCGTCCTCATCTCATTACTCCCATCTCTCACACTCAGCACATAAAAGCCTTTTGAGAGGGCTTGTGTATTAATTTGTATCGTGTTTGTGCCTGAATTAACCCTCTTATTCAATTGCAGTAATTCTTGCCCTAGCATATCAAGCACTTTTATTTGTATTTGCCGGGCTTTGGTTGTGGTGAAAATTAATGTTGCATAATCCAGTACGGGGTTGGGATACAGAGCCAATTGAAACGATTCTGAATGCTCCTCTATAGAAAGCGGACTAAACTCGCTGATAGCCGTATTAGTGGCTATAGGTGCATTATAATCGAAATATATATACGCAGTATTTTTTATTTGCGCACCTGCGACTAAATTCCCCTTGGGTTTTATCTTGTATTGCACAAAGCCTTTTGAGCCTGGCTCATCAGTACTACTATCTGGCAGCATTATATTGGGAAAGCGGAATGTAAGCACCCTGCCAGTTAACGAGGCAATATTATTATGGCTGTAGTTAATAACTTTAAAGGTTTCCAGATCTAAATTGCCACTCAATGTATCTGTTAAAAAAATATTAATCGCTGGTGCGCTACCGGTATTCTGAAAATGAATGGTATAGGTAAGATAACCCTCATACCCGGGTAGCACATTAACAGGATACACCTCTTTCATATTAGGGTCAAGAGAATTTACCACCAAATAACAATACTGATAGGTGTTGTTGCTTATATTATTATCGCCAATAGCAGGTGCAACAGATACATTGACACAAATCACATCTCCTCCCTGTGCTGTTGTATCTGTTTCAAACAGCAAACCAAAATCATGTGAATTACTGATACTACCGAAATCAGCAATAGTATACGTAAAAACGTTGCCCGATGCCAATGGTGTAAGTGCTCCTATTGCGGGGCCAAGATATGTTACCGGACCTGTTACAGTAACGACTATTTGGCCGCTCACGCCTGCCCCACAATTTAAGTTGTACCAATGGCTCATATCTCCGGCAACAATTTTTAAAGCATGTTGCTGACCTGGAAAAACCAACCCATTGGCTACAACAGACTGAACGCCCACATCAAATCCGGGTTTGCAAGAAATAGAGAAATTTACATCCGTTGCCAATGGATTGGCGGTGGTAATGGTAACAGCAGAATCAATTCCGGGATGGGAACATTGCGCAGTAAAAGTCATACCTGCTGTGTCCAGGGCCACAGAATATAACCCCGGCGGTCTTACAAAATCATAAACACCACTTGAAAAAGAATACATTTGTGCCAGCAAGTAATTATTATTATTAAATAGCTTTATAGGGATATTAACCAAGACCTGGTCTCCCGAATCCTTCAGACAGTTGGTATTATTGTCTTTATAGGTATAACCAGATAAACCGCTGGCGTTAAAACATCCATTGGGATTATTTGTAAAATTTCCTTGCACGCAAAGCGGATAAGCCAATGTAGCAGAATCCATCGCATTAATATAATTGGGTAAGCAAGTGAACGGGTTTAAACCAATGTCAAAAAAACAATTACTTTTATCAATAGAATTTGGGAAAACAGGAAAACACGAAATATTATTATTATAACAATCAAAACAAATTAAAGAATCTGGCAATGTCGGTATGCTTGTTAATAAATTGCTACTGCAAATTAATTGTAATAATGAGTTCGGTAAGGGCGGAAGGCTTGTTATTTGATTGCCATCGCACCATAATTCTAAAATTGCCACTGGTAATACAGGAAGGCTGGTTAGTTGATTATTCCAGCAATATAAAACTTCTAAAGAATCAGGTAACAATGGAAGGTTTGTTAAATAATTATTGTTGCATGTCAAACCTATCAGAGAATTTGGTAACGATGGAAGGCTTGTTAAGTAATTAATTCCGCTATTCAAATATCTCAGAGAATCAGGTAATGCCGGAAGTATTGTTATTTGATTGCCGGAACAATTAAATTTTACCAAAGAATTGGGTAATACCGGAAGTATCGTTATTTGATTGCCGGAACAATTAAATTCTACTAAGGAATTGGGTAATGCCGGAAGTGTTGTTATTTGATTGGTGTTACAAATAAATTCTACTAAAGAATTGGGTAATGCCGGAAGGCTGGTCAATATATTGCCCCAACACCATAATTCCGATAATGAATTTGGTAACGTCGGAAGACTTGTTAACTGATTAGCAGAGCACCATAAAGATTGAATGTAACTGGGTAACGCCGGAAGACTTATTAACTGATTGTATTCACATCTTAAATACAACAGGGTATTTGACATAGCAGGAAGACTTGATAAATGATTATAATCACAACCTAAAGCATACATAGCGTTGGGTAATGCCGGAAGGCTGGTTAAATAATTATTGGCGCACTCTAAATATTCCAAAGAATCAGGTAAAACCGGTAGTGTCGTTAAATGATTTTGACTACAATCTAAAAATTGTATGGAATTGGGTAGTGAAGGAAGGGCCGTTAACTGGTTGCACCAGCAATATAACCATTGTAGTGTATTTGGCAAGACCGGAAGATTAGTTAAATGGTTGTTACCACACCATAATCTTTTCAGATGTGTAAAATATTGAATCCCAGTTAAGTCAGAAATATTATGACTAGCAACATTAACCGTGTCTTCATTTATAATTGCAGAGCAGGTAATATCCATCTGATTTCCGTTCATACATGAGCCATAATGATTGTTAAGCCATGCTGCAAAATTGGCATCAGGGATGGTTACATAAGTCTGGGCTTTGGTGTAGAGGCTTGTGATTATTAAAAGAGCTATTAAAGTAATCTTTATTTTCATAATAATTGACTTTAGGTTAATATTTTAAAGGTTTTTCTTTTTTGCCTGCGCTGCCCCTTAATCCCCTAAAGGGGAAGCCATTTCACGCTATCTTTAATGTTTTCTGTCTTTTAAAATATATTTACTTTTTTCTATTTGCATTTTTGCCGATTGAGGACTGCTGGCTATTTCCCGTTTTTTTTTAATTTTATGCTGACAGCTGACTTCCGATTGCTGACTATTGAAATTAAAATTATTCGTTTTTTTATTAATGCTGTTTATCGTATAAAGATACATCTTTTTATATCAAATATGCGCAAAATGCTAATAATATACGATAATAATTGTTAGTGGGAGTAGGATATACCGTATATGCGCTGCATGCAACACATCAACGACATACACAACTAAAATTTATAACTAAGGCCGGTATATACCGCAACAGAAAAAGGATAATAATGAAAGATATAATTGCTAGGATACGAAAAGTTATATTTTATTGTTGGTTCAATGTTTAAGGAGATTTTTTTCGAGATATTATACCCAATAGTAGTTCCAAGAAGCCCGGAATAATTAATATTTTTTTCTCCAAGATAAAACAACAAATTAGTTCCAAATCCGCCATTGAGTTCCCATATAAATTTTTTATTGATAAGCTCATAACTTGCCATTACAGGTACTTCTAACTGTTTGTGCTGCTGTCCTGAACCCAATTCTCCTGTTGCATAAAACACACCGGATTTAACACCCCATTTTCTGTTTAACTGATACTTGAAACTCATTCCTGTTGCATAAACCAATAATATTTTTTTTTCTTTAACTGTCTCGTAATTAGATTGATTAATACCGCTATAATTATTTGAAGACATATCTGCCATCGCCGTTTTTTGAGTGTTACCCATGTAGCCTACAGGCGAAAACTGCTCTGCTAGTGACCATTTGCCCGAAGTATTCTCAGTTTCTTTTAGTTTTTCTTTAGGTATGTTGTTATTGATATTATTTTGATTTTTATTTAGCATAGCTGCCTGATTATCAATATCTTTTTTAAAATCATTAAATATATTAATTTTTGGTTTTATAGTGTTTGCGCTATCATTAGTTAGTTTTTTAATATTATTTTTTGCAATAAAATCCGGATGGGTTCGGGAAACTGAATCATTTTTTACACTGTTTGTGTCTTGTTTAACCTCTTTATTATTTTGCATATAATAAGATAATGTGGTATTTAAAACTGGTTTTATTGGAGGTAAGTTATTGCTTTTTAGACTTTTGTGATTATTTTTCTGCAGGATATTTATTTCTGGGTTATTATTATTTTTTAGGTCTTTTTTATTGTCAGACGCGTTAGTCAACGGCTTGGTATTGAGTTCTTTATTTATTTTTGAATAGTAAGGATGCTTAGAATTATTTAAAGCCATAAAATAACCGGAGCTGAAGGCAATAATTAAAGCGACTGAAGCTGCAATGCTAAAATAAACAATAACTTTTTTTCTTTGTTTATCTTTTTTCAGCTCATTGTTTACGTTGTCCCAGACACGAGTTGGAAGGTCTTCATCAAAACCCTCAACGACATCACGAAACACTTTGCCTATATCTTCATTTTTATTTGACATTATTGTAAGTTTTATTTCCTTTACAATAAGGAAAATTTTTTAATATTTTTCTCTGTAATATAGCTTTTGCCCTTAACAAATTTGATCTTGAAGTATTTTCTGAAATGCCTAACATCTTAGCAATTTCTGCATGTGCATACCCTTCCATTTCATAAAGGTTAAAAACCAATTTATACTGAGGCGAAAGTTCCTGAATAACCATTATTATATCTTTTGCAGAAATGTTACTTATTATTTCATCATAATTTAAATCATTCACATACTCATAGACATCTTCAGCAATATATAAAGGCGATGTTTTCTTGTGCTTTTCCAAAGCCGTATTAACCATTATTCTTCTGATCCACGCCTCTATTGGTCCTGTATTTTTAAATTGATGAACGTTTTTAAATACTTTTACAAATCCTTCCTGTGCTATATCTTCTGCTTCGGCATAATTACTACTATATCGCAAACAAACACTATACATCTTTCTCTGAAAAAGATTATACAATGCCCTTTGTGCATCATTATTCCCTTTCTTACAACCTTTAATTATTTCTTCAATATTTTCCAAAGAGAGTTTTATTATGAGGAGTTTAAAAAATTACCATTTTACATTTCATTGGAATAATGGAATACTGGAATAGTGGGAAGATGCAGTTTTCCATAATTACTTAATTTTTAGAACCACTCTTATTTCTTATGATTGATTTTTTGCTTTTTTTGTTGCGTGAGTTAAAAAAAATAAATACTTACCACTGGGGCACGGAGACCACGAAGTTTAACAGAGAAATTCTGTGTTTCTCAGTATTGGCTTTATCTCCGTGTTTCTCTGTGTTCTCAGTGTCTCTGTGTTTTGTATATTTTGTGTAAGTGTTTTTTAATTACCAACGCAACATTTTGCAGAAAACAATAATCATGTTAAGTATAAACATTAAAATTCACTTAAAATTATAAAAATTATGAAAGCAAAATGCAACCATTCCGGAAGAATATTTTTCGCAATATTCCTTTTATTAATATGTTACGAAGTAAAAATGTATGGACAAGATACGCCAAGCTCTACGAAATCGCTAACAGATACGAAGTTAGAGTTGCTGGAATACAAACAAAAAATACTTGAAACGCGATTAGAGTTATTGGAAACAACACCTCAACAAAAAGACCTAAGCAATAAAAAAAGAATTGGTTCGCAAAGTCATTTAATAAATACTCAAAACGATAAAATGCAGCAGGATACAATAAACAAAAAGCCTTTTACACAAGCGTTTACATTTAGTTTAAACCGGATATTTGAGGGCACATTGCAACTGAGTTATGAAAAAGCCATTAAAAAGGACCTTTCCCTTGATGTAAGCTTGTTAGGAACTTACGTTACTAAGCAAGGGATTGGAGGAGGTTACCTGCAAAATCAGGAGCTTGCTTATACTGATGGCGCAACAAATTCTTATATATATTACAGTGGAAGCATGATCAGAAGCATAGGGGGCATTGTCCGTTTAAAAAATTATCTTTTAACACGTGTTAACTCTAACTCAAAGGCACCCATTGGTTTATATGCTGCGCCGCAGCTTATGTACCGTCGTGTATGGATTACCGGTAATCAGTATGGATATGATTTTTATCCTGATATGGTTCAAAAAGAAATTACCAGAAATCTCGACATCATTCAAGGAGGTGTAATATTAGGAAGCAAGTTTGTGATTGCCAAGGTTTTGTGCATGGATGTTTATATGGGTGGCGTGATGAGGTTAAGCAAGTACTATAACGAACCCACATTAACAAAATATAAAAAGTGGTATAATATTGATTATTCAGGTATTTTGCCTACAGCAGGAATTAATATCGGTATTTTGAAATAATAAATCTTACTAATTTGAGTTTAATATTATTGTAACTTCTGGTTTCATCTACCAGAATTTATAGCCACTGATTTCACTGATTATAAATGCCAATGAAAGTTTTCAGAGAGCGAACTAATTATTAATCTGTGTAATCCGTGGCAAATATTTATTTTTTCTTATTTGAAATAGGCTTAATTTTTGAGATAATTGCAACCCTAAAATTTTTGCCATGAAAAAAATATTTTTAATTTTCCTTTTACTGTCGTTTATTTCTAATGCTGTCATTTGTCAGAATGTTGATAACTTAAACAAAAGTTACCAAATTAATCCTTCTGATAATATTCAGGTTAATGATATACCCAACCAGCAATTTGTGATGAACAACCCTCAGCAGGCTGCTATTCCCCAACAAGCACAAGTGCCAGTACAGATACAAGTGCAAAAAGCTAACTTGCTACAGCATCCTGTTTTTTCAAATGATAATGGCGATGAGGTAAAGACAACAGTAAATATCGGCTCTTCAAATAATAGAGAAAAAAATTATACTTCATATAGCTATTCATCTAATAGCTCTAAATCTAAGATTCATTTCAAGAAAAGCAAAATCAACCTTCATAAAGTGCATATACTGCGTAAATTCCGCAACGAATGTCCTCTGTTATCAGCAAAAACTTACAAGAACCTTTTTACCAGTAAGAAACATAAGGTCAAACACTGTTTTATTTTTTAATTACAAAGATCTTTTTTAATTCCCAATTCTCACTCTTTCATCAGTTCCTCAACCAACTGAGGCACACCTACTGTGGCTTTGGCAATAATTTTCTTCAGGTTTTTTAATCCAAAAACAGGGGCATCGTTGGGGTCTATGAGATATTTAGGAATATTAAAGCCGGCATATTCTAGTAAGCCGGCAGCGGGATAAACATTAAGTGAAGTACCTATAACAATCATAATATCACAGTGTTCAGTCATTTTTGAAGCGATAACAATATTCGGAACAGCTTCTCCAAACCAAACAATATGAGGACGCAGCTGAGAGCCTTTTTCACACTTATCGCCTATTTTTACTTCATAATTATCTTCCGTTAACTCATAAATAAGTTTTTCATCGGCAGTGCTTCTTACTTTTTTGAGTTCACCATGCAGGTGAAGTACTTTTGATGAGCCGGCTCTCTCGTGCAAATCATCTACATTTTGAGTGATAATCTGAACATCATATTTCTTTTCCAGTTCAACCAAAGCAAAGTGTGCCGCATTGGGAAAGACACTGAATAATTGTTTGCGGCGCTCATTATAAAAACGTGTAACCAAAGCAGGGTTCTCTTTCCATGCCTGAGGAGTAGCTACCTCGTTAATGTCGTGCTCCTCCCACAGCCCACCACTTTCTCTGAAAGTTTTAATGCCGCTTTCGGCACTTATGCCGGCACCTGTCAAAACAACAATTTTTTTTATATTAGTCATGGTTAGAAAATTTAATCAATAGTAATAATTAATTGACAATAAAAAAAACAAAAAAAATTATGCTTTGTATTTTTTTATATTTTTACAATTGAATTATAAATAAATTAAAGAGATACAGAATAATAAATTAAGAATAGCATTTTATTAATTTATCATAAATGTTACTCTTTTCATTAATAAAAGTTTATAGCTTAGATAATGACGTTAAAGAAAGACCTATCATTAAAATTTAAAATAATAACAATTAATCAATTAAAGAAACTATGAAAAAAATAGACTTAACTCTGAAAAACCTTAATGATTTGTTTCCAGAGGATTTCTCACAAGAACAATTGGCTAAAGCTAAAACTCTTTTTCTTAAACGTTTGGCTTCGAGTGCACACAAGTTTTACAACGGGAAGATGCAAACAGTTCCTAAAGCCCCTGTTTTAGGGTTTAACTGGTTTAACGTATGGTATACACCTGGTGTATCAAAGGTATCAACAGACATACGCGACAATAACGACACATCATACGATCTTTCAAACAGAGGCAACCTGGTAGCTGTTTTAAGTGACTCTACCCGCGTTTTGGGCGATGGAGACTGTACAGCCCCCGGTGGTTTGGGCGTTATGGAAGGTAAAGCATTTCTGATGAAATATCTGGGAGGCGTTGACGCAACAGCACTTTGCATAGACAGTAAAAATGAAAAAGGCGAACATGATGCTGACAATATTATTAAATTCGGTAAAATGGTACAACATAGTTTTGGTGCTATTAACCTCGAAGATATTTCGCAGCCCAATTGCTATAAGGTACTTGATGTATTAAGAGAAGTATGCGACATTCCAGTTTGGCACGATGATGCACAAGGTACTGCCTGTGTAACTTTGGCAGGTCTTATAAATGCTTTAAAATTAGTTAATAAAGACATAGACAAAGTAAAAGTTGTTTTTTATGGTGCCGGAGCATCTAATACTTCTATAGCCAGAATATGCTTTGCTGCAGGAGTTGACCCTAAAAAAGCCATAATGTTCGACTCTAAGGGTGCTTTACATGTAAAAAGAGAAGACATTAAAGCAGATACACGTTTTTACCGTAAATGGGAAATATGTGAAGCTTCTAATCCCAACTGTATTGATAATATTGAAGAAGCTATGAAAGGTGCAGATGTATTGATAGCACTTTCAAAACCAGGACCCGAAGAGGTAAAAAAACACTGGATACAAGCTATGGGCGATAAACCTATTGTGTTTACATGTTCCAACCCTATTCCTGAGATATACCCCTATGCAGCAAAAGAAGCAGGGGCATATATTGTAGCTACAGGAAGAGGAGATTTCCCTAATCAGGTAAACAACTCATTAGGTTTTCCTGGAATTCTGAAAGGTGCTTTACTGGTGCGTGCACGAAAAATTACAGACAACATGGCTATTGCTGCTGCTAAATCATTAGCTGCCTTTGCCGAAAGAAGAGGCATTAGTCCTGACAATATAACTGCTACCATGGATGAAGCAGGTGTATTTCCTCACGAAGCTGCCGATGTGGCTATGCAGGCTCAGGAAGATGGTGTTGCCAGAATATCTATGACATGGCAGGAAGCCTTTGACAAAGCAGAAGAAGGAATAAAACATTCCAGGGATATGATACATGCACTCACTGAACAAGGTTTCATTGACAAACCTCCGGTAAGCATGATAGAAGAAGCTGTGGAATATACTATCAAAGAAATTTTGAAATAAAATCAAGTATTTAATGAACTCGAAGCGTTGAGATGCCTTATGTAAATATGAGACATTTCAACGCTTCGGTTGTGTTTATTCGAATAATAATTTTATAAAAAGATGGTGTTAATTATTTTTTAATTGTCTTTCTTTATACAATTTTCAATATATAACTTTTGAGCATCGGGATAATTTAAATTGCGTGCAATATCCCAATCAGCGCAGGCTTCGTCTTTTCTGCCAAGCAACATATAAACAATACCCCTGTTGTTGAAAGCTATATCATATTGGGGGTTGTATTTTATGGCTAAAGTGTAATCTTTAATTGCATTTTCGTAGTCATTCAATTTTCTTTCTGCATAGGCACGGTTAAAATATGCTATTGATAAAGTAGAATCTTCCTTAATAGCAAGTGAGTATTGAATAATTGCTCCTTTCAAATCACCTATTTCTTCTTTGGCATTACCTGTCATGATATAAACGTCAGCATTCTGAGCATTTAAAAGCGAAGATATACAAAGGCATAAGAGCGAAGAAAAGTATTTAATATGGTACATAACAAATCAATTTATAGGACTAAATTAAAAAAAACCGTTTAATATTTTTACAATTAAACGGTTTTTTTTTATAAATCTTATGAAAACAGATTATTTAACTTCAATTTGTCTTAATGGTTTTTCTTTAGCTTCTTCTTTTTTCAGAACAGTTACACTTAATATCCCGTTGTTGTGTGTGGCTGAAATTTTATCTGTATCAGCTGTCTGTGGTAAGCTAAAAGAACGTTTGAACGTGCAGTAGTTAAATTCTTTTCTCATAAACTTTTCGTTATTTTCTTCTTTTTTAGTTTCTTTTTCAGAAGAAATTGTCAGCACATTATTTTTGATTTCTATTTTGAAATCTGATTTATCCAATCCTGGTGCTGCAAGGTCAATTTTAAAACCTTCTGTGTCTTCATATATATTCACTGAAGGCATAGTAGTACGCGTCGTGGTATCAAAAAAATCAGGAAAAAAGTCATTTCCTAAAAAATGATCGTTTAGTTCAGGTAAAAATTTGTTTCTTAAAATTAATGACATGTCTTGGTTCTCCTATATTTAGTTAAACATTATTAATAAATTTTGATGGTTCTATTTTCAATATATGTGCCAGGTGAATTTTATGTACAAAACAAGACAATTTGACACAATAAACATATCGACAGAAGACATAATGACACATATGTTATATAAGAAACTGATATTCAATACAATAAAATTAATTATAATCGGATGTATTAAATATAATGATGTAGTAGGTTAGGAATGCTCTGTAGCGGAATTTTAAAGATGTATTGTTAACCTGGCTTTAGGAACAAAGCAGTAATAAATATGATGATAACGTTATTCTCTGAATGTTTTTAATGCCTTCTAACCCTTTAAGTTTTTTAATTAATTCATCGAGGTGTTTTTTGTCATTGACATAAAGCATTATTCTGCCTTCAAAAGCTCCTTCACTAGTATCAAAATTGATAGAGTGCATGTTAACATTTAACTCTTTAGAAATGACTTCTGTAACAGTATTTACAAGTCCGATAGCATCGAAACCTGAGATGAGAATACCTGATAGAAACTGACCAGCCCTATTATTTGTCCATCTTGCTTTTATAATACGATACGCATATTTAGAGTGGAGATTCTCGGCGTTGGGACAGTTGCTGCGATGGACTTTAATACCTTCATTAATGCTTAAAAAACCAAAAACGCTATCACCGGGAATAGGATTGCAGCAGGGGGCTAAAGTGTAGTCAAGTATTTCCATCTTGTCGCCAAAAAGCAAGATACTGGTTTCTTTTTTAGGGCTTATTGCTTCGTGTTTTTCAACAACTTCAGTGTCCTCAGGTTTTTTTCCAAAGCTCAGTATTCTTTTAAAGAAGTTTTTCTCTTTTTCAACAAACTCTTTTATACCTGGCATTGAGATTTTTGCTGACGCTATATTAATAAAAAGCTCCTGAGCACTTTTAAGTTTGAAAAAAGCAACCATTTTATTAACATTTTCCTGGTTGACAGGCATATCTAAGTTCTTGAGTTTTCGTTCAAGAATTTCCTTGCCTTCTTCAGCAACTTTTTTCTTTTCTTCGTTAAGGGCAGCTTTGATACGCTGTTTAGCCTTGGCTGACACGACATTTTTTAGCCAGTCAAGTTTAGGAGACTGTTTATTAGAAGTGATGATTTCAATCTGATCGCCACTATGAAGTTTATAAAAAATAGGCACAAGTCTCTTGTTTACTTTGGCGCTGATACATTTATCACCTATTTTAGAATGGATACTATAAGCAAAATCAAGTACAGTAGCGTTAGATGGAAGATTTTTTAGTTCGCCTGTTGGAGTAAATACGTATATCTCCTCTGTTAAAAGTGTATTTTGTACATTGTCAAGAAAATCAAGGGCATTTTCTTCTTCACTGTGAAGGATGTCTCTTATTCTGTTAAGCCAGTCATCAATTCTGTTTTCTTTTATATTTTCGGCACTTTTATATTTCCAGTGAGCGGCAAAACCTTTTTCTGCAATTTCATTCATACGGGTAGTTCTTATCTGAACTTCTACCCAGGCAGCCTTTTGTTCGGCTTCATTAATATACATTACTGTTGTATGAAGCGACTCGTACCCATTGGCTTTGGGAATACTCAGCCAGTCTCTGAAACGTTCCTGATTAGGCGTATATAAATTATAAATGGCGGCCAGCATGGCAAAACAATCTTTCATCTCTTCCGAAAGATTACTTGTCTCAGTAATAATTCTGATAGCAAACAAATCATAAACCTCTTCAAAAGGAATTTTCTTTTTTTGCATCTTATCATAAATAGACTTTACTGATTTAAGTCTGTGATATATCTTGTAAGTTATTCCTGTATTATCGAGAGATGGTTTGATGCTGCTTATAAAACCTTGAATTAATTTATCCCTTTCTTTTTCTGTATCTTCAATTTTTTGCTTGATGTCGTTGTAAATTTCAGGCTCAGTATATCTGAAAGCAATATCTTCCATCTCACTTTTTATGTTGTAAAACCCAAGCCGGTGAGCCAGCGGGGCGAAAAGATAAGTCGTTTCATAAGAAACCCTTAATTGTTTTTCGTGGGGTAGCCCTTCGAGAGTTCGCATATTATGAAGCCTGTCTGCAAGCTTTATAAGGATAACACGCACATCATCAGAAAGCGTCAATAGCATTTTCCTGTAATTTTCAGCTTGCAAATTACCTGAACTTTTATCGAAAATACCTGTTAGCTTGGTAAGACCATCAACAATTTTAGCTACCTTATCACCAAAAAGTTCTTTAATATCATTAATAGTATAGTCGGTGTCTTCTACAACATCGTGCAGCAGGGCACAGATAACAGAAGTACCACCAAGGCCTATCTCACTTACTGCAATTTGAGCTACTGCAATAGGATGGTAAATATAGGGTTCTCCTGTTTGCCGTCGCATGTCTTTATGGGCCTTAACAGCCAGATTAAAAGCTTTGCGAATCATTAGTTTGTCGTTCTTATCAATATTAGGTCTGCAAACTTTTAATAATGCCCTGTAACGACTAAGAATTTCTTTTTTTTCTGCTTCAGTGTCAATAATGTACATAATGGGAATAAAAAATCCTATTTAAAAAACATCGGGAAAAGTAGATATATGCTCATTTTAGCATATACAAAGATAAGAAAAATAAATTTACTTAATAAATATGCTGTTTTTTTTTTATATTTGTAAACTACAATAAACAAAAAAAAATTAATATGAAAAAGTTAACATCGCTTATCTGTTTTTTAGCAATGGCGTTTTCTGGTTATTCACAGACCATAGCTTTTCAGGAAACCTTTGAAACAACACCTTTGTCAGTAACATCTTCTGGTAATCCCGGTTGGAGCAGATCGCACAGATTTGCCAAGACCGGCACCTACTCAGATTCAAGTAAGGTTGCCACAGCAGATACATCTTATCTGACAACAAATGCATTCAGTACAGTGGGCAATTCGTATGTAGTGTTGGAGTTTGCTCAGATTTGTAAGATTGAATTTTTTGATGGTGCTGTTATAGAAGTATCAGCAAATAATGGTGTTAACTGGACAAAACTTGTTGCTGCACAATATCTGGGCGGTGGTCAATTTGGGACACAGGGAGATAAATTTTCAGCTGCATCATACCCCATCTGGGATCCGGGGACGGCAACCACAGTACCCCAAAATGCATGGTGGAAGAGCGAAATATTCGATATTTCATCAATTGCCGCCAATAAGGCAAGTGTTAAGGTTAGGTTTAAGTTATACGATGGTAACAATACTGGTAGTGCAGGTAATTATGGTTGGCTTATTGATGATATAAAAGTAACTAAAGCTGCATCAGAGCTTATTCCTCCTGTTGTTACATTACAAGCACCTATTTTTCAGGATACTATTTACACAACAAACCCTTACGAAATAAAAGCTTTAATCACTGATGCATCAGGCATAGATACAGCATATATAGTTTACAAAGTAAATAATGGAACACCTGTTACTTTAGGCATGACACTAATAGGAAGCAATGTTTATCATGCATTCATTCCCGGTCAAACATACAACAGACATGTTGATTATCAGGTCTTTGCTGTTGACGCATCTCCAGCAGCTAATGTAGGGCAGTCTGTCACCAAATGGTTTTATGTAAAAAAAGGACCCAGTATAGTTCAAATAGGAACAGGAACAGCAACACAAACTTTTCCGTTTTACGAGTATTATGGTTATACCCGAAGTGCCTCAATTTATTCAAGCTCTGAAATTAATATGTCTGGTATTATTAATAGTTTACAATGGGAAGTTGCAACTGCTGCCAGTGCAAGTTGCCCAGTGAAAATTTATTTAAAATCTACTACCTTATCAACTTTTGCAACTGCTGATACCTGGGCAAATTTAACTTCTGGCGCAACTCTCGTTTATAATGGAACTACCAGCTTTTCTACTGTTGGATGGCAATCATTTATACCAACAGCATCATTTAATTATACCACGGGAAACCTCATGGTTCTGTGTGAAGCCAATTATGGCGGATCAGGAGTATCTCCTTACGCCTATTTTAATTATACTTCTACAACAGGAAATACACATCAAGATTATAATCAGGATAATACTCCTCCGACAACTACCGGCTATTTAAACACCTCACGGCCCAATATAAAAATTGGATTTCCTGCAATTAGCCTTGCTCACGATGCCGGTGTAAAACAGATTAATACACCAACAGGAACTATTTTATCAGGCGTTAATACCCCGGTAACCCTTTTAATAAAAAATTACGCACTTGATACCTTGGTAAAAACGACTATTGCCTGGAAGCTTGATGGTGTTACACAAACATCGTATTCATGGGTAGGTTCATTACTCGAAGCTATTACTTCGGCTCCTATCACTATTGGAAATATTAATGTCGGCAATGGGAGCCATACTATTAAAGCATGGACAGAACTTCCCAACGACAGCATTGACCAGAATCATTCAAATGATACTGTAAGCATTTCATTTTATGCTTGTTCAAGTATTCTGAACGGCACCTATACTATTGGCACATCGGGTGCAAATTATCCTTCTTTTTCTGCTGCACTTTCTGCCATGCAAAATTGTGGAATAAGCGGACCTGTTATCTTCAATGTTCAATCGGGTACTTATACTGAACAGCTTAGCATCCCGGAAATAAACGGGGTTTCAGCTACAAACACTATAACATTCCAGTCTCTTACAGGAAACAACAATAATGTCATCTTGCAATTTGCTACGACAAGTTCAAATAATTATGTTGTAAAACTTGATGGGGCAGACTATATAAGATTTAAAAACATGACTTTGCGTAGTAATGGTATTACTTATGCTCATGTTATTGAAATGTCAGGAAATGCAACTTATAACCAGTTTACAGGTAATAAAATTATTGGTAAAGATACAACCAGCACATCTTCTGATTTTGCGTTGGTTTATTCTGCGTCTGGCGCTAATTCTATTGACTCAGTATCTGTTTTTAATAATAACACATTTACGAATGGTTCTTATGGAATGTACTATTGGGGTGGCAGTGAAACAGCACTAGAAAATAAAACGAGTATTACCAACAATACTTTTACAAACCAGTATTATACAGGGATATATCTGTTTTATCAAAATGCTCCATTAATAAGCGGAAATACAATTACTACTAATACTTTATACTCTTCATACTATGGCATTTATGCAGGATATTGCGATAATGGAATGAAAATTCTTAAAAATAAAATTGCTATTCAAAACGGAGGTTATGGGGTTTATATTTATTTTAGTGATGGGCTAACAGGAACCCCCGGATTAACAGCCAATAATTTTATTCAGGTTGGCGGTACCAGCACAGCTTATGGGTTATATCCTTATTATTCCACATATCAGAATTTCTATTATAACAGTGTAAATATCACATCAAATAGTGCTGCTAATGGAAGTGCGATGTATTTAAATTATGGCTGTACCGTAATAGATTTGAAGAATAATATTCTGGCTAACAACGGTGGAGGATATTCTTTCTATTCTGTAATAACTGCTGGCGTTACTTCTAACTATAATGATTTATACACTTCAGGTACAAAGCTTGGTTATTGGAACGCTGATTGCGCAAATATTGCTGCATGGCGTACCACTTCTTTACAAGATGCTAATTCTATCTCAATTAACCCTTCTTATTCAAGCATTACAAACCTTCACACTTTTGATATCGGATTAAATGCTCTTGCAACACCTGTAGCTTCTGTAACAGATGATATTGATGGAGAAGTAAGAAATGTTACAACACCGGATATTGGCGCTGATGAATTTGCCCCTCTTGCTACAGACCTTGGCATTTTAAGTGTAGTTACTCCTGTAAGTGGTTGCAGCTTAGGAACTAATGAAAATGTTACTATAAAGTTAAAAAACCTTGGTGGTAACCCAATTACTAGTGCAGATATTTATTACAGGCTAAATAATGGAACTCCTGTACATGGTGTTTTTACAGGCAATATACCTTCTAACACAACATTCAATTACACTTTTACACAACAAGCCAATTTATCAGCCATTGGAAATTACAATTTTAAATTCTATGTTGTACTTTCAGGCGATATGAACATTCTGAATGATACGCTTTCTAATTACATAGTTTCAAACGGCTGGGATTTTTATTCTTCAGCATATACCATGGGTTTTGAAACAACAGATGATATGTCATTGTGGTCAAGCAATGATGTAAATGCTGACGGATACACCTGGACATTTCCTACAGTTGGCAGCAGTCATTCTGGAGCAAATTCCGCACAACTGTATAATGGTGCAAGTACAGGAAACGACTGGATGTTCTCAAGATGCATGAAACTAAGTGCAGGGTCAACATATAAAATTGAATTTTGGTATAAAGCAGGCTATAATTATTCGGCTCAGAGTATTGATCTGAAGGTTGGCAATAACAATACCCCGGCTGCAATGACTACTTCACTGCTTTCTTTGGCGTCGTTCGTAAACACGAATTACCAAAAAGCAAGTGTTACTTTTACACCTTCAACAACCGGTTCTTATAACTTCGGATGGTGGGGACATAGTACTTCTACTTATTCCTATGGTTACATTGATGATATCAACATATCATTAGTTCCACCACAGGAAGCCACCATGCTGGCGGTTGCTGCACCGGTTTCAGGATGCGGATTATCAAGTACTGAGCCTGTTAGTATAAAAATCAAGAATACTGGTTCAGATACTATCAATGGAAACCTTACTGCTTATTTTAAATTTAATGGAGGAGCAACTTTTTCAGCACCGGTTACCAACACAATATTACCAAACGATACAGCGCTCTTTACCTTTAGCCAGACAATTGATCCACATGTAGTTAGCAGCGATGCCGTATTTCCGTTGAAAGTTTGGTTAACCTTAACAGGAGACCCATTCCAGTTTAATGATACATTAAATTATTCAATTGCTTCTTCTCATGTACCGGTAAATCCTGTTACCACTAACACTTCAATTTTGTATGGTGCTCAAGCTACTTTACATGCAACTTCTGCGGACTCTGTTTTTTGGTATAACTTACCTGCTGGTGGTACATCTATAGCTTCAGGTCATACTTTTATCACGCCTCATTTATTTGCCAACACCGTGTATTATGCACAATCTATAACACCCGGAGGAACAACAAGCTGGACTTTTGATTCAGGGTTACAAGGGTGGACTGTTCAGAATCCATGTACTTCTTCCACCAACTGGGCTTGGAATGCTGACGGAGGCGATGGTGCTTTATTTGCTGCAGATCCTTCTGTAAGTAGCTATCAATTAATTACTTCACCTTCTGTGATGATTTCCGGCACATCAAGCGTTGCATTGTCTTTCAACCATCATTTTGATACAGAAAGTTGCTGCGATGAGGGCTATGTAGCTTACAAGCTGGATGGCGGACCATGGACACAATTTATTCCAACTGTTAACTCATATAATGTTGCAAGTCAGAACATTGATAATGACCCATTAAATAGTTGTGTTTCAGATAATAAAAGTTGTTTTGCAGGAACTCAAACTTATATTAACACTTCTAGAACTATCAATACCAGTGGTGCTTCAAATATTCAACTTGCATTTGTATTCACTTCTGATCCTTCTGTTGGATATACAGGTTGGTTTATTAATGATGTAACCTTAAGCGGCGGTATGGGCGGATGTGTAAGTGCAAGGGTTCCCGATTCAGTTCATGTTATTATGCCTGCTTATGAGGCTGAATTAGTTGATATAACAGCTCCTGTAAACAAATCATGTACTTTCGGCTCAGAACATATTACCATACAGATTAAAAATAATGGCATACAAACCATTTCAAGTGGCTTAAATGCAACCTACAGGGTTAATAACAGCACACCAGTAACACAAACAGTAAGCACACCAATACCGTCAGGAGCAACCATTAGTTTTACATTTACAACTCCTGTTACTGTATCGCTCACATCAGGTGATACAATTCTTAATATTAAAGCTTATGTAACCCAGACAGGAGACCCCTATCATCTTAATGATACACTTATAAAATCTGTAAAGTTACTTTATACGCCCAACCCTCCGACAGCTACTTCTCCAGTAACAATACCCTATGGGACATCAACTACTCTTACAGCAACTTCTCCACAAATAATGAAATGGTTTAATGCGTCAACTGGAGGGACACAATTAGGGCAAGGGTCACATTATATTACTCCTGTTTTATATGACACCACAACTTATTATGTTGAAGCCAATAACACCATTTTAGGAATACAAACAACCGTTGGCACAGGTACTTCTTACAGTTATCAGCTACCAACGAATGGTTGGTATAATTATTCTTGGACTGCTTCTATTTATAAAGCTTCTGAACTTGGATTCGTTGGAAATATTGACACAATAATGTATTCTGTTTACAACTCCACAACAACACCTTTTGTAATGAATAACCAGATGGTGTATATGGCATTAACAACGGATACTGTTTTTGCAACCGCTGATAAGCCGGATCCTGCAACGATGACACAAGTTTTTTCAAACACTATCAGCTGGGTGCCAGGCTTGTTTAAAATACCTCTGCAAACACAATTTAACTACGATGGGACCTCAAATATAATTGTATATTGGGAAAATCATGATGGTTCCTATACTTCCGGCTATCCCAACTTTTATTATTCAGTCGCTGATGTTAATGCCAACAAGTATCAATATCAAGATGCAAGTTTTCCTACACAGGCAGGCTACCTGACTACCACGAGACCTAATGCACGTTTTTCTCACTCTGTTATAGGTTGTCCTAGCTTGAGAACTCCTGTTCAGGTTAACTTAAGCAACTTCCCCAATAATGACGCAGGTGTTGTATCTATTGATGCCCCAACAAGCCCAACAGGATTTGGGATACAAGACGTTAAAGTTACTTTAAAAAATTATGGTGCCAGCAATCTGAACAATGTTACTATTAACTGGAAAGTGAACGGCGTAGCTCAGTCTCCTTTCAGCTGGGTGGGCACTCTCGCTAACCAACAAACTTTGTCAAACATCATTATTGGTACTTATAACTTTACATTAGGCACTTATAATTTCAAAGCATGGACAACTAATCCTAATGGTGCTTCAGATATCTATAACCTTAATGATACAGCCTATAAAGTGATAGATTCATATGAACCATTAAACGGTATTTACACTATCGGAGGTACCAGTCCTGATTTCCCAACCTTTACTGCTGCACGTAATGCGCTTGCACTGTGGGGTGTTTCTGGTCCAGTAACATTTAAAGTGAGAACAGGAACTTATAACGAAAAACTCAAATTAACTGCCTATACAGGAGCATCAGCAATAAATACGGTTACCTTTATGCCTGATGCAAATGCCACAGTTACATTAACGGCTACTGATACATTTGTGGTTAAAATTCAGAATGCCAGCTACTTTATTTTTGATGGTTCTAATAACGGAACAAACAGTAAAGATTTTAGTATCATCAACAACTCAACAAGTTTAAATACTGCAGCTATATGGCTTTCTCCGGTTTCAAATGACATTACAATCAAAAACTGTAAAATTTCAACTGGAAATAACTCCAATGGCGCTACATTTGGTATTTATGCAGGGGGGACTACTATTTCATCGTCCGGTACAGGAAACAACAACAATATTACCTTGCATAATAATACCATTACGAAAGCATATTACGGCATATATGCTTATGCACCAACAACAACCTTAAATAATAATTTAATAATAACAAATAACTTTATAGGTTCTAACAGTGCTTCCGAATATGTATTATTCAGAGGTGTTGATATTCAAAGTGCTACAGCACCATTAATAGAAGGTAACGACATTATTAATATGCAGGTGGCTACTTCGGTTAACGTTTCAGGTGTTGAAATAGGTCAGTATGTAACTGATGCTAAAATTAGCAAGAACAAAATCAGCGGATTAAGATCTACAAGTACAAGTGGTTATGGGGCTTATGGTATTGATATTAACTCGAGTACAAATGTAAGTGGCATAGAAATATCAAACAATTTTATTTCTGATATTGTAACTGCCAACTACAGCTCGGCAAGTACACTATGGAATCCTTTCGGTATCAGAATAAACGGTGGTACAGGACATAAGATTTGGCATAACAGTATTCATATGTATGGCGCGCCTGCCAATGGCTCAAGTCCAAGCATGTCGGCTGCTCTTTTAGTTACAACAAGCGCTGTTACGGGTCTAGATGTAAGAAATAACGTTTTTGTTAATAAAATGACAGGACTAGCCGGATCGAAGGCCTATGCAATTTATATAGCCTCAGGAACTACCTTTAATAAGATTGACTATAATGACTATTTTGTCAGTGGCGCTTTTGGTTTTGTGGGATATTCGGGTGCTGCAGATGTTGCTGATTTAGCAGGATGGAAATTGGTTACAATTATGGATACTAATTCATTAAGCACCAATCCTTCCTTCTTAACAAACAACAACCTGCATACATTTAGTACTTCTATCAATGGAAAAGGAACACATATTGCCGCTGTAACAGATGATATTGACGGTGAAGCCAGAAATGCAATTACTCCTGATATGGGAGCTGATGAATTTGATCCTCTTAATTATGATATAGGGCTGGTAGAGGTAGTTTCGCCATCAGATAATTGCGGATTAACCAGCAATGAAGTGATTGCTGTTAATGTTAAAAACAATGGACAGAACACTATTAATACCTTTACCATTTCTTACACTATAAACGGAGGAACACCAGTTACTCAAACATTTAACGGAGCTTTAGCCAGTGATTCTTTACATTCATTTACTTTTACTACACCTGCTAATTTAGCTGCTATTAGTCCTTATACTATCTTCTTCCATGTAAATCTGACGGGCGACCAGTATGCCCTTAACGATACCATGACATATTATCTGCCTCCTATCCATGATTTTGCTAATGCTTATACTATGGGCTTTGAACCTGGAGAAGATGTAAATGCCTGGTCGGTATTGAATGTTCTGAGCGATGCCAGCAGCTGGCAGATACCTTATAACAGTGCTACATATGCTCACACCGGTTCAAATTCTGCTGAATTTGTCAACAGTTATTCCAGTGCCGGAGATGATTGGATGTTTTCTCCATGTTTTACTTTGGAAGCCAACAAATCATATAAAATGGAATTCTATTATAAGGCTCAATCTGTTTCATATCCACAAAACATTAAAGTTCTTTTTGGTCATGACAAAACCCCTGTGGCTATGACTGATACAGTGATTGTGCTTAACGGTTTTAACAATACTACTTATCTGAAAGCTTCTGCAATAATTAATATTACGAGTACAGGAACCTATTATTTTGGATGGCATGCTTACAGCACTGCATCATATTATTATGCATATGTTGACGATATAAACATACGGTTGCTGGCGCCAAAAGATGCCGGCGTAACAGACTTGGTTAACATTTCTCCCGTTATGAACGGTGGTGATGTAATAGGATTACAGGCCAAAATCAGAAATTTTGGTGCCGACACGTTATATTCTATTCCTGTTAAATACAGCATAAATGGTGGTACACCTGTAACTGAAACATGGATGGGGACATTATTACCTGATTCGAGTGTAACTCATACTTTTGCTACAACCTTTAATGTGCCTGATAACCAATTCACCATTTGTTCATGGACACAATTGGCCAATGACGGAAATACTGGCAATGATACTTTATGTGCTGGTGCTTTTGGTATTCCATTGTTAACTGTTCCTTTTACAGATGACTTTGAAGGTGCTAACAACTTTTATGTAACTGGTCTTAATAATGAATGGCAACATGGCATACCAACGGCAAGTGTTATAAATACTGCTCACAGCCCCGTCAATGTATGGGCTACAAATCTGGCTGGAAATTACAGCAATAGCAGTAACTACAGTCTGTATTCTCCACGATTCAGTTTTATTGGTATCGTTAATGCACAAATAGGATTCTGGCATTGGTATGCTACAGAAGCATCTTTTGATGGAGGAAGACTTCAATACACTACTAACAACGGGAATACATGGATGACATTAGGTGTTGTATCTGATCCACTAGGCACAAACTGGTATACACACTCAGGAATTAATGGTGCTCCTGCTTTTTCAGGATCATCAAATGGCTGGGTATTTTCAAGTTATGACCTATCACAGTTTAACAATTATCCTGTTCCTGTTCAGTTCAGATTTAACTTCTACTCAAATGTTAGCAACAACGCCAATGGATGGGCTATAGACGACTTTGAAATAATCCAGAATCAGATAGCTAAAGATGCAGGCGTTTCGGCTATTGTAAGTCCTACTTCACAAGTTGTTATTGGTTCGCAACAAACTGTAACTGTTACAATCAAAAATTATGGAACAGATGCACTTACAACAATACCTGTAAGATACAGGGTTAACAATGGTGTTCCTGTTTCAGAACAATGGACAGGCAATCTGGCTTCGGGAGCTACAACAAACTACACATTTACCACTCCCCTTGTTCAAACCACGCCGTTTAACTTATGTGCTTATACAAAGGTTTTAAATGACACTTATACTCAAAATGATACAACCTGTATGGCTGTTCAGATTTTGCCGGCACAATTTGATGCAGGTATTACTGAAATTACAACACCTGGTACTCAGACAACCCAAGGCACACCTGTTACAGTTTCTGTAAAAATTAAAAACTTTGGCTCACAGACGTTAAATTCTGTTGATTTACAATATGACATCAATGCAGGCACACCAGCCGTGAACACATATACAGGCACTATTAACCCTGGTACTGAAGTCACACATACTTTTACTCAAACTTACATATCGCCGACAGGTAGCTATATCATTTGTGCCAAGACGAATCTGACTTCTGAGCAAAACACCACCAACGATAAGATTTGTAAAACTGTTACCGGAACTGTTGGTATTGAGACAAATGAAGGTAATGGTTTTAGCTTAGGTCAGAATATGCCTAATCCTGCTTACGGTAATACTATTATTCCTTACACATTACCAACAAATGGCAGTATACGATTTGAAATAGTTAATGTTATCGGACAAGTTGTCTATGCTATCGAAGATGAAAAAATAGCAGGTAGAAATATTATTGAAATAAATGCTGATAAATTAATCAACGGAGTTTATTATTATACCCTTACATTTAATGAACAGCGTTTGGTAAGGAAATTAGTAGTAAATAAGTAATATCCTCTTAATTTGAAATAAAAAAGGTCGGCTTATACCGGCCTTTTTTTTATACAGAACCTAACTTAAAAAAACTTTTTCTTAGGATATAAATGATAGTAGGCAAGATGTATATTTATAATATTATATAAAATAATAAAAAGAGGATAATTTTTTTCAGGTTTTCTTTTTTGTTTATCTTTGCAAATTAACAAACTTTACATCATTTGGTTTACTTATATTTTAGTAATGTAACTTACTTAAATCAAATTATTTTTATTCATCTAATTAACCTAAATCTTAACTAAATGAAAAACAAATATATAGACTTAATAGAACAAACATTCGATTTTCCACAAGATGAGTTTAAAGTAATTGACAACGAACTATATTTCAACAATATAGAATTAATGGATATCATTAAACAGTATGGTACTCCGTTAAAAATAACATATTTACCAAAAATATCTTCTCAAATACAAAGAGCTAAACGTCTCTTTAATGTAGCCATGGCTAAAGTTGACTATAATGGCGATTATTATTATTGCTATTGTACAAAAAGTTCACATTTCTCTTTTGTGATAGAAGAAGTCCTGAAAAACGAAGTGCATATAGAAACTTCTTCTGCATTTGACCTACATATTATAGAGCAATTATATGAAAATAAACAAATTACTAAAGAGAAATTTATTATATGTAATGGATTTAAAAGACCGCAATACTATCAGAATATAAGCACTTTAATCAACTCAGGCTTTAATAATACAATACCTATCCTTGATAATAAAAATGAGATTAATCATTATGATGAACTTATCGATGGTCATTTTAAGTTAGGTATTAGAATTGCATCTGAAGAAGAACCCATGTTTGAATTTTATACTTCACGCTTAGGTATCCGTTATAATGATATTATTCCATTCTATCTTGAAAGAATTAAAGGAAATCCAAAGTATGAATTAAAGATGCTTCACTTTTTTATAAACACTGGCATTAAAGATTCTGCATATTATTGGAATGAGCTTTCAAAATCGGTCAATGTGTATTGTGAACTCAAAAAAGTATGTCCTGAATTAACATCACTTAACATAGGTGGAGGATTCCCGATTAAGAATACATTAGGCTTTGTATATGATTATGAATATATGGCAGAAGAGATTATTCAGCAAATAAAAAATATATGTGTTCAAAACGATGTGCCCGAACCTGATGTGTTTACTGAATTCGGGGCTTATACAGTTGGTGAAAGCAGTGCTGTTTTGTTTTCTGTATTAGACCAGAAGCAACAAAACGACAGGGAGTTATGGAATATGATTGACAGTTCATTTATGACAACCTTGCCTGACACATGGGCTATAAATCAAAGGTTTATTCTATTAGCTATAAATAACTGGGACCAGGAATACCAAAGAGTTAACCTTGGCGGATTAACATGCGACAGTCATGATTATTATAATGCCGAAGCTCATGCCAACGCTATATTTTTACCTAAAATCCCGCCCGAAAACCCACTTTATATAGGGTTATTTCATACAGGTGCTTATCAGGAATCTCTTGGTGGATTTGGGGGCATTCAACATTGCCTTATCCCTGCGCCAAAACATGTCATAATAGAATTTGATGAAAACCACGAACCCTATCCAAGACTTTTTGCTAAAGAGCAAAGCTACAAATCGATGCTTAAAACACTAGGATACTAATATTCTGATGCTGATTTAATATCTACAATGCAATAAATGTTTTTATTGTTAGAGCTCTTAATGCATCCCGTGAATTGTACACCTTTTATAATAAGCATTAATAAAAATTTTCCTGATTATTTACATTAATATTATTCCTGTTAAAGTTTTATTTTCAAATTTGTTGCGTACCTACGGCACGCCCTTATAAATTATTCTTTATTTTCATATATCACCATTTACCTGTATAAGAGGATGATAGCTATCAACACTCTTATTCTTTTGTTATTATTTTTTATACCGGCTTTGTAACTTTTATTTTTTTCGAAACGTCATAAGATTGAATTTAATACAAAAAAATAATTAAAAAAATTAGAACCATGAAAACAAAAATAATAGCAATGATAAGCCTGATGATGCTTACAGTAGCTATCACCGGCAGTGTTAGTGCAAAAAGCACAAATCCAAAAGAAATCGAAAAATTTCTGAAAAAAGAAATCTCTTATCCAGATTTTGCAAAACAGCAAAAACTTGAAGGTATTGTTTTAGTAAATTTTTCAGTTAATTCAGATGGGTCTATTAATGTTAATCTGACAAACGAAAGTGATGTGAATTTTAAAGATTACGTAGTAGCCAAGCTTAAACAATTGAAAATAATACCATCAAAGAATTATATTGGCAAATCTTATGATGTGAAGTTTAATTTCAAATTTGAAAAATTATAAACCATTAAATATCTATAAGTTATGAAAGCAAAAGTAATATTAATCCTGACAACGTTGTTTTTAACCATCACACTGGGTTATGCAGAAAATCCACAGAACGATTTACAACAAATCATTAAAAGTAAGGTCTCGTATCCTGTATCTGCAATAGAAAAAAATGTTAATGGGGCTGTATTTGTCGAATTTATAGTAAATGACGAAGGATCCTTAGAAGTAATCAATTGCTTTTCATTAGAAGGCGAGCTACAAAGTTATGTCTTCAACACCTTGTCGGCCATTAAGGTAACTCCAGATACTGAAATCATAGGTAAAACCTACACGATGCGAATTGATTTTAAACTAATTTAAATTTTACCTGAAATTATACTGTGGGGAGGCTTATAAAACACATACTGACTGATGATAATTAGAAATAATGTTACAATAGTGCTGTAAATAATTCTTTGAAGAGTGATAAAAAACTCACTAAATTGAAATACTTCAGCAAAAAATAAAACAAAGTGATGTGCCAGTGTCAGTATGCCGGCATAAGAAAGAAACCAGGCAAAGCCAAGGTCCTGAATAGAAGGCTGAATACCAGGTTCATAATCTTTCTTCGATGAAATTGTACTTGCAATAAATGGTCTTAAATAAGCCATAAAAACACACGCAGCAGCATGAATACCTGGTGTCTGAACGAACATATCAATGGTCAGACCTTGTATAAAGGCAAATATAAGCAAAAGCCATTTAGGGGTTTCAAAAGGCAAAAGAAGTATAAATAAAATGTATAGATATGGATTGATATAGCCGCTTAATTGCACATTATTAAGTATAAACACCTGAAATAGTGTAAGCACTAAAAACCTGATTATATTGTCAAGTATGGTTCTAATCATCTTTTGTTTTCTTTTCTAAAAGTCCTTGCTCGGCTTTTAGTATATTATTCACGACATAAACGTATGATAAATTATTGTAGTCAACAGCAAAAGCCAAATCCACATCATAAAACATCTCACCATTTTTCAGCGAATAACCCAACACATAACCGATATTTATGTTTTCAGGAAAAATAGCTGAAAAGCCGCTTGTAACAATAGTATCTCCCTTCTGAAGCTCAACATGTGTAGGCATATCTTTCAATTTTCCTTTGCGGTAATTGGTACCACCCCATACCAAAGACCCTATCTGTCCTGATTTCTTTAGTTTAGCAGATATTTTTGAATCAATATGAAGTACCGACATTACTGTTGAATAATTGGGAGATACATCAGTGACTATACCAACAACACCATTCGGTGATATTACGCCCATGTCTTTTTTAATCCCATGAATAGCGCCTTTATTTAAAGTGAGGTAATTTTTCCTTCTGTTGATCGAACTATTCACAACTTTGGCTTCAATGTAGGTATACTCCTGCATGTAAAGGGTATCGTTCTTGGTAAATGACTTTTTATCTGTTATATTAAAAGAGTTGATTTTGTTAGCACGCAACCTGGCATTTTCTTCTGCAAGTTGTTTGTTAATTTCTTTCAGATTGAAATAATCATAAATGTTATTCACTTTCTGGTTTACGGAAGCAAAAAAGTCATTAGTACTATTAATAAAAGAAGATTTCTGATAATCATTATGCTGTACAATTAAAATAAACGAAATAACTTCAAGTAATAGAAACAGAAAAAAGAAGTGATTTTTCCAGATAAATAAAAAAATATTTCGCATAATTTTTATTTTTAAAGCTTAAATCTGCAAGCTTTAAAATGTTAGTAAGAAGTAAAATTTATTTGATAAGGAAAGTAAACTTATCAAAGTTTTTAAGGGCAATACCAGTACCTCTGGCAACAGCTCTTAATGGGTCTTCAGCAATATGAACAGGCAGTTTTGTTTTAAGGGAAATTCGTTTGTCGAGACCTCTTAAGAGAGATCCGCCACCTGCCAGATAAATACCAGTGCGGTAAATATCTGCAGCTAGTTCGGGAGGTGTTAGTTCAAGAGCATTTAATACGGCTGTTTCAATTTTGGTTATTGATTTATCAAGACAATGGGCAATTTCGGCATAGTTGACAATAATTTCTTTAGGAATACCGGTAAGCATGTCCCTGCCATGAACGGCATAATCTTCGGGTGGGTTTTCAATTTCAGACATGGCAGCGCCAACTTCTATTTTAATACGTTCAGCTGTACGTTCACCAATATGAATATTGTGTTGTTTGCGCATGTATTCTTCTATATCACTATTAAAGTCATCACCTGCAATTCGCAATGACTTGCTGCATACTATACCCCCAAGAGCTATTACAGCCACTTCTGTAGTACCACCACCTATGTCAATAATCATATTTCCAGTAGGCTCTAGCACATCTATACCTATACCTATAGCGGCTGCCATAGGTTCATGAATCAGACGGACTTCTTTAGCACCAGATTGCTCGGCAGAATCTCTTACCGCCCTTTCTTCAACTTCCGTAATTCCAGAAGGAATACATATAACCATTTTCAAAGAAGGTGGAAATAATGACTTTTTGGGAGAAATCATTTTTATAAACTCCCTTATCATGTGTTCGGCAGCCTGAAAATCGGCTATAACACCATCGCGCAATG